>Ga0255054_10000108_pt1 | contig 43403 bp, 37 predicted proteins | sample JV7_2_23_MG_FD_188634 | JGI IMG/M metagenome (GOLD analysis project Ga0255054, IMG submission 188634) | Seawater microbial communities from Jervis Inlet, British Columbia, Canada - JV7_2_23 | ecosystem: Environmental > Aquatic > Marine > Inlet | place: Canada: British Columbia | collected... | reverse complement strand
TTGGTCGTTCCAGAAGTGCCGGTAAGATACGAATGCCGACACTAGCTCCACGGTCTCGATGCTGTTGAGGTTAGTGTCAACAACGGCATCCCGCGCGAGTCCGAGGGCTACGTAACGGCCGACGCCATCGCCATAATTCACCATGGCGCGGATGTCGTTCTGGCCCAGCTTGAACTTGGCCGAGACGCTGACGCCAAAGCCTGTTTCATCGACCGAAACCCCGATGGGCTGTTGATCGATGTTGAGGCTCCGAACCACACCAGCGACCCTGATGTAGCTGCCGCCACTGAACTTGAACGAGTAGCGTGCAATCAGGTCGGGAATCGTGTCGTGGCCGGGTACAAATGAGGTACCGTCGTCACCTATGGCAAAAGTTTCGGGATTCTCGACGGCCAGCTCGAGGTTACCCGTGGTGTAGCGGATCATCGCTTGCCGGATGAACGTGGTGGATTCGGCGGGACCGACGAAGTCCAGGGCCTCCGGCAGGACGCTGACGTCCTGGAATGTCGACCAGGTCTGGCCGAACGTCCACTTGTTGTATTTTATGAAAGCATGGCGAATACGTGGGCTGGATGAATTGGAGACAATCTCGTTGCCGTCCGCGTGCGTGAAGAAGTCCATCTCCACGAAAGCGGTAATCGAGTCTCCCCCTGCCGTTTTCGTGTCGGCCCGAAAGTTCAGGCGGGATTCCCTGGCCTGGAAGTCGGCCGTTGTATCACTGCTCGCCAAGCCGTTTCCTACCGATATCTGGCTGGGGATATAGAACTGGCGAATGATCGCGTTTTGCGATGGCGTGGCATCGCTGTAGTCACTGAACATGGCGTCAAACTTGACGTAGCCGCCAAACTTGTAGGTCGTGGTAGGCCCTTCTTCCTGAGCAAAGACAGCGCCCGACGTGGCCAACAGAACCAACGATACGGTGGCTGCTGTCAGCTTCAATTTGGGAATAATTCTCATCATCATTTTTCCCCCAGGGAAGTTTTTTGTGAATCATGGCGGATACTCGTTCAGGGGGTTGGGCGTTGCCATTAGCCAAAAGTCGAATCAGTTCCCGAAATAGACCAATGTCTAATGCGCGCCCTCACGAGGTCGATCCAAAATGCGTAAAACGGGCAGTCGCCCGGGCCTGTATGCACCTACCGAGTGGAGATTACGATGAGCGACACTTACGCGATCAACGATTATTTCAAGAAAAACGGGTTGATCAGCGAGGAGGAGTACTTCGAGCTGTACCAAAAGTCCGTCGATGACAACGAGGGTTTCTGGGCCGAGCAGGCCGGGATCGTCGACTGGATCAAACCATTTACGAAAGTGAAGGACGTCTCTTTTGCGAGAGACGACCTGCACATCCGCTGGTACGAAGACGGCGAACTCAACGTGTGCCATAACTGCGTCGATCGGCATCTCGCCGACAAGGCGGATCAGGCGGCCATCATCTGGGAAGGCGACGACCCCGGCACGGACCTCACCATCAACTACGGTGAACTGCACCAGAGGGTTTGCCGTTTTGCAAACGTACTGAAGTCGATCGGCGCGAAAAAGGGGGATCGGATCACGATTTACATGCCGATGATCCCGGAGGCTGCGGTAGCGATGCTCGCGTGCGCGCGCATCGGCGCCGTCCATTCCGTCGTATTCGGCGGATTTTCGCCGGACGCACTTGCCGGCCGCATCATCGATTGCCAATCCAATATCGTCATTACCGCCGATGAGGGACTTCGCGGCGGCCGGTCGGTACCACTGAAGAAGAACGTCGATGCGGCGGCAAGTATCGATGGGGTAACGATGCTGGAGAAGGTCCTCGTCGTGCGCAATACGGGCACCGACATCAATTGGCATGACGGCCGCGATGTCTGGCTGCACGAGGCAGAGGAAACCGTCGATGCCGACTGCCCTTGCGAGCCGATGAATGCCGAGGATCCGCTGTTCATCCTGTACACGTCCGGTTCGACCGGTACGCCGAAGGGTGTGTTGCATACAACCGGCGGCTATCTCGTATACGCGGCGCTGACGTTCAAGTACGTATTCAATTACCAGCCCGGCGATGTCTACTGGTGTACGGCCGACGTCGGCTGGGTAACGGGTCACTCCTATATCGTCTACGGCCCGTTGGCCAACGGCGCCAAGACGATGATGTTCGAAGGCGTGCCGAACTATCCTGATTCAAGCCGTTTCTGGCAGATTTGCGACAAACATGGCGTGAACATCGTTTATACGGCGCCTACCGCAATTCGTGCTCTCATGCGCGAAGGCAACGATCCGGTTGCCCGCACCTCACGCGCCAGCCTGCGCCTTCTCGGTACGGTCGGCGAACCGATCAACCCGGAGGCCTGGGAGTGGTATTACCATGTCGTCGGCGAAGGACGTTGTCCGATCGTCGATACCTGGTGGCAGACCGAAACGGGCGGCATCCTGATCACGCCGTTGCCCGGATCGACTGCGCTCAAACCGGGATCGGCGACCCGTCCGTTCTTTGGCATCCAGCCGGCGATCGTGGATCCCGATGGCGCAACTCTGGAAGGAGCGGCGTCAGGCTTGCTGGTCATTCTCGACAGCTGGCCCGGCCAGATGCGCACGGTTTACGGCGATCACGATCGATTCGTCCAGACTTACTTCAGCGCTTTCGAAGGCCGCTATTTCACGGGCGACGGTGCCCGGCGCGACGAGGACGATTACTACTGGATTACGGGCCGCGTCGATGACGTGCTGAACGTATCAGGACATCGCATGGGCACCGCGGAAGTCGAAAGCGCGCTGGTGTCACACAATGCCGTCGCGGAGGCTGCGGTAGTTGGTTATCCTCACGACATCAAGGGACAAGGGATCTATGTCTACGTCACGCTGATGGAAGGACTCGAGCCGAGCGACGAACTTGCCAAGGAGCTTCGCAACTGGGTCCGCAAGGAAATCGGTCCCATCGCGAGTCCGGATTTGCTGCAATGGGCGCCCGGACTGCCAAAGACACGATCAGGCAAAATCATGAGACGTATTCTCAGGAAGATCGCGGAGGACGACTTCGACAATCTGGGCGATACGTCGACTCTCGCCGATCCGGGCGTGGTAGAAAACCTGATCGACAACAGAATGAACCGTGATTAAGGATACTGACCGGCCGTGACGCAATCCGACACGAGTACTTTTATTGTTGCTGACGATCACCCGCTTTTTCGGGAGGCTCTGATTCATGCGGTTCACAACTGTGTCGCGGACGCCGAAATACTGGAAGCCGACAGCCTCGCCACGTTGTATGACGTCGTAGAAGCAAATCCTGACGCTGACCTGTTGTTTCTCGATCTCAATATGCCCGGCGTCAGCGGGTTCTCGGCGCTCGCGTACATGCGCAACAATCACCAATCTTTACCTACCGTCGTCGTGTCGGCCATGGACGATCCGAGCGTTATCAGGCGCGCGATACAGCATGGTGCAAGCGGCTTTATCCCGAAGTCATCGCCCATTCGCACGATCGAAACGGCAATAGACTGCATTCTGCAAGGTGAGGTCTGGTTGCCGGAGAATCTCGATCCGGATGGTGACGAGATGGACGGAGAGGAAGCCAGCGTTGCGGCGGCGATGAGCGCGCTGACGCCGCATCAATTCAGGGTACTCATGATGCTGGGCGAAGGACTGCTCAACAAGCAGATCGCGTACCAGCTCGGCGTTTCGGAGGCGACGATCAAGGCGCACGTTACGGCGATCCTGCGCAAGATGCAGGTGACGAATCGCACCCAGGCAGTACTCGCCGTACAACGGCTCAATGCCAAATTGCCCGGAATGATCGAGTAGTTCGCGGGCTGCTAACGGCGGCTGAGAATCCGTGACATGAGAGCTCGCAATGCGGCCGGCTTGATCGGCTTGTGCAGTAGCGCGTCCCCCGAACTACGAACTTCCTGCCGGACCGATTCGGAGTGATCCGCAGTAACAATGATTGCTGGGATGTGTGAGTCTGCGCGCGTGCGCAGTTGGTGGATGACGTCAACGCCCGTTACGCTGTCGTCCAGATGGTAGTCGACGACGAGTATCGAGGGATACTGGCCGCCGTCGTCCTCGAGTAATTGCAATTGTTCGAGAGCCATCTCTGCATTGTTCGCGACCAGTGCCCGGGCCCCCCATTTGCTCAGCAGTCCTTGCATGCCATCCAGTATCGTGTGCTCGTTGTCGATGCACAGCACGGAGATCCCGTTCAGCGATGAGGTTGAAAGCATGTCCATGGACCACTTGCGGGCCGGAATGACTTCAATGGCTTCGGCCGATGGAACCAGTACTTCAAATGAACTGCCTTTGCCGATTTCAGACCGCATTGCGATTTCGTGACCGAGCAACCGGGCGATGCGATCGACGATCGCCAGCCCAAGCCCGAGTCCACGTTTTGTGCCTTTGCTGCGTTTGCCGAGACGTTTGAACTCATCAAATACGACTTTATGGTCTTCGGGCGCAATACCGATTCCCGTGTCGACGACCTGAATCGCCACGTTGCTCCCCCGTCGACGGCAGCCGATCAACACGCTGCCCGATGCTGTGTAGCGACGGGCGTTGCTCACGAAGTTCTGCACAATTCGTCTGAGCAAGGCGCGATCCGAGCGCACGAACAACGACGATTTCGCGATTCTGAGTTGCAGGCCCTGCTCCGCAAAGGCCCCGGAAAACTGGGTTTCGATTGCCTTGAAAACATCCGCGACCGGAAACACCTCGGACTTCGGCTCGGGCGCGGCCGTGTCCAGCCGCGATATATCGAGGAGCGCGCCCAGCAGATCTTCCACGGCGGTGAGACTGCTCTCGACACGCTCGGTCAGGCCCTGCTGTTCCTGCGGCATGTTGTCGCGATGCTCGTTCAATAAAGCGGCAAACAGTTTTGCAGCATTGAGGGGTTGCAGCAGATCGTGCGCCGCCGCTGCGAGGAAACGGGTCTTCGAAGCATTCGCATCTTCAGCTTCTGCTTTTGCACTTTGCAGCGCGATCATCGCTCGTTCCAGTTCGGCTGTGCGGTTCACCACACGCTGCTCGAGCATTGCTTTTGCCTCGACGAGTTCGCTCTCTACGATCTTGGACTCCGTGATATCCGTGTAGGTCGTAACGTATCCGGCTCCTGGCATAGGCTGGCCTGAAATTTCGATCACTTTGCCGCCAATGAACGTGCTTTGATACTTGTAGGCGGTACCGGAGCGCAGATGCTTGACGCGTTTCGCGATTTCCTGCTCGATGTCGTCGCCTTTGAAGCGGCCCTGCTCGGCGTTATAACGAATCAGGTCAGTAACCGACTCGCCGACGTGCACCATTCCCGGCGGATAATTCATCAATTCCTCGTAACGACTGTTCCAGCCGATCAGTCGCTGCGACGAGTCCACGACGCTGACGCCCTGTGTGATGTTGTCGAGCGTTGCGTCGAGCAAGCGTCGGTTGAATGTCAGGGCCTGTGAGGTTTCGTCGAGCAACAGCACGACGTCGCCGATTTCCGTGCCCGTTTTTCGCAGGGCGGCGGTCATGACGACGCGGGCCGATGAGGCACCTATGGCGCCGGCAATCAGGCGTTCGGTGAACAGCAGCAGACGCCGGTCCGCCGGGCCGGAGGACATCAGATCGATGCTGGTAGACGCGGCAAAATCCGAAAACGATCGCGCAACGTTCTGGAAACCCAGAAAACGATCCGCGAGCGAACGCAAGTCCGCGTTCGTAATGTCGTGTCGCGCAGTTGCGGCCCGGGCCGGCCCGAAACCGGCCGATGGCCCGGCGAAGGACCGGGCCTGGATTTTCTCGACCACCGACTGTCGAGTAAACCGGGACACGGCGATATTGATCAGAATATTGGCGCCGACGGACCAAACGACCCCGTGAGTCAGAGTGTTTGACTGCAAATCGATAAGCAGTGCCTCCGGCCGCAGCCAGGACTGTGAAAAAAGGCCGTTCGTAATGAAGCTGTCGTCAAAAGCGCCGGCACGCGCGAGCGTTGGCAAAAACAGTGTATACGCCCACAACACGAAACCGCTGGCCAGTCCTGCGATGGCCCCGGCCCTTGTCGAGCTTGGCCAATACAGCCCGAAAATGATCAAGGGCATAAATTGGGCCGCTGCCGCGAAAGACAGCAAGCCGATCGACGCAAGCGCAGCGGACTGGTCGGTCGCCAGCAGGTACACGTACGCGAGAGCCGCAATACCGATGATCGCGCCACGTCGCACGTACAACATTATCCGCGTGTAGTCCTCGCGCTCCGTCAGGCCGAGCACCTTGATGCTCATAAGGGCGGGCAAGACGATCTCGTTGCTTATCATCGTCGACAAAGCGACGCTTGCCACGATGACCATACTGGTGGCCGCAGAAAAACCGCCCAGGAAGGCAAGCATGGTCAACAGGGTCTGCTCGCCCTGCATGGGAAGGGCGAGCACGAAAGCGTCGCCGCTGAACTCGCCGGGTGGCAGGAATTTGAGACCGGCAAGCGTAATTGGGATGACGAAGGCGGAAAAGACCAGCAAGTACAGCGGAAAGGACCAGCGTGTGGGCTGAATATTGGCGTCTTCGTAGGCTTCGACAACAGCAACGTGAAACTGGCGCGGAAGACAGAAAATCGCGGCGCTGGCCAGGATCAGTTGCGTAACAAATGTGTCAGGCATGTGATCTAACAGGAACACAGTCGCTGCCCGCTCGGCGGCCTGTGGTGAAGCCGCCTGTGCATTATCCAGTAACGACCAGGCGAAGAGCCCGACGGCGACGAATGCAAACAATTTGACAACCGACTCGAACGCGATGGCGAGCATCATGCCATCGTGGTGTTCCGTAACGTCGATCTTGCGAGTGCCGAACAGGATTGCGAACACCGCAAGTGCTGCTGCAAACACCAATGCCGTGTCGTACTGTGCCGCACCGGCCGACGAGTAGTTCGATACGATGTCAAAGCCTGCAGCAACGGCTTTCAACTGCAGCGCAATATACGGGACGGATCCGATCGTTGCGATGACGGTGACCAGTATGGCGAGGCTGCGTGCCTTGCCGTAACGAGCTGCTATGAAGTCGGCGATGGAGGTCAGGTTCTGGCGCTTGCTGATCGTCACGATGCGATGGATCATTCCCCAGCCGAAAAAAATCACCGCCATCGGACCCAGGTAAATCGGCAGGTATCCCCAACCGTTGTCGGCGGCGCTTCCAACTGCGCCGTAGAACGTCCAGGACGTGCAATAGACCGCGAGCGTCAGGCCGTAAATAATCGTGCGCGACGCGCCCGAGAAATTTCTCTGATCAGCATTGTCCCCCCAGTACGCGATAGCGAAGAGGACCATGACGTAGCCCAGCGAAAACAGCAGCAACGCCCACCAACTGATCAACAGCAATCCTCCCCTCTTTGTCGGCAGCTCGCGGCAGCTGCTCTTTGTTTGCACCGGAGTCTACTACTATCGTCGAATATGAGCAGCACTACCGTCCCGAAAAAGGCACAAGATGCCGGACATAAGCCGCTGAATAACAGACTGTTTCGGGGCAAGTTCGCGGGCCTCGCCGGATTTGACCCCAACTTGTCTACGACTAAAGTCTGTATTGGCCGCGCAGGGCGGTTTGATAGATTGCGCGAGTGCTAAATTCCAACAAAAGTAGATAAGGGGGACGTATGTCCAAGAACCAAAACTACTGGCAGGCAAATATGCGGCTTATCGCATTTTGTCTTGCGATCTGGTTTGTCGTTTCGTTCCTGTTCGGAATCATCATGGTCGATGTCTTGAATTCGATAAAGATTGGCGGATACAAGCTCGGCTTCTGGTTCGCGAATCAGGGTTCGATTTACGTATTCGTTGCGTTGATATTTTTCTACGCAAAGCGCATGGAAAAGCTCGATCGTGAGCATGGTGTGCACGAAGACAAAGACAACTAGGAGGCTGACATGTCACTTCAAGCAATGACTTTTCTGGTTGTCGGACTCACGTTCGCGCTCTACATCGGTATTGCGATCTGGGCGCGGGCGTCTACAACGAAGGACTTCTATGTGGCGGGCGCCCACATCCACCCGGTCGCCAACGGCATGGCGACCGCGGCAGACTGGATGTCTGCGGCCTCGTTCATCTCGATGGCGGGCCTTATTGCCTTCATGGGCTACGGCGGCTCGCTGTTCCTCATGGGCTGGACGGGTGGCTATGTACTGCTCGCCATGTTGCTCGCACCGTACCTGCGCAAATTCGGCAAGTTCACGGTGCCCGAGTTCATTGGTGAACGCTATTACTCGAAAACGGCTCGAATCGTCGCCGTCATCTGCCTGATCGTCGCCTCGGTAACTTACGTTATCGGTCAGATGAAGGGCATTGGCGTCGCGTTCTCGCGCTTCCTCGAGCTCGATTACAACAGCGGCCTCGTCATCGGTATGGCCATCGTATTCATCTACGCGGTACTCGGCGGCATGAAAGGCATCACGTATACGCAGATCGCCCAGTACTGTGTGCTGATCTTCGCGTACACGATTCCGGCTATCTTCATCTCGCTGGCCCTGACCGGTAATCCGATACCGCAGCTTGGCCTGGGCTCCACGATGTCGGGTTCCGAAGTGTACCTGCTCGACAAGCTGGACCAGGTGTTGAGAGATATAGGGTTTGCGGACTACACGACGATGGCGCGAATAAGTCATCTCAATATGTTCGTGTACACGATGTCCCTGATGATCGGTACGGCAGGCCTGCCGCACGTCATCATCCGCTTCTTCACGGTTCCGAAGGTGAAGGATGCTCGCAGCTCCGCGGGCTGGGCACTCGTGTTCATCGCGATCCTGTACACGACTGCGCCGGCGGTTGCCGCCATGGCGCGCCTGAACCTGATTGAGACAATCAATGGCAACGACGGTGCCAGTTTCATGGTCTACGACGAGCGGCCGGACTGGGTCAGGAACTGGGAGAAGACCGGTCTCCTGGCGTTCGAAGACAAGAACGGCGACGGCTTGATTCAATATAACGCTGATCCTACTACGAACGAAATGGTCAAGGTCGACCGCGACATCATGGTACTGGCGAACCCGGAAATTGCCGGCTTGCCGAACTGGGTCATCGCGCTCGTTGCCGCGGGTGGTCTGGCAGCCGCATTGTCAACGGCTGCAGGACTATTGCTCGCTATATCTTCGGCGATTTCACATGACCTGTTGAAGGGTGTGTTCACACCGGATATCAACGAGAAACAGGAACTCCTGGCCAGCCGTATCGCGATGGGCTTTGCAATCCTGTTAGCCGGTTATCTTGGCTTCAATCCGCCTGATTTCGCAGCAGGTACGGTGGCCCTGGCGTTCGGTCTTGCCGCATCCTCGATATTCCCGGCATTAATGATGGGCATCTTCAACAAGAACATGAACAAGGAAGGTGCAATCGCCGGTATGTGCGCAGGTCTTGGCGTGACATTGCTCTACGTGTTCCAGCACAAGGGCATCATGTTCATCGCCAGCACTTCCTACATGGGTGACATGCCGCAGAACTGGTTCTTCGGCATCGAGCCGAATGCCTTCGGCGCGATCGGCGCTGTCGTGAACTTCGCGGTCGCCTATGGCGTATCCAAGGTCACGGCACCTCCGCCCGAGCATATCCAGCACCTGGTGGAAGACATCCGTGTTCCACACGGTGCAGGAGCAGCCATGGCAGATCACTGAGTTCGGTGAACTCATGAATAAGGGGGGCGGAAACGCCCCCCTCTTTTTTTTGCGGTACGATAGCTGCCATGTGGACAAACAAACACGTCATCATTGCCATTCTGGTCGCACCTGTGCTCGCGATCATGGCCTGGTTCGGAGTGGACTACATCGTTGCCGAACAGGCGGAGCCGGCTCAGGCCGGTTCGATGTATGCGCTGGTCGCGAAATCAAACTGCCGTTACGACAGCGGGCAGTGTGAGCTCGTCAATAACGATCTGAAATTGACAGTTCGGCCGGTCGAGCTGCAAGCCAATCGAACGATCCTGTCTCTCAAGTCGGAATTCGAACTGGAGCAGGCGAGATTCGCACTTGTCATCGGCGATAAGGAGATCATTGGGAGCGCGGAGTCTACTCAGACGCCCGAACAGACCTCGCTCTGGATGATCGACATCCCGGCATACGCTGACCCGGAGGCGACGCTGCGTGTCGCTGTGACCGTTCAACAGGCGGTCTATTTCGTGGAAGTTCCGGTCGTCTTCATGCGGTCACCACCGCCCCTGAATCGTTAGTGAGCGCGTACGACGAGAACCTGTCCTCGGAGCATCTACATGTAGCGTTACGCGCTGCCAAGGTTGCCGCGGAGATCAGCCGCAAGTATTACGCCGGTAACCTCACAGTCGAGATCAAGGAGGACCAGACGCCGGTCACGCAGGCGGATGTCGACTGCGAAGCTGCGATTCGCGAAATTGTTCTTGAGCGCTTTCCGGAACATGGTTTCTATGGGGAGGAGTTCGGCCGCACGCAGCAGGACTCCGAGTACCAGTGGCTAGTCGACCCGATCGACGGTACGAAAGGGTTCGTACGGCAATATCCGTTTTTTTCCACACAGATTGCGCTGATGCACAACGGCGAGATCGTCCTCGGCGTTTCCAGTGGCACGATGATGGACGAACTCGCCTGGGCGGAGAAAGGCGTGGGTGCTTTTCTCAATGGTGAACGCCTGGTGGTGAGTGACATCGACGACCCGGACCGCGCTGCCGTATCGACCGGGAACCTCAAGACGCTGGCCGGGACCGACGGCTGGCAGGCGCTGGCGAATGTGGTCGCGCGAGCCGACCGGATACGCGGCTACGGCGATTTCTATCACTATCATCTGCTCGCGGCCGGCAAGATCGAGGCCGTCATCGAATCGGACGTCAATATCCTCGACATCGCAGCGTTGTCGATCATTGTCAGCGAAGCGGGCGGTGTGTTCACGGACCTGAACGGCAACCCGCCAGGCCTCGAGACATGCTCTGTGCTCGCCGCAAATCCGTCCCTGCACAAGCACTACCTGGGCTTGCTGAAGGGTTTCGTGCGTTAGACAGGACGCTGCGCGTCGCTTGCGATGAACAGGCGGCCTCCACGCCACTCGACGGCCTCCATCGGCGTCGCATACAGTTCCTCGAGTCGGGTCTCGTTCAAAATGTCGTCGACCACGCCGAGTTCCCAACGTCCATCGCCGTACAGCAGCAGGCATCGATCTGCAAAACGTGCAGCCAGGTTGACGTCATGCAGGCTCGCGATGACTCCTGCGCCGTCATCGGCAGCGCGCCGAAACACTCGCAAGGTATCGAGTTGATGTTGCGGGTCGAGATGGTTGGTTGGCTCGTCGAGCAGGTAAGTGTGGGGCGCTTGCGTCAGGATCTGCGCGATCGCGAGGCGTCGGCGTTCGCCGCCTGACAATGACAGCACATCTCTTTTCGCGAGATCATCAATACCGAGGGCGGCCAGCGACGCGTGCGCGATATCGTGGTCCACTGAGGATTCCCATCTGAACCGGGCAATGTGCGGATGTCGGCCTACGAGCGCGGTGTCCAGCACGGTTGCCGGAAATATGTCTTCAGTGTCCTGCGGCAGCAGCGCCAATTGCCTGGCAACCCGTTGCCGACGCAGCGTCGCGATGCTTTGCCCAGCCAACAGGACGTCACCAGCGTCAGGCCGGCGCAAGCCGGAAAGCGTCAGTAGCGAGAGTGTCTTGCCCGTGCCGTTACGGCCGAGAACGGCAACGAACTCGCCGCGATTGAGCGTCAATTCGAGTTCGTCGACGAGAATTCGTCCGGGCACGCTGACGCGGAGTCCGTCGCACGACAGTAATGTGGAGTCGTCAGTGGACATGCGATGAGCGTAGCCCAGCCGCGCCGGCAGAGGAAGCGGCACGAGGCGCACTCAATCCGTCAGGCGGATTTCCTGTGCAGTTAGCGGTCCCATGACGACATATGCAAGGCTTTTCGGCACCACGGCGTCATCTGCTGCCAGCGCGATGCGTCCGCCCATGATCTCGGCTTTTTTCTGCGGATACAGCGGCGCACGGTCCGGCTCGGCAATACCGTCCGGTGCAATCGGCTGCGCACTGGTCGGGTCATATTTGTCGCTTGCCCCGAGCGTGTGCAGAAACTCATGGGCGATGACGACATTGTTTCTGCCGCGCAGCTGGCGACTGGCATAGGCATTTACGACGCCGTACATACCTTTCTGTACGCCGACGGAGTTTTCCAGTGAGAGCGTGGTCTCCGGGCTGTGATAGCGGACGAACATGCGAACGTCAGGATCGATGCTGTCCTGGTCATCCGTCACGCTGGATACCCACCAGCGCATTTTCAGCGACCACAACATCACGTCGACTACATTCTGTGCGTCGTCAATCGACGGCGGCTGCTCGTGTAGCGGGTTGCCCAGCTCGATACGTACTGGCCGCTCCAGGCGATGACCGTAGCGTTCGGCTTCCTGCGACACGAACTCCTCGATGCCCGCGAACGTGTCGACGCTCAGGCCTGAAATGTAATGGGTGCTGGCTGCACTGCCGTCACCATTGATGGGGTAGATCTTTACCCAGAGACTGTTGTTCCAGTCCGTGCTGCGCGCCTGCGTCAGCCAGGTGCCCATGGCAACCATGAACAGGATAAACAGAAGGATAGCGATGCGAATAGCTTTGAACATCTGGTCAACACGGGCATGGCTGGGGGTCTGCGATTAGACCAACCGCAGCGCAACGGCGAGGCTGACCAGGTCGCATTTCGGGTGTCTTGTCCGTCTGCCCACCCGTTTGTGTGACGCGCGTATCAGAGATCGGGTGCGCGGTGCGGCTATTCCGATTTTACGAAGCGCAGCACAAATCGGTCTGTCTTGCCGCGTACCGCGGGGTCGAAAACGATCTTGCTGTAGTCATCGTGCATGTTTCGCAGTACGCTGCTTTTTGCGTCGAGCCTGAAACCGGCAGCTTCCATTTCCGCGATAACGATCTGTGGATCAATGCGGTGCAAGGTGTTTCCCGTTTCACGCGGCGTGCCGGCTTCCGCAAAGTGATCGACGATGCCGACGATACCGCCGGCTTTGAGGCTCTGGTGAATTTCGGCGAGTAGACGTCCACTGTGGATTTTCGGCCAGCCCTGCTGCGGGGCCGCGTAATAAAGATCGTGAAACGTTAACATCATCAATACGGCGTCGAAGCTTGCGGGCTCGAGATCGAGTTCATTATTTTCAGCCATCAGAACGGTAACGTTGCCGAGGCGGCCGTCGTCGTGGCGAGTCTCGAACTCTTCACCGACGAAACCGAGGTAAGCCTCGTTCGAGTGTGCAACGACAGTGCCTTCGCTGCCGACGATGTAGGAGGCAAACTCGCTGTAGTAGCCACCGCCTGAAAACAAATCGAGGACGGCCATGCCTGGGGCAATTCCGAGAAATTCCAGCACCTCGGCAGGTTTGCGCGAAGCATCACGAATCTGGTCGGAATTACTGCGGTTGGCATTCTCGAGAGCTTGCGCGTAAGCCGCGCCCTGGTCGGGCGATGCGTCGGACTTCGCCTCGGCTTCAGTGCCGGAGTCGGCGCCGCAGGCAGCGAGAAAAACGCTAAGCGAAACAGCGAGCGCTGACGATCTGTTGGTTATAGTCATCTTGAACCCTGGCGTCCATCTTTAGTCAGAATACCCGGTTCCGACTCATTGCAGCGCTTAAAGTGCCACCGAATTGCAGCCAATAAAAAACCCCGCGGCAGAAGCGGCGGGGTTAATTTCTCTTTCTTTTTATCAAAAGAGGTAACTGCTAAATTGGTGACAGGAGACAGATATATTATTGTTATTGGATCTGGATCTTCTTTTTTTTGTAGTTATTGTTCTTCTGGCGTCTAAATCCTGTTTCTGCTCCTTCTGCGTCACCGAACGCAGTTACACTTCGCTTGGGCAGAGTAATAAAAGCAAGACCTGTGCCAACCGTTCATTGCAGACTAGGTTTTCAAGGCTTTAGCGTCTGGTCCACATTATGACTAAGGCGACAATTCGTGCTTTTGTAAAAGAAACCGACGATATTGTTGCAACGCACATAATGCGCGGTCGGCGAAACGGCCTCTAAATAGCTGAAAAATCTATATTTAGTGTTGTGAGCCATGGCTTAGCACAGGCTGGAGCACCCGGATGCGGCGGACGCCGGACCGTTGTTCGGTTCGGCACCGTCCGCAAGCCCCGATTTCGGGGCGATTTGTCAAATTATTCGACGTTCGGCGGGTCGCGCAGTCGCTCGATCAATCCGATGGTGCTGAAGAAGCGGCCGTTTCGGACCACACCGACCACGTTCAGTGCGTCATTGATGTTGGCAAGGGGGTCGCCGTCGACAATAACCAGGTCCGCGACGCTGCCCGTCGAGATACGTCCCACCTGCAGTCCGAGACCCAGTGCCGCGGCGGCGTTGACACCGGCAGCACGCAAGGTCTGCTCTGTCGTCAGCCCGGCCGCTGTGAGCGCCCGGAATTCAGCATGCAGGCCGACGCCGGGCGCCAGGCCGTTCGGTTTGCTGCCAAGCACGACGGTGGTCGAAGCCGCCGCGAGCCTGGGCGGTGCCGTGAAGCGACGTACCGGCTCCAGTTGCCGGGTCAGCAGCGCCGCCTGTCTGGATGCCAGCAAGCTGTCGAGGTAAGGCGTTTGTGCATCGGCCAAACCGGAGATGATCGTGACCGGACCACTGCCCGTGGCGAGTTCCATATCCTGGTAGCGATGCCCGCCCGGCGATGCGGGCAGAGTCGTGCCTCCGAGCAGAAGCGATGCGCCCGACCCCAGCCCGACCTGCCAGGTTTCGGCCAGCACCGGCACCCCGTTTTGCTGCCACTCATCGACCGCTGCGCGTTGTTGCAGCCCTGCATTCATGTCTCCGGTTACCGTGACCAGCCAGGGTGTCGCGTCGCCGGCCTCCGCAATTGAGGTCGCCGCGAGCACTCGCGGTCCAGGCATTTCCTTGCCCGCCCAACGCTCGCTGAGTGTCGCGACCTGATCATGTTCGGCGACCAGAGTCGTGACACCAAAAGCCAGCAGCGCGGGCCCGAGGGTTTCGTCAGCGTCCGATGGCAAGGCCGCATAGCTGTCGATGTATCCGGGGAGCACAGTCAGATCACCCATGTCTACGACAACGTGCCCCGATCGGTCCCTGCGATCCTCGATGGCACTGATCCTGCCACCCGCAATGATGATGTCCTGGCCATCGCGATAGCCGCCGCCGACACCGTCGAAAAGGCGCGCGGCGCGTAACACGAGTTGACCGGTCGGCTCGTCGACAATTGGCAACTCGCGATTCGACGGCCTGCGTGAACCATGCGCGTCGGGTCGTCCGATGGTGGCACGGAACGGAATGGTCCTCGACATGCGGGAATTGAACTGACGTTTGCGAATGACGCCGTTCGCTGCGTACAACAATTGTTGCCGGTCGAGCCAGGCAACGGGTGCGAGAAACAGGTCCCGGTCGTCGATCAGCGTTCGCTCTAGCAGGGGGTCCGAGAGGATGAGCATGTTGATGATGAGGCCATCGTCCGTGTGACGGGCAAAGGAAATCAGGCTGCCGTCGGGACGCCACGCGGGAGCCGAAAGGCGCCGATCCGATGTTATGAGAGTGCGGTCGGGTTCACCGAGGCGCCGCAGCATCAGTGACCAACGGCCCTCGAGTTCGCTGACGTAGACAAGGTTCCGTCCGTCGGCGGACCATGCCGGCTCGGACTCGTCGCCCGGCAGGTAGCTGATGCGCCAGGACAGGCCGGTCGCTATATCGAGTTCCCAGAGATCGAGCCCGCTGTCATGTCGCTGCGATGCAAACACCACGCGATCACCGTCAGGATGCCAGTCGGCGTGCTGGTCGGAATACCGGTCGTCGCCGAGAGCCTGCACCTCATTATTTGCGAAAACGTACAGACGTAAGCTGTTGCGCTCCGCAGAGTGCGCCTCATAGACGATGGTGCCGCCATCAGGTGACCAGCGTGGCCGCTTTGCCGGCAGCAGGCCACTGGTAACCGGCTCCGCATTGCCGCCGCTCGCGGGCAATACCCAGATGCCGCCGAGCAAATCGATTGCAAGGCGACCGTCGGATGATGCGGCGATCGTGAAATTCGTGCCCTCGGTCAGCGTCACCTGGGCGGCCGCCCGGCCAGCCAGGCCGAGGATCACGATCGTCAACAACAGTGACAGTTGCTCCTTACGCATTCTCAGGGCTGCAACCTCGTGCCGCGCCAGTCCCCGGTTGTGAATGTGTGCTCCGAATCCTGCGTTAACGAGCGCTGCCAGCGTCCGCGGTCATGAATACGATCAGATCCTTCGATCCACAATTCGATGCTGCCTGCCCAGACGCGGATCCCGCCCCAATGCAGCGGTCGCGGAATCGAAGGGCGGATGTCGCCCTCGATCGACTGCATGTCGGCGCTGATTGATACGCCGAGCTCACGAGCTCGCTCGCGAAGTTGTCCCATCAACGCGTCGTGCGATTCGATCGGTGCACTCTGATCGCTTGCCCAGGCGCCGATCTGGCTACCCCAGTCGCGGCTGGCGAAATAGGCGTCGCTCTCTGCGGCCGGAGAGCGTAGCGCCCGCCCTTCGATGCGAATCTGGCGGCCGAGCGCGTCCCAGTGGAACGTTACGGCGACCTTGGGGTTAGCACTCAATTCGTCGACCTTTCTCGATCCGTAGTTGGTATAGAAGATCAGGTAGCCCGGATCAGCAAGAAAGGACTTGCAAAGGACAGCGCGTGATGACGGTTGTCCCGCGGCATCGACAGTGACGAATGTCATCGAAGTCGGGTTGCGTTGCACGTCCCGAGCAACCGCATCGTCGATCCAGGCGGCGGCCCAGTGCATCGGGTCACCCGGTAGCTCGTCGGGAAGGCGTTGCGCAAGGTAGGCGTCAGTCAAGCGGGTCTCCTGTGACGGTTGCGCCGGTCATCAATCGCGCAGACTACCAAAGGGCCAGCGCAGGATCACGCGTCGGAAACGAACACGCCGCCTTCGCGCCGCGGATCGGCGGCAACGTCGAAGCCGCCGCGACGGTCATAGCTGGCGACACTAACGCCGCCGAAGTACATGTTGATGTCCGGAAAGTCGTACAAAGGCAGCCCGACATCGGGCACGTCGAGCCCGGGTTCCGAGCGGATCTGGTCGGCGTCACCGCTGGTATCGACGTGCAATCGCGGGTGCGCAATCGCCTCCGCGAGCGTCATCTCGAACTGCAGAAAATTCGTCAGCACCTGGTGTATCGCCGTCGTAATGCGATCCGCGCCGGGCGAGCCGATGGCGAGTATCGCTCCGTCGCTACGCGCCACGCTGGGCGCCATATTCGACGGCAGGCGTTCGGTCGGTGCGCGGGATCCGACGTCGCGCCGATTTAGTTCGATCTCGCCCAGACCGTTGTTGAGCCATAATCCCGTGCCCTCGGGCATTTCGCCGCTGCCGTATCCTGCTGATGCGGTAATCGCGCAGCCGATGCCGGAGTCGTCGACGGCCGAGGTGTGCACGGTCGATGACGATGACCACTGTGATAGCAGTTGCCCTTGCTTCGCGGCGTGAATCAAAGCAGCCGCTTCGCCCTCAATGTCTTCAGTGAGATCGAGTCTGTCGCGGCGAAAGTCGAGACAGGCTCTTTGCACGCGCACCAGTCTCTCGAGCGAGGCCCGGTCCCAGTCGCTGGCATGCAGGTCGCCGCAGGCGAGCAGCATCGCGGTCAATACGGCGCCGCCGACGGCAGGCGGTGGGTTGGTGGCGATATGCCAGGAATCGATATCGGCGACCATCGCTGGCCTTTCGATCGCTTCGTAGCTCGAAAGATCTTCCATCGTGAGCGCACCACCACCCTCGCGGACGTGATCGCTGATCGCCCGCGCAAGTTCGCCTTCATAGAAGACAGCGGCGCCATCGTCGGCGATTGCGCCAAGACTGTCGGCGAGGTGTGGCACGTGAATCAGGCTGCCGCGCTCGTACACGTTGCCGTCGTTGTCGTGCAATGCGTTGTAGCCATCGGTGCTGCGGCTGAAAACCAGGTCGCCGCTGTAAGTCAGGTAGTAATTACATGATGCCGACAGAGGAAAGCCCTCGCGTACTGCGGCAATGACTGGCTGAAACAACTCGCGCCACGCGATGCTGCCGTAACCCTGCCACGCCTTCTCGAGGGCGGCGAGTGCGCCGGGCACGGCCACCGCACCTGGTCCGACGATTGTCGTTGTCCCGCCGCCGTAATCCAGTCGTACGGGCGTCTTGCCGTGACCGCGCTCACTGTCCGCGAGCCCCAGCCCCGGGACGGCATGGATGCCATCAAACGTGACGGGATCACGTCCGGGCGCCCAGATTGTCACATGGGCGCCTCCGGCAAGCGCACATACGCCCGGTTCCGTGTTCATCGACATGATCGCCGTTGCGAGCGCGCAATCGACGGCATTGCCACCCGCGGCGGCTACCTCACGAGCAGCGTCGGCAGCGTGTGCGGATGTTGTAGCGACGGCGACTCGTGACACGAGCGTAATTTCGGCTAGAAGTGAATGACGGAACGAATGCTCTTGCCTTCGTGCATCAGATCAAACGCCCGGTTGATGTCGTCGAGTGGCATCGTAAACGTGATGAATTCGTCGATCTTGATGTCGCCATCCATGTACTGGTCGACCATGCCCGGCAGCTCCGAGCGGCCTCTGCAACCGCCGAATGCGGTGCCGCGCCAGACACGTCCGGTGACCAGCTGGAACGGTCGCGTCGATATTTCCTGACCTGCGCCGGCAACGCCGACGATGACCGATTCACCCCAACCCTTGTGACAACACTCGAGCGCCGCGCGCATCAGGTTGACGTTGCCGACGCACTCGAACGAATAGTCGACGCCACCACCGGTTAATTCCACGATGACATCCTGAATCGGCGCGTCGTAGTCCTTCGGATTGACAGTATCGGTTGCACCGAGTTGGGTAGCGAGCTCGAATTTGCCGGAATTAATGTCCACTGCGAGGATGCGGCTCGCCTTCGCCATTGTCGCACCCTGAATTGCGCTCAGGCCGACGCCGCCGAGTCCGAAAACTGCGACAGTCGCACCCGGTTCCACTTTCGCAGTGTTCAGTACGGCGCCGATGCCGGTCGTTATGCCGCAGCCGAGCAGGCACACTTTTTCAAGCGGCGCTTCTTTGCGAATTTTCGCCACGGCAATTTCGGGCAGCACCGTGTACTCACTGAACGTCGATGTGCCCATGTAATGGAATATCTGCTTGCCATTGAGCGAGAATCGCGACGTGCCGTCCGGCATCAGACCCTGACCCTGGGTCATGCGTATCGCCTGGCAAAGATTGGTCTTGCCGGATGTGCAGAAATTGCACTCGCCACATTCGGGCGTGTATAGCGGAATGACATGATCGCCGACGGCGAGCGACGTGACGCCGGCACCGATCGCCTCCACCACGGCACCACCTTCATGACCGAGCACTGCGGGAAACAAACCTTCCGGGTCTTCGCCCGACAACGTGAATGCGTCGGTATGGCAGACGCCCGTCGCGACGTTTCTCAATAGAACCTCGCCAGCCTTCGGACCGTCCAGTTCGATTTCTTCGATCTCGAGTGGCTTGCCTGCCTCCCAGGCAACTGCTGCGCGTGTTTTCATCGTTTTTCTGCTCCGCCGGTTGCTCTTGCTGGCATCGCGGATAGTCGCACGATTGTCCCGCCGGCAACAGCCCGCGGCGCGCGAGACGCTAGCCGAAGCCGTTCATCTCTTGTTCATTTAATTAATAAAAACAATAAGTTGTATTAAGGCCTCGTTCATGCGGTGGAGTCTAATCTGAGCTCGAATCAAAGCACAACCGGAGGCCACCATGTTGAAGTTAATCGGCACGTTTATCGCACTGGGCGCTTTGCTCCTGGGAAGCGTCGAAACGGCATCGGCACACGGTCGAGTTTATAACAATTATGATCCGCCGAATCACTATCGCGCCGGCATCCATCGCGGCATCCATCGTCACGGGCATATGCCCGGATGGCTGCAGCACAACAAGGGATTTCGCAAGTGGTACTACCGTTCGTCGCTACGCCACAACCGTCAGCTGGCCTGGCAGCAGCTCTACGAGATCTATCACTGGGAACGCCGCTACGACAGACAACGTCACTACTCGGGCTATTACGGTGGAAGTCACCATAGCTACGACTGGTATCGGCGCTACTGGCGTGACTACGAGCACCGGGGACGGGATCGGCGCCATAACTCGCGCTACGAATCTCGCTATGAGACGCGCCGGCGGAACCGACACGACGACTGACGTTGCCCGTCCGGCGCAGCAACTACAGCCGGTCCGCTCTCGTTTGCGGGCCGGCTTGCTCACGCTTGCGGGACTCCTGTAAAACAGACTCCTGAGAGTTTCAGCTAGAGTCCCGGATTACCAATGAGCCTCGAAAACCTGCGTGACACACTTTCCGACGTCGACCGACAAATCATAGACCTGATCGCGGAGCGCGAACGCATCGTGGGCGATATCGGTCGCAACAAATCGTCGCAGGGAACAGCGACGCGTGATTACGCACGCGAAAAAGACGTCGTCGACAGAGGTCGCGCGCAGGCGAGCGACCTCGGAGTGGATCCGGAACTTGCCGAAACTGTCTTGACGACATTGATCCGTTCGTCGCTTGCCAGCCAGGAACGAGATCGGGTCATTGCCGAGGGTAAAGGCGACGGCCGGCAGGTTCTCGTTATCGGTGGCGCCGGCAAGATGGGTGGCTGGTTCGCCGAATTCTTTACGAGCCAGGGATTTCAGACGACGATCGCTGACTCGTCCGTGGAAGACGGTCCGGGCAGATTCAGGAACTGGACAGATGCGGGGGTCGACTACGACGTCATCGTTGTGGCAACGCCGCTCGCCGTCTCGGGCAGGATTTTGGCCCAGCTCGCCGTACTGAAGCCGCCCGGTGTCGTGTTCGACATCGGCTCTCTGAAAACGCCTCTCATCGACGGCCTGAGAGAGCTCAGGAGTGCGGGCTGCAAGGTGACGTCATTGCATCCCATGTACGGTCCCGATACGCGGCTGCTGTCCGGGCGACACCTGATTGTCTGTGATGCCGGATCGACCGAGGCGACCGCCGCGGCCAAGGAATTGTTCGCCGCGACGATGGTTGAACAACTCGACATGGGTCTGGACGATCACGACAGAATGATCGCCTATGTGCTCGGTTTGTCACACGCGCTGAACATCGCGTTCTTTACCGCGCTGGCCGAGAGCGGCGAAGCGGCGCCAAAGCTTGCCCGGATGTCGTCCACGACGTTCGACTCGCAGTTGCTCGTATCAGGCGCGGTTGCGCACGACAACCCGCACATGTACTTCGAGATCCAGCATCTCAACAAGTTCGGACTCGGACCTCTCGACGCTCTGGCAGACGCTGCAAAACGCATCCGGGAGCTGGTCGCGAATGGTGACGAGCAGGGCTTTGTCGATCTCATGCAGAAGGGACGCGACTATCTCGCCCTGCGCACCTGAAACCGACCGTTCTGTGGGCCGGTCGCGCGACGTGCGCCGCCAAATCTGGTAAAAGAATCGCATCCGATGGAAGGATCCCCGGCGATGCAGACCGCAGAGCAACTCAAGGCCAAACTCGAATCGACGCAATGCCGGCTCGAGGCACTGACGGCGGAAGTCGCGCGCAACGATGAGAAACTGCGGCACTCGCAGCAACGCGAGCTGCGCCTGTTACAAGCCCCGGATCTTGTGTCTCTCTTCGACGAAATGACCAACGGATTGCGCGAAAGCTACGGGCTCGACTGTGTAAGCGTCGTCCTCTGCGATCCCGGCCACGACGTCCGCCATTTGTTGACAACGTTGCGCACCGACGCGAGGACATCGAGTCTGCGCCTGGTCGAGTCGCTGTCCGGACTTGCGCCGCAATATGTGGCGCTGCGGCGACCCTGGCTCGGTGCTTACACCACTTGCGATCACCAGATGATATTCGGCGATGCGACCAATATCGGCAGCGTCGCGATGATACCGTTGCGGCATCGCGGCGACCTGATAGGCAGCATCAACCTCGGAAGTGCTGACGGTCATCGATTCGAGCGGCATCTTGCGAGCGACTTCCTGGCGCATTTGGGAGTCATCGCGTCGTTTGCCATCGAAAACGCTGTGAACCGGGCGCGACTGCGCCGCAGCGGATTTACCGATGTGCTGACCGGCTGGCACAACCGGCGCTACCTGCTTGCGCGCATCAAGGAGGAGTTGGCCCGCGCTTGCAGGACCCGCAGCAACCTCGTGTGCCTGATGCTCGACATCGATCACTTCAAGCGTGTCAACGACGACTGGGGACATGCGGCCGGTGATGCGGTGCTACGTGAAGTGGCACAGCGTATCGAGTCGCAGGTACGCGCGAGTGACATCGCCGCGCGATACGGTGGTGAGGAGTTCGTCATTCTCCTGCCGAATACCGATAGCGCTGCGGGCAGGAATCTGGCCGAACGAATTCGCCGTACCGTAGCCGCGACGCCGATCAACGTGCCAGCTGGCGGTACGACTCACGTGACCGTATCGATCGGAATCTCGGAAGCAACGCCGGACGCGAGCGCTGATGACTTCAAGACCCTGGGCGATGCGTTGATCGCGCGGGCAGATGTTGCTCTTTACGACGCCAAAGCCGCCGGCAGGGATCGCGTTGCTGCCGAGGCTGCGGCGTGACCGGCTGCCGCATCTTACTGGCGGTGGCTGTCGTCCTCAGCGGCTGCGAGCCGGCGCCTGAAGCGCCGGTCGAGCCCGCATCGCGGCCTGAGCCCATCGTCGTGTATGCCTCTTACGTGGATGAGAACTACCTGCCGTCGTTGTTCGCTGATTTCACTCGGGCGAGCGGCGTTCCAGTGACCGTGAGGCATCGTGAGGAATTACAAATAGTCAGCGAAGTCATCGAGAATCGCGGCTCGCCACCGGCCGACGTGTTGCTGACGCGGTCCGTGCACGGTATCTGGCAAGCGGCGGAGGAGGGTGCGCTCAGGCCACTGCAGTCGCCAGCAATCAGCGAGCAAGTGCCCGACTGGCTGCGTGATCCGGACGGCTACTGGACCGCGACCGGCTTCGCCACGATTGACGTCGTGTGCAACGCGAGTAATCAGGTCGACTGTAGCGCAATTGCGAAATACGAGGATCTCGGCAAGCCCGACTTCCTGTCCCGGTTGTGTCTTTCATCGTCGTCGCTCGCGGTCAATCGCACGCTGATAGCCAACCTGATCGCGGATCATGGCGTGCGCCCGGCAGAAATCATCGTGCGAGGCTGGATAGCGAATCTCGCGTTGCCACCTTACGAGAGTGAACATGAGTTATTGCAGGCCATCGAGGATGGCACCTGCGCTGCGGGCGTCGTCTCGGGTCTCGCCTTGCATCGATTCGGCAGGCCCACGGTAGCGGCGAGTTTGCCGCAGCCTGGCTATATCGATGTAGAAGCTGTCGGTATCGGACGGCATGCGCGCAGCCCTGATGCGGCGCGCAAGCTCGTCGAGTGGTTCACCGACAAACAGGCACAGGTGGCACATGCGAAGAGCGGCGGACTGTATCCGGCCAACAGCGAGGCGGAGGAGGAGGCCAATCGAGGTATGGCCGCAACTCTAGAGCGCAACGTCGGCGTTGCAGGGTTGAATGCAGTCGACGCCGTCAAACTTGCGGAACGTGCATCCTACCGCTAGCGGTACAGCCGACTACGGCTCATCAGTAACAGAAACAGCGGCACGCCGATGGCTGCGGTTAGCGCACCGACCGGCAATTGGCGCGGCGCGAGTATCGTGCGTGCGAGCGTGTCTGCGATGACCAGTAACGCGCCTCCGGCAAGCGCCGAGGCCGGCACGACGATACGGTGGTCACTGCCGGCAAAGATTCGAATCAGGTGAGGGATCACGAGGCCGATGAAGCCGATGACGCCCACGCTCGTTACGGCAAGAGCTGTGGCAAGCGATGCAGCAATGAAAATGAGATAACGGAACCCGGTGACTGGCAGTCCGACGATCGCGGCCTGCAGTTCACCGCGGGCCAGCACGTTCAGGTGCCTTGCGACGACGGTCGCTGCCAGGGTCATTACCAGCAACAACCACAGGATGCGGGCTGGTTCGTAGGCGAAACTCAGGTCGCCCATCAGCCAGAACAACATGCCGCGAAGATGCTGGTCCGGGCTGAGTGCCAGCAGTAATGTCGTCGCCGCACTGAAACCGGCAGCGAGCACGACGCCGGTCAATAACAGCCGCGTCGGCGTCCATGCGCCCGTGCCATGGGCGATCGAAAATACCAGTAGCGTCGCGGCCATTGCGCCGCCGAAGGCCGCGAGATCGACCACCACGCTCGAGAGCCCCAGTAGCATGGCCAGCAATGCTGCAACAGCCGCGCCACCGGATGTGCCGAGTATGTAGGGGTCCGCGAGGGGATTGCGCAACAGTACTTGCATCAGCACGCCCGCAACGGCCAGCAGGCCGCCCACGCCAAAAGCGGTCAGCGCACGCGGCAGCCGCAGTTCCAGCACCAGCGTCCGAACCTGCTGCGAGGCATCACCCCGCAACGCTGCGATCGTATCCGAGATGCTGACATCGGCGCTGCCGGAAGCCAGCGCGACAAACAAAGCGGTTGCACTGATCAGGACGAGTCCTGCGAATAGCGCTGTTGTACGGCGGGTGAACAAAGACGACTCCTGTGGGCAATCGAATGGTGTAAAGTGACAGATAGTTGAAGATTTTAAATACGGTTGCGATGAATAGCGACTGGATTGATGATGACGGATTCCGCGCTAATGTCGGAATCATACTCACTAATGACCTTGGCAAGCTGATGCTGGCTGGCCGTGTTGGCAGCAAAGGTTGGCAGTTTCCGCAGGGCGGCATGCTGCTCGACGAAAAACCCGAGCAGGCCATGTTTCGCGAATTGCACGAGGAGATCGGTCTCGGCCCTGACGATGTCGAGGTCCTCGGCATGACGAATGACTGGCTGCGATATCGCTTGCCTGACAAATACTTACGCCATCACAGCACCCCGCTTTGCATTGGCCAGAAACAGCGCTGGTTCATGCTGCGGCTCGTGTCGTCAGCGGATAACGTTCGCTTCGATCTAAGCAATGAACCTGAATTCGATCGCGCTCGCTGGGTGGATTTCTGGCGGCCCGTCAATGAAGTGATCTATTTCAAACGCCGTGTGTACGCACGGGCATTGCACGAACTCGGATCCACGGTCTACCCGAGCGGCCTGCCACCACGTCCGCGCTGGTGGCCGCAACGCTGGCGCGCGGTATTCGACAAGGACATCGTCCAGATGCAGGATAGCGAGGCCTGATCAGCACGGGCCCGATGGCATTCGATCCTCGTAAACGTGACCTGCCGCACTTCTGTTTGCCAGGGGGGCCGCGTAACATAACGTCTTTCGAGGTATTGACGAGCAGGCGTGGCAAAACACTCCCCTTTACAGTTGCACAGCCCGGTCCGCGTATGGTTGACGCGCATCGGAATCGTCGCGTTGGCCGTCGGTTACAGCTATCTGGTTTACGAATTCGGCCGAATTCAGGCCGGCTACAACGTCGTCGATGCCTCTGGCGAGCGCCAGGATTTTGAACAGACCATTGTCGAGCTCGAAAACGACATCGTCTCTCTGAAAGAACGGATAGCGCTGCTGGAAACGCATCGCGATATCGATCGTGAGGCTTATACCGAGGTAGAAGGCAGCCTTACGGAACTGCAGGCAAAAATTCAGGAGCAGCGCGACGCGATCGCCTTCTATCGTGGCATCGTGTCGCCGGCCGACGGCAACAAGGGTCTGCGAGTACAGGATCTGAAGCTGACACGTGGCAAGGAGGAGCGTGAGTACAATATCCGCCTCGTGCTCGTGCAGGCGCTGCAACACGACCGCAAGGTGACCGGAGACGTGAAACTTACTATCGACGGGGATCAGGACGGGGACGAGAGAACTTACACCTACGCCCAGCTCCTGCCCAAGGAATCGCAGCGAGGCTGGTCGTTTTCGTTTCGGTATTTCCAAGATTTCGACCGGCAGGTTATTCTGCCGGACGGATTTACGCCGCAACGCGTCAATATCGAGGTCCAGTCGAAAACGCGCTCCATCGCGAGCATTGCAGAAAGTTATTCCTGGGCGACGACCCAGGGGTGAGTGTTGCCGCCGTGCGGCAAATTGGAGGAAATGGATGTTAGGACGGAAGCAACGCAGGCACACAGTCGTCGACACGCTGGTGGGCCCAAACACACGGATCAGTGGCGATCTCCATTTCACCGGTGGATGCCACGTGGATGGCACTGTTAATGGCAGCGTAACCGCGGACCCCGACACTCAATCTGCGCTGAGCGTCAGCGAAGACGGCAATATCGACGGCGGCGTAACGGTGCCTTATGTCGTACTGAACGGCATCGTTCGAGGTGACGTTTTCGCCAATCAGCGCGTCGAACTCGGACCAACTGCACGCGTCATCGGCAATGTGTATTACAATCTGATCGAAATGGCGATTGGTGCCGAGATTAATGGCAAACTCGTGCATCAGCCGGAAGGGCAGGTGCCGCTACTCGAGCAGACGGCCAGGATCGATGAATCGGCGGCCGTTGCCGCGGATAGCTGAGCAGGAATTCAGGATATGCAAACAGATACACCAGTAATTGGCAGCAACGCGGCGCCGCCGCCTGTCGTCTTCACGGATGCGGCTGCCAGCAAGGTTAGCGAGCTGATCAGGGAGGAAGACAATCCTGACCTGATGCTCCGAGTGTTCATCTCGGGTGGTGGATGCTCGGGTTTCCAATACGGATTCACATTCGACGAAACCGTTGAGGACGGCGACAGCCGGGTAAGCAACCAGGGCGTTACGCTGCTTGTCGATCCGATGAGCGTGCAATACCTGATGGGTGCCGAGATCGACTACAAGGAAGACCTGCAGGGTGCGCAATTCATTATCCGCAACCCGAATGCACAAACGACCTGCGGCTGCGGTTCGTCTTTCACGGTATAAAGTTCACCCACGAGACGTCAAACCGGCCTGAAAAGATAGCTACTCCCAGCGAAGACAAACACGCCGGGCTTTCGGCGAAAATCGATCCTCCCGAGGTTATCGCGGCCGTCGACCTCGGCTCCAACAGCTTTCATATGATCGTCGGTGAGTTGCGTCACGGCCAGCTGACGATCATCGATCGTATCCGCGAAACCGCACGACTGGCCGAAGGGCTGTCTGACAAGGGTGACCTGTTGCCGGACGCCAGGGCACGAGCGTTGCGTTGCCTGTCGATATTCGGTGAGCGATTGCGGGATATGCACGCTGCTAGCGTCCGCGCGGCCGGCACGAGCACGATCCGTCGGGCTCGCGAAGATACGGGCTTCATGGCAGAAGCGGAAGCGGCTCTCGGCCACCCCATCGAGATCATTTCCGGCATCGAGGAAGCACGACTCATCTATAACGGCGTGACGCACAGCCTGCCGCGTAACGATGGCCTGCGACTGGTACTCGATATCGGCGGGGGCAGTACGGAGCTGATCCTGGGTCAGGGTGCCAAACCGCTCGCGCTGGAAAGCCTGCACCTCGGCTGCGTTGCGATGACCGAGCGCTTTTTCCCCGACGGCCGCATCACGCGAGAGGCGTTCGACAAGGCGCGAGTTGCCGCGAGGCTGGAACTACGTCCTGTGAAAAAGTTCTTCCGGGATGCGGACGGTGTCGAAGCAATCGGTACGTCGGGAACAATCATCTCCGCCGAGCGTGCCGCCAATGCACTCGATATCGCAGATCGCGATTTGACGCTGTCCGCGGTCGAGGGGCTGATCGAGCGTGTGCTCGATTTCGAAACCATCAAGTCCCTGGCATTGCCCGGCCTGTCCGAACGGCGAGCACAGGTTTGGCCCGGCGGTCTCTCCATACTCGCGGAGTTAATTGGCGTACTGCGCATCGACACCTTGTGCGTCTCCGACGGCGCGCTGCGCGAAGGATTGCTTTACGATTTGCTGGGGCGCATGCAACACGAAGACGCACGCGAGCGCACCGTGCGTGCAATGGCGACGCGTTACAACGTCGATCAACGGCAGTCAGAGCGGGTGTCCTCGACGGCGCGCATTTTGCTGCGGCAAAGCATGGACGCCTGGAAACTGACGTCGCCGTTTGCCGAGAGCATGCTGAACTGGGCAGCGAGACTGCACGAAATCGGGCTGGACATATCGCATGACGGCTATCAGCGTCATGGCGCCTACGTCGCCGAAAACGCGGACATGCCTGGATTTCCCCGCGCCGAGCAGCGTTTCATGGCTTTCCTCATCGCCAGCCAAAGGCACGAGATCGACTCGGACTACATGCGGGCACTGCCGCAGGCATGGCGCGCAAGTGCTTTGCGCCTCGTGTTGTTACTGCGTCTCGCCGTACTTCTCAATCGCAGTCGCAACGAAGTGGAGATGCCGCCGATCGCACTCGCGGTTGACGACCGGTCACTGGAATTGCATTTCGATGCTGAGTGGCTACAGTCGAATCCACTCACCGTCGCGGACCTGGATCGCGAGAAGGGCCATCTCGACTCAGTCGGGTATGCGCTGGCGTATCGCTGAGCGTCGGATCTTCAGGTAGGCGCGGCCAGTGTCTCGAGGAAGGCGTCCTGCGCGGATACCGGCTCGGCTTTGCCGGGCGTCAATCGTTCATAGCTGCCGTCGCCATGCAGGACCCACGACTGGCAGTTGTCCGCGAGAAACAGGTCGAGATCCCGTTTAATTTGATCCTTGATCTGTTTCTGTCGAATCGAGAAACAGGATTCGTTGCGCCGGAACAGGTTCCTGTCCATCCAGTCGGCACTTGAACAGTAGTATTCCTCGTTGCCCTCGTTGAGGAAGTAGTACACGCGCGAATGCTCGAGAAACCGGCCGACGATCGAGCGCACATGAATGTTTTCGGACAATCCCGGCACGCCCGGCCGAAGCGAACAGATCCCACGAACAATCAGGTCGATTTTCACGCCGGCCTGGGATGCGGCATACAAGGCATCCATCAATTGCGGCTCATTCAGGGCGTTGATCTTGGCAATGATGCGGGCGCTCTTGCCGTCCCGGGCATTTGCCGTCTCGCGTTCGATTTTTTCGATCAGCGCGTCGAACAATGTAAACGGCGACACCAGCATGCGTGAAAGGTCCCGAGTCTCCGTGAGGCTCGTCAGCTGCATAAAGACCTTGTGCACGTCTTCGCCGAGACGCTGGCTGCTGCTCATGTAGCCATAGTCTGTGTAAACACGCGTTGTCGCATGATGATAATTGCCGGTGCCGAGATGAACGTAGCGAACCAGTACGTCGTCCTCTCGGCGTACGACCAGGGTCATTTTCGCGTGCGTCTTGTAGCCCACGAGACCGTAAACAACCTGGGCGCCGGCTTCCTGCAGGCGGTTGGCCAGTGAAATATTGGCAGCCTCGTCGAACCGCGCCATCAGCTCGATGACGACCGTAACTTCCTTGCCGGCTCGCGCCGCCGCGACGAGGTGGTCGACGATGGGCGAGTTCGCGCCTGTGCGATAAAGCGTCTGCTTGATGGCGAGTACGTTATCGTCTGCTGCCGCCGTCCCGATGAAGTCGATGATCGGCGCAAACGACTGGTATGGGTGGTGCAGCAACACATTCTGTTTCGACAGAATCGTAAAGATGTTCGCGTTGCTCAGCAATTCTTCAGGCAGTCCCTGCGTGAACTGCGGATACAGCAAATCCTGGCGATCCTCGATGTCACATACGGTCGCAAGCCGATTGAGATTGACCGGTCCGTCGACGAGAAACATGTCGTGCTCCTGCAGGTTGAAATGGTCGAGCAGGAACTGCTGCAGATCATCCGGACATTCGTGACTGACCTCGAGCCGCACCGCGGCGCCATAGCGACTGGCCTCGAGTTGGCCCTCGAGCGCACGCACGAGATCGCTGACCTCTTCTTCGTCAACGTACAGGTTGCTGTTGCGCGTAATTCGAAACTGGTAACAGCCTTCGACTTTGAGCCCGGGGAACAGCTTGTCGACGTGAACCCGGATAATGGACGACAGGAAGACGAGGTCGTGACTGCCCGGGCTGCTAAGGTGCTCAGGCAGCCGAATGATCCTCGGTAGTGAGCGCGGCGCCTGGACCATGCCACGATGCCGCCGGCGGCCGAACGCATCCTTGCCGCGGAGGCGCACGATGAAATTCAGGCTTTTGTTCAGTATTCGTGGAAACGGCCGCGACGGATCGAAAGTGAGTGGCGTCAGAACCGGCACGATTTGTTCGTCGAAATAGCTACTGAGCCATTCCCTCTGCTCATCGTCCCAGTCATGGCTCTGCACGAAACGCACGCCGGCACGGGTTAGCTTCGGGAACATGACGTCGTTCAGCAATGCGTACTGTTGCGAGATCAGGTCGAGTGTGCGGGTCCGAATCGCGTCGAACACCTCCTGCGCGGAAAGTTTCTCCGGTCCCTGCGCCGGCGCCCCGATTTCTATGCGCTGCTTCAGCGCGGCGACACGAATCTCGAAAAACTCGTCGAGATTGGTGCACGAGATGCAGAGGAATCGCAGACGCTCGAGCAGCGGCGTATCAGGGTCCTGCGCCTGCGCCAGCACCCGCTTGTTGAACTCGAGCATGCTCAGTTCGCGGTTGATGTAGAGGTCGGCAGGTGGCAGGGATGGCGCGTCCACGGTGGTCTCGGTGCATTGGGCCGCCGAGTATATCAATGCCCGGGGGCACGGGACTTCTAAAGTCGCACAATTCAGATCGCCGCGTGGATAGCGCCGAGCACCGCTGCGCGGCTCGCCCCGGTCACACCGGGTGCGTTGCCCACTTCGTTATTCAATGTGCGCATTGCGAGCCAGGCAAACGCGCACGCTTCAACCCAGTCAGGGTCGAGCCCATGCTCTGCAGTCGACGCCAGCCGTTGCTGCGGCAGGCGGGCGCCAAGCCGGTTCATTAGCTCGATATTGTGGACACCTCCGCCACAGACCAATACCTCTCGTGTGTCCGCAGCGAACCTGCTGATAGCGCCCGATACGCTGGCAGCCGTCAGCTCGCACAGCGTGGATTGCACATCGGCCGCGTCGAGGTCGGCCGGGACGTGTGAACGTAGCCAGTCTTCATTGAAGTACTCGAAGCCGGTGCTCTTTGGCGGTGCCTTGTTGAAATAAGGATCCGCGAGCATGCCCTCGAGCATGGACTCGTCACAGTTGCCGCTCGCCGCCCATTGTCCGGATTCGTCGTAAGGGCTATCACGATGCTGCCTTGTCCATGCATCCAGCAAGCTGTTTCCTGGCCCTGTGTCGAAGCCGCTGATGCCCGTATCGCCCGACGGCAAAAGCGTCACATTGGCGATACCGCCGATATTCAACACGCAGTGATTCCTGTCCGGCGCGGCGAAGAGCCATTCGTGGAACAGGGGAACGAGTGGCGCTCCCTGGCCGCCGAGGACGATATCGGCGCTGCGAAAATCGGCGACGCAGGTGATGCCGGCGCCTTTGGCGATGATGGCCGGATTGCCGATCTGCAGCGTGAACGGACGGTCTGCATCCGGCCGATGGCGTAAGGTCTGCCCGTGGCTGCCGATGGCCCGAATCTGTGCGGGACTGATGTCTGCCGCGTCGAGTAATCCGAGCACGGCGTCGCGAAAACACTCGCCGATCCAGTGATCGAGCATGCCGATGGTGTCCACGGTGCACGAGTCAGGCTGCCGTGTAGCAACGAGAAGCTGTTCTCGTAGCTCGGCGGGGTACGGTTGTGTACGTGCATGCGCGACAGCGACGGTGCTATCCCCGAACTCGACCAGAGCAGCGTCGATGCCGTCCATACTCGTGCCGGAGATCAGGCCGATGTAATAGTCAGGCATTGCGTGGTGTCACTACTTGTTGCTGTAGGCGACAGACGCAAGTTGCGTGTTCTTGAATTTCTCCAGTTCCTGCAATATCGGCTCAACCGCGGAGAGGAATTGCTGCCGGTATCGATCATTGATGGGATCGGCTTGCGGCAGATTAACGGTGCGCGGATTGCGGTGCACACCATTGAGGCGGTACTCGTAATGCAGGTGATTGGCCGTTGCGAGTCCGGTAGATCCGACGTAACCAATAGTTTGACCCTGTCGTACGCGGGTGCCGACACGCACGTTGCCGACGAACCGTGACATGTGCGCATACAGCGTCGTGATGTTGCCGCCATGCTGCACGATGACCGTATTGCCGTAGCCGTTTTTTGTACCACGGTGTATCACCTTGCCGTCACCTGCGGCTCGGATCGGCGTGCCACGCGGTGCTGCGTAGTCGACGCCACGGTGCGCACGAATCGTATTGAGAATCGGATGTTTGCGGCGCGGATTGAAGTTCGAGCTTATTCTCGTGAAGTCGACAGGCGCCCGTATGAATGCCTTGCGCACACTGTGTCCATCGGGCGTGAAGTAATCTGTGTGACCGTCATCGTCGATAAAGCGAATCGCCTGGTAGCTGCGCCCGTTATTGTTGAACTCGGCGGCGATAATCTCACCATCCTTGACGAATTCACCGTCCTGCCAGATCTCTTCGTATTGGACGTAGTAGTTGTCGCCGGAGCGAATATCGAGAACGAAATCGACATCCCAGGCGAAGATGCCGGCGATGTTCATGATGACGCGATCGGAAAGGCCGGCGGCTGCGGCGCTCTCGAACAACGACGATTCGATGCTGCCGTAGGCGAGCCGTTTGCGCTTCTCGATCGGCCGGTCGATGACCTCCGCCGTGAATCCCGACTCCCCGCGTTCGATCTTCAGCGCACTCGTCAGGTCAAGATTCGAGTACATGCTGACGAGGTCACCCTGGTCATGCGTGATGAGAAACTCGTCACCTGGCTTGAGTCGCCTGAACCGCTTGCGCGCCTCCTCGAGCCTCGATATTGCGGAGAGGTGCCCAAGGTCGAGGTCGTGTTGCCGGAACAGCTTGTCGAGCGTGTCGCCACGACGAATCGTAAGGCTGAGTTTCTGGTGCGGCGGCGGGTTGATCGCGTCGGCCAGAACGAGCGGCGTTTCTGCAAAAATGAGCTCGATGGGTTCATCGACCGTATATTCCGAGCCGGCAGGTGCCGTCATGATCGGCTCCTGCGGTGGTGGCGTACCCGTCGTCGTCGTCTTCAGTGTGGAGACGAGCGCAAGACAGGCGAGCGGTATTCCCAGACCCACGACAAACCATTGCAGGGCTTTGGATTTTTTCGCTCTTTTCTCTGCAGGTGGCTTGTAGTCGTGCAGTAATGGACTGACCGGACGATGCAAGTCTGCGACCCCGTTCTCAAGAATGCCGATACTCTACCGTGAGCGCCCCGTTAGGTCAAAGAAAAGTGTTATAAGTCAGAGCGTTAACCGGAATGCTTCACAGCACGATGAACATGCTCGACGGGGCTTTCATCGCTCGCCGAGAATGCTACAGTTCCGCTGCATCCTGCGCGCAACCAAAGAAAGGCAGTAATGACCGATATCCAGCATCAACTTGCAGAACTGGCCCGCGGCACTGACGAGGTGCTGCCAGAGGATGGTCTCGAGGCCAAACTGAAGAAAGACAGGCCGCTTATCGTCAAAGCCGGATTCGATCCGACGGCCCCCGACCTGCATATCGGGCACACCGTACTTATTAATAAGATGCGCCAGTTTCAGGAGTTCGGCCACGAGGTGGTCTTCCTGATCGGCGACTTCACGGGAATGATCGGCGACCCTTCCGGCAAAAACGCGACGCGGCCGCCGCTCTCTGCCGACGAAATCAGGCAAAACGCCGGGACTTATGAATCGCAGATTTTCAAGATCCTGGACGCCGACAAGACCCGTATCGAATTCAATTCGAACTGGATGGGCTCGATGGATGCCGCTGGCCTCGTGAGGCTGGCCTCGCACCACACGGTTGCGCGCATGCTGGAGCGCGATGATTTCAAGAAGCGCTACGAGGGCGGTCAACCGATATCCATCCACGAGTTCCTGTACCCGATCGTGCAGGGCTATGACTCGGTGGCGTTGAAGGCGGACGTCGAACTCGGAGGTACGGACCAGAAATTCAATCTGCTGGTCGGGCGGCAGTTGCAGCAGGACTTTGACCAGGAACCGCAGCTGGTGATGACGACGCCATTGCTCGAAGGCCTCGATGGCGTGCAAAAAATGTCGAAGTCGCTCGGCAACTACGTCGGCATCACGGATGCGCCCGGGGAGATGTTCGGCAAGCTCATGTCGATCTCCGACGACCTGATGTGGCGCTACTTCGAATTGCTGAGTTTCCGTTCTCTCGACGACGTTGCGGGTCTTCACAAGCGAGTCGCGGATGGCATGAATCCGCGCGACGCGAAATTCGAACTCGCACTGGAAATCGTCGCGCGCTTTCATGATGCTGATGCGGCGGAGGCCGCGAAGCAGGAGTTCATATCGAGGTTTCGCGAAGGTGAGATGCCCGAGGACATGCCGGAGCTGACGCTCGAAGCGCAGGACGGAGAACTCGGAATTGCGCACCTTCTGAAGGGCGCGGGACTCGTTAGCAGCACGTCCGAGGCGTTTCGCATGATCAAGCAAGGCGCGGTGCGTATCGACGGCGAACGGGTCGAAGATCGATCGCTCACGATCGACGCCGGCAGCACTAATGTCTACCAGGTTGGTCGAAGACGTTTTGCGCGTATCAGCCTGAGTTAGCGCGGAGGCACCCCCGGTGAGCCGAGTTGCACTACGAATTGCCCTACTGATATTTCTTGCCATGCAATTGCCGGTGGCAGGGGCGCAGGATGACGCGCACGAAGCAGAGCGTCAGGCTGAGCTCGAGCGCCAGCAGATATTTCGCGCTGGCTTCCAGGAAATCGTTGAAGACCTGAACAAGAGCTCGTTGGAGCGTTTCGCACATGCCGTCGACCAGGAAGACATGCTTGAGCGCATCTTCGGGTTGCGGCTCATCGACCCCAAAGTCAAAAAGGGTTTTCGGGAAGATTTTGACGCCAATCTCGAGGGCCTGCTGAAGTCGGCATTTGCCGATACGGAAGGCAACGTCAGGGCCGCCTGGTTAGGGTTCGGTTCGCGTGGTGATCGTGGTAAAGCGATCGTAAGGTACGACTTAGCCGATTTTCAGTTCAACTATCACGAGTACGAATTGCGTCTCGATCGAAAGGGCCGCGTCGTCATCGTCGACTGGGTCGATTTCATGGACGGCGAAAAATTCAGCGATAGCGTCGGCGTTGCGCTTATTTCGATCAATCCCGGCAAGTCGGCGGTTCGAAAGCTCATCGATTTTCAGGGTCCGACCGAGCAGCAAACCTTCCAGATGACCGAGTTGCTCAAGGCGTCGAGGGACCGGCAGGTCGATCGCTACTTCGACATTCTGAAAGGCGTCGATGAGAAAATTCGGAGTCAGCGCATCACGGTGCTGACGTCGGTGCATCTGACCAAGGCAACGCGCAATCGCCGCAAGCTACGCAGCGCATTGATCGACGTCGACAAATACTTTCCGGAAGAGCCGCTGTATTCGTTGATGCTGCTTGACTACTATTTCCCGTCGCGGCGCTTTGATGAGGCGATGGATGCCTTGCTCAGGCTGCAGTCACGTCTCGGCGTACAGGATTCAGCGATGTTGGCACGTTTGTCCGCAGCTGCGCTGATCCTCGACAAGAACGAGGATGCTGTAGCCTATGCCGAGCAGGCAATACAGTTCGAGCCCGGTCTCGAGCTCGGATGGTGGTCGGCACTGCGGTCGCAAACTGCGATGGAGCAGTTCGACAAGGCTATCGAAGCGCTCGACATGCTCGAAAAAAAATTCGGCTACACACTGAGTCCACAAGCGTTCGAAAAAGACCCAGCGATGGCGTCGTTGGTGCGCTCGGAAGAGTACGAGACCTGGTATCTGGCTCACGAGTAATACAGATCTGCCAGCGTCATTGCTGACGCTGGCAGTATTCGATGCGCTGAAACACCGCGCTAGAAGCGATAGGTGAAGCCGAGCGAGATGACGTCGCTTTCAGTGTCCTCGAGTTCATAGCGCGTCCAGTCGCCGACCAGTTTCAGTTTCTGTGTTATCGCAACCGTCGCTCCGCCGCCAAAGTAGATATTCGAGTCTTCGGGCCGTGCTTGCGTAACGTTGTTGATCTCCGCGTCTCCATCCCAGAAGAACGCGCCGGCCCGTCCGAACAGGGAGAAGCTGCTACCGAGAGGAAGACTACCGGTCGCTCCCAGCGTGAAACCATCCGCCTTCAACCGGATGTTGACCGGATTGCCACCGACGTCCAGCGACTCTTCAAACTTGCCGAAACTGTGGTAGCCACCCTCGAGGGCGAAATAGTCGTTGAATTGCCATCCGGCGGTGAGCCGAAAGGAATCGCTGTCTGCGTCGATTCCCAGGCCGTCAAAGTCGTCGGTGAGTGTGGCCGAACCCACACTGCCGCCTATAAAGAAACCGCTATCTGCGAACGCGGTCAAAGGTGCCAGCGCAAGCGTGGCCAGTAAGGCGATTGACGCCGTTTTTACGTGTTTCATAAGATTGTCCTCGTGATTGGTTAATGTGGCCGGCACACTAGACGCCTGACGGCTACAATCCTTGAAGTTTCGCTGAAGAATGCTGAAGCTTCGCTGAAGGCGGATTTCAGTATCCAAATCAACTAGATACAGATGGGTCAGATGCAACAAAACGGTGCGGAGGGCAATTCGCGGCAATCTGAGGACGCCCGCTTGCGGGTCGATGATCTGCTCGTCGACCTGCGTCGTCGAGCCGTAATCCGCGGCAAACAGCCGATCGACCTTCCCGAACTCTCATTCAAGCTACTTGCGGTTCTCATCAGGCATGCCCCCGGAGGCGTCGACAAGGACCAGTTAATCAGCGAGGTTTGGGGCGGCGCGGTCGTTAGCGACGAAACGCTCGCACAACGCGTTCGCCTGTTGCGCCAGGCGCTCGGTGAGGACAGCCAGAACCCACGTTACGTCACTGCTGTAAGGGGCCGCGGATACCGCCTGATTCCGGACGTCAAAACTTCGTTCGATGCCACCTCGCAGCGTTTGCCCAGGTTGATTTGGCCGCTTGTGGCTACAGCCGTCCTGGTTGCCGCGGTAATAATGTGGGGGCTCGATGATGCACCAGAGAATATTCTGCCTATCGCCAAAGCCGGCACGCTCGCGGTTTTGCCTTTCGAAGACATGAGCGCGAGTGGTGACCATCAGTTTTTTGCGGACGGCATGCACGAGGAGCTATTGAGTCGCCTCGCATTGCTGGACGATGTTGCCGTGATTTCGCGGACGTCTGTCGAACCTTACCGGGGCAGCGGCAAGAGCCTCCCGGAAATCGCGACGAACCTGCGGGCCGAGGCTGTCATCGAAGGCAGTGTAAGAGTGGATGAAGATCGCCTCCGCATCACGGTGCAGCTCATTGATGGCGCAACCGATGAGCACCTGTGGGCCGCGAACTATGACCGGGAGCTATCGATGCAGAGTATCTTCTCGGTCCAGCAGGAGGTCGCGGAGCAGATCGCGCAAGCGCTAGCCGTTGAGTACATCGATGCGGATCGAAGCGGCAGCAAGTTGCCGACCGAGAGCCTCGACGCCTATAACCTGTTCTTACTCGGCCGCTATCATACGTTCCGACAGACGCCTGACGATCTCGAGCAGGCCGTCATTTATCTCGAGGACGCGATCGTGCTCGACGACCAGTTTGCGGAAGCGTATGCAACGCTCGGCTGGGCCTACAGCTTCCTCGGCACGGAGTACGGTCACCGCAAACCTGCTGATGTGTATCCCAAAGCCAGGGAGGCTGCACTTCGAGCGATCGCCCTCGATAACGAGCTTGCGGATGCGCGGACCTTGTACGCAGACATCCTGACCTGGTACGACTGGGATTTCGAGGCCGCCGAGCGGGAATACATCAAGACAATCGAAATCGACCCGCTGAACGTGCTCGGCTACGCGCTGTTTCTGTCGACGCAAGAACGACACGACGAGGCGATCGAACTCATAGAACGGCGCCTGGCCGCCAGTTCGAATGACCCTTACGTGCAAATCAACGCAGGTTGGCGATATTTTCATGCAGGCTTCTACGACAAGGCAGTTGTCGCCGCGGAAGCGGGCAGTCAGCACTCCGACAGCGCCACCCTGTCCGGGTGGAGCTATCTCGCGATCGGTAACTACGACAGGGCGATCGAAGCCTTCGAAGCGGACATCGAGGATCAGGGTCGTGGTTCGCGTCAAATTGCCAACCTGGCGTCAGCTTACTTTCGTGCGGGCAGGCGCACCGAAGCGGGTACTCTCCTCCTTGAACTGCAGGATCGCGCAAATCAGGTTTACGTATCACCCACCCTGATCGCGTCAGTGCACTTTGCGGCGGGAGACGCCGAGCAGGGTTTCGCACAACTTGAGAAAGCCCTGCAACAACGTTCAAGGAATATTATCTTCCTGCAGGTCAGCTCGATGCTTGCAGGACATCGCAGCGACCCGCGTTACGAAGCGTTGATTGAGCAGGTGGGGATTCGCCGGATCGACTGATCAGTTTTGCATTTCCAGCGCATGTTGTCCGGCGCTGGGTGACGTTGCGGTCAGCTGGAAGCCGTTGGCGCCGGTTTCCAGGTTGCTGTGCGCGTTAAGCGTTTTCAGTGGTGGGTCGATCAGACCGCTACCCCATTTCAGAGCACCCGCGGACGCCTGTGTGTAGCGTTCTGTATCGGTCAGGGCACCGGCGGAGAAAATCAGGCTGAACGAGAACCCGGCGCCCGCATCAGCCAACCATTGCTGGGCATCAGCGCCGCCAAGTTTCCCTTCACCGTCAAAAATAAACGTCATCAGCTGGATATCGGCGTCGGCCGTTCCGTAGACGGCCTTGATCCACTTGCCCAGTTCTCCGGGCAGGATCAGTCCCCACTGTCGTTCCACCAATCGGATGTATTCGTACTGGAAGGCCATCCCGCTCGGCAGTGCGGTCATCACCGTCGGCGGGCCAAACATCTCCAGGACGCTCGAGTAGTGGCTGCCGGACTCGATTTGGTCCACCTCATCCAGTGGCAGTGGTGAACCGAGGTGCTGTTCCAGGGACGCGCAGCTGCATATTAGTGTCGCGGCCGCGATCAGCAGTAACGCCGGCAACCCGGCCGTGTGCTGGTAGTGCTTAGCGGTCAATGGCTTCCTTGCTGTAGGAAACATCTTCAAGAACCCCGTCCTGATCGAAGAAGAAGATGGCGCGGTCGTATTGGCGTTTTTCCTCAACCTGGTTATAGACAATCAGGATCATGCCTTTGCCCTTGTTCTGTTGGGCCAGGTAGTAGAACACGACCTGTTTTTCGAGATTGATCAACTGCGACGGCGGCCCAAGCAGTTCAAGAACATCGGACTGGGTCGTGACGCCTTTCTGGAACTGGTCTATAGGAACCTCTCTCCAGAGATTGTCGACACCGTCAACTGAGCCGAAGTTGGCGCATGCTGAAACAAGTAGCAGGAGGACAAGCAAAAGGTTTCTCATCGTTAGTAGCTCCAGCTCAGGCCAAGCGTCATACCAGTATCGTTTTTCTCGTTGCCGACCGGTGGCTGGCTGTCGTAACGATCATATACCGTGATCTTGAAATCGAGATCCGAAATCAGGTCAAAGCTCAGCGAACCATCGAATTGTACGCGCACGCGATCGCTCTGTTCGAGGCTGGGCAGTACGGCCAGCGAGGCGTCGATATCGATTCCCTTTGCCGCCCGCAGGCGGTAACCGGCGCCAAGCAGGCCCTCCAGGGACTCAGACCTCGGCGTGGCTTCGAATTCCTCCGAGTTGACTACCAGCCCAGCAAACAAATCGATGCGCATGCGTCGCCGATTGTAAACGCGATTGCCGATAGCGCCGCCCACCAGCGTTCGCAAATCGAGGCCTTGCTGATCGTCGGTCTCGAATTGCAGCAGCCCGGTCGCTTGCCAGTTGCCGCGCAGCCGATGTGCGTAGATGCCGGCAAGCGTCGCCCGGCGCAGGTCCTGCCCCTCGGTCTGCTCATTGATGATCGTCGTCATGTCGATCGACGTCTCGAAGTCACGACCGTCGTAGCCGACACCGCCGCCGAAACTCATTTGAGTTACTTCGTTATTGCCGCGGACGATGTTCATACCCAGATCGGTATAAACATTGAGCCCCTCCCAGAATGTCTCGTTAACTTCGGCGATTGCAAAGATCTCTTCTGGTTGCACGACTACCGTTTCGGCACCAGTGATCGTTGCGCCGTCCTGGTTCACGACCACTTGCCCGAAGAGGCGCCTGCCGTCGAAAAGCTCGACTTCGACGACCCGTGTTGAACGAACCTCATCGACTGCATCCCATTCGATGATCACGTCGTCCATGTATTCGGTGTCGACGATCAGGTCCTCGCCGTCCACGAGACCCGTGATTGTGCCGATGACGACGCTGCCGTCTTGCACATAGACCTCAGCCGCATTGGCACTGACTGAAGCGAAAGCGATCATTACGATCACTGGGTTGAGTCGCATCTCGAACTCCATTGGTTTTCGGCGATCAGTCGAGATACTAATAATCAGGAACTTGTGAGTCGAATGTTTCCGCTCGCATCACTGGTGTCGGTCGCGTCAATTGATGACGTACACGTAACTCAGCGCGATCGTCTGGAAATCGCCGCCGGACTCGGTAACAACACCATTGCTGAAACTGGCCTTGATCGCGTGGCGGCGCTTGAGCGGATAGACCAGCGTAACGCCGACCCTGGAATTTCGCTGAAAGTCTGCGCTCTGGGTACCACTGATCGTGGTGCGTCCTCCCACGTAGTAGTTGAGATCGAGTGACGCCCAGAATCCCGGGCTGAAACGTCGGATCAGGCTGAAATCGAATGCGCCGATCGGCGTCTGTTCACGGGTTTCACCGAGAAATTCGTCGTTGTCTTCAAAGAACCAGGCACCGAAAGCAAATTCCATTAGCCACTTCTCATTAAGTGGCTGCGTATACCCCAGCTTCGCGCGCACGGCCCAGCGGTTGGTGCCGATATTAATGAGCTTATCGGCCTCATATTCTCCGCTTGGCACAATAACCTTGACGCTCGCGCCAAGAATGGGGCGTGGGTTCCGACGCAGTTCCTGAAATTCACCAGGCGTCATCGAAGGTGCCCCGAGGAGGTTGATCGACAGGGTCGCCGCGAAGTCACCGACGCCGCTGACGTCGCGTCGTCCGGCTTGATTTCCTACTTGACCGGTGGTGGTTCCGTCGACATACGGCAGCTCCAGCTGCAAGTTGCTGGTTCTGCCAAACAGGCTGATTGTTTGTTGATATACGACTACGCCGGAGTCGATCCTTGAATCGACGCCAGTGATGGGAAGTGAAGGATCCGTGACGATGTCGCCAGTTTGATGGGCGTATCCCAGCACCAGGACCTTCGTACCCTTCGGCGCCGGCCAGTAAGCACGAGGTGTCAGGTCCTGAGCCGAGCCATAGGCCGGCACAACCAGCGCGATTACGCACGCCAGCCGGAACGTGGGAGCCACTGTCCTCCGACGATTCATTTTACGGGATTATCCGGATTGCCGATGGGCCGGACAACAAGGGCTGATACCTACAGATTCGTATACGGACAGCCCGTATTGAAAGGCGCATTGGAGGCGCCCACAGTACATGAGAATGCTCTCGTCCATTGAGGAGTTGAGAATGAACACGAAATTATTTGGATTCGTTATTCGTATGCTGGTTGTAGCCGCACCAGTTGCATTGGTCGGTTGCGGTGGCGCAACGGATACACCTGCCGAGCCAGAGCAAGTTGCGTCTGTAAGCGAGGTTCAAACAACGGTGGTCACAGACGAAAACTATGGGCTTGCAGAGTCTGAGATTATTTTTTCGGACTACGTGAAGAGAATTGCAGCCGCGACTAACAGCAATGGTGTTGGAATGTTTTTGCACCTCAAGACCGGTGCGGACCCTAAAGACCGCACAGTTATGCGTATCAATTTCGATACCATTTACTCGACTGCAATAGTTGATCTTACTGAAGATGCTGTGCTGACAATGCCGGAGACCAACGGTCGCTATCAAAGTGCCTGGATTATTACAGATGAGCATTACAATCCGATGGCATTTGTGGAGCCAGGCACCTATACGTTGACGCAAGAAAACGTAGGCCGTCGTTACGCCACGATCGTTATGCGCACTCAGGCCAATACGGCCGACCCTGCCGATCTGGCCATTGCGAGTGACCTTCAGGAACAATTGAAACTCGAACAGAAAGACAGAGGTTCCTATGTGGCATCCAACAACTGGGACATGGAAGAAGTTCTGGCAATGCGTGCCAAGTATCAGGAAATTGGCAAGCAAGAAGGAATTACGTCTGAAGTGATGTTCGGCAAAAAGGGCGAAGTGCCTTTGAAAGAACACAATGTCGGTACGGCTGCAGGCTGGGGCGGTCTCACCGCTGAGCGGGCGGTTTATCCGTTTTATTTCGCGGAGAGTACCGAGCGGCAAACGCTGACACTTAAAGACGTGCCTGCAAAAGCGTTCTGGTCAATCACTGTTTATGATGCCGAGGGCTACCCGCAAGGCGATGTCTATAACATCAATAGCCAGTTTGCGGTACCCAATGAAGACGGTTCCGTCACATTCCATTTCGGCGGTGACAAAGACGCCGCTAACTATATGGATATTTACGAAGGCTGGAACATCGTGCTGCGTATCTATGAGCCCACCGAGGCGTACTTCAACGGTGAGTGGGTCCAGCCTGAGCTGGAGATCATCGAGCCGGCCAGACCCTAACTTCGCAAAGGATTCAAGTGGATGCGCCAGGGGCGGTACAAAGCCCTGTCGGTTGCGCCTCCTTACGGGCCGGGGACCTGGCAACTCTACGACGTGGTGAGCGATCCGGGCGAGACGATGAATCTCGCAGATGAGCAGTCCGACAAGCTCAATGAGCTGATAGCCGCATGGGACAGCTACGCCCGTGACGTCGGCGTGGTTCTGTCTGAGTAATCGGGTTCCGTGCCGGCCGGGGGCCGCGCAGAATCTCAGCAACCGCGCCGCAGGCAGCCAGGACTCATTCTGGAAGCCTCAACCGGCCCGAATCCCCGGAGGTCCGCCGATTCGCCGCAAAGTGCCGTATTTCGGGTGAAAAACGCTGTTTTTGCCTGCGTCGGCTGAACTGCGAAAGGTCCGGAAATGGCGGCCTCGGGGCCAAAATCACAAAAGTTTCGATTTGCTGTTGACGGGGGGGTATCGGCCGCTATAATGCCCCGCTCGCTGAGGGTACGGTGTCCTTCAGCAGACCTCCAATCAGAAGCACGACGCAGGCCCGGGCTGTTCAACGACCCCGTTTGGCCTGTATAATTGTGGGTCTGCTTGAAAAATGGGGTCAGACCCCTTTTTCCGGCGGAGCAGCCGAAGGTGGTTGCAGAAAAAAGGGGTCTGACCCCATTTTTCAAACGCTCTTTAACAATTTATTCAGATAATTTGTGTGGGTGCTTGCGCTGGAGTTTGCAGAGGCAAATTCGAGCGTAAGAACCTGAGTTCAATTTTTTGTAATTCAGGGATTACGCTCTGTTTTAAGCTCAAAGCTTTAAACTGAAGAGTTTGATCCTGGCTCAGATTGAACGCTGGCGGCATGCCTAACACATGCAAGTCGAACGGAAACGATGGGAGCTTGCTCCCAGGCGTCGAGTGGCGGACGGGTG
>Ga0255054_10000107_pt1 | contig 43442 bp, 23 predicted proteins | sample JV7_2_23_MG_FD_188634 | JGI IMG/M metagenome (GOLD analysis project Ga0255054, IMG submission 188634) | Seawater microbial communities from Jervis Inlet, British Columbia, Canada - JV7_2_23 | ecosystem: Environmental > Aquatic > Marine > Inlet | place: Canada: British Columbia | collected... | reverse complement strand
ATGAGGATTTACCGTATAACTTATCGGGCCAACGCAGACCATCACGATCATACCTACCTGTATATCCCAGGGGGATGAAATTATCCTCTAAAGCAATAAACTTCTTATCCAGTTCTTTGCTTTTATTCAAGATCTGTTCAGCATTTTTGTCGCCTTCAAGGATTTCTTGTAAATCATAAATCTGCTTCCTGATCCATTCAATTTTATTGATCATTTTTGCAACAGAGTTCATATTATCATGAATCTCATGCAAAACTTTGACTTGAGCTTTAATGTCCTCTATACTCCCAACTGAATGCGGATCTTTTTTTACAATGAGTTTTTGAGTAAATTCCTTCACACCAACAGTAAGTTTAACCACATAAGTCCCCGGTATGACTTTGGGCCCTTGGTTATCACCTCCATCTAAATAAGGTCTCCATCCTTTAGGCCCTACAACGACATGCGGATGCCCCACAGGACTTGTTCTTAGCTTGAGTTCTGTGGATGGTTCATACCGTAAATCCCACCAAATACGATTAATGCCTTGCTTTTTGGTCCCTTTAAGAGACCGTATCTTCTGGCCCTTTTCATCTAAAATGCTTATTTTCACCTCATCCTTTGAATCTGTCTTTAAATAGTAATTAAGAGAAGCTCCGTAAGGCGGATTTTCTCCCCTGCATTGGTCCCTTGGATCTGCGACATGAGGAGCTTTAAAGAGGAATCGATACGCTGGCCTTGGTGCAAAAAGATAGACACCGGATTTTACGACCGCTGGAGTAAGCTGTTGCAGGGGTGTAATATCATCCAGGATCCAAAAACCCCGGCCATAGGTGCCAATGACCAGGTCGTTGAAATGCTCCTGGATGGTAAGCCAGTGCACTGGGGCATGAGGGAGGTTGTTTTGGAGAGGAATCCAATTTTTACCATCATTGAAGGAGACGTAGAGAGCATTCTCTGTTCCCAAGTAGAGCAGACCCTTCCGTACTGGATCTTCCCTTACGCAGTGTGCATAGCTCAACTCACTCTTGGGAATATCTGAGCTAATTGATGTCCAGCTTTTCCCATAGTCGGTTGTCTTGTAGACATGGGGATCTCTAATATTAACCTGATGAAAATCGATCGTTATGTAGCAAGTGCCAGCTTCGAATCGAGATGGCTCTAGATTGCTCACCGTGCCCCAGGGTGGTAAGTCGGGGAAGTTCCTGGTGACATTGGTCCAGTTAGAGCCACCATCTCGAGTGACATGCACCAGTCCATCATTGCTTCCCGTCCAGATCAATCCTTGTTCAACAGGAGATTCGGCGATTGCAAAAAGCACACAGCAATAAGTAGGCTGCGTATCGTCCTGAGTAATTCCTCCCGTCAACTGTTGTTTGCTTTTGTCATTTGTAGTCAGATCGGGACTGATAATTTCCCAACTTTCTCCCCCGTTAGTCGTCTGGTGTACATACTGGCTGCCAACATAGATTTTGTTATGATCGTGGGGTGAAATGGCAATAGGAAAAGTCCATTGCCAGCGATACTTCGCCGTAGAGGCAGCCGAGCCATAATTATCTATGGGCCAAACATCGACGGCACGGCTATGACCCGTACGTAAATCAAAACGATCCAACCCCTCGAAATTACCCGACCAGACGATATTGTTATCAACTGGATCCGGAATAGCAAAACCAGATTCAGAACCTCCTACGGAATGCCACAATCCTGAGGGGATTCCTCTTTTGCCAAAAAGGCTGTTGCTGGGACCTCGGAAGGAGGGGCCATCCTGCCGATTTCCATAAACATAGTAAGGGATCTGATTGTCGACATACACGTGATACATCTGAGCAATAGGAAGAGAAACACCATGCCAGCTTTCCCCCCGGTTGGTGGAGACACTAACGTACTGATCATTACCCACAACCATGCGGTCAGGTATCAAGGGATCGATCCACATGTCATGATTATCTCCACCCACCATGTTCGTAAATCTTTTAAAGTTTTCACCCCCATCGAGTGACTTGCCCATCGTACCCGCAATGGTATAAATCTCGTTGTGATCATCGGCAGCAATGGTGCACCGTGTATAATAAAGAGGTCTATTGATCAGCATGTGGTCATGATTGACATGCTTCCAGGTCTCACCGCCATCATCCGACCTCCAGAGCCCTTCATCTTCAGTCTCAATGAGGGCATAGACACAATCAGAATTGCTCGAAGCCACAGCCACAGCAATCTTACCCATCTCAGTTTCTGGCAGTCCCTTACCAGTAAGGCGCTTCCACGTAGTGCCGCCATCCTTAGACATATAAAGACCACTGCCTGGACCTCCGCTCCACCTGCCCCAAGTTCTTATAAGCATCTGCCACATTCCTGCAAAAAGAATGCGCGGATTATTGGGGTCCATGGCAATATCAGAGCAGCCCGTTTTTACATCTATAAAAAGTACTTTCTCCCAGGTCTTTCCACCATCCTGTGTGCGGAAAATCCCCCGTTCCTGCTGAGGACCATAACAATGGCCCATTGCGGCAGCAAATACAATGTTCGGGTCTTTAGGGTGGATTATAATCCTGCCTATCCTACCGGTTTTCTCAAGACCCATGCATTGCCAGGTTTTGCCAGCATCCGTAGATTTATAGATACCTATCCCCTGAGAAATGTTACTGCGGATGAAGGTTTCACCCGTACCTGCCCAGACTATATTGGAATCTGAGGGTGCAATAGCTAATGAACCGATGGATGAAACGGCTTGATCATCAAAAATGGGTTTCCAATTAATACCTCCATCAATGGATTTCCATATACCTCCTGAAGCTGCACCAATATAGTACACATTTGGATCACCAGGGACTCCAACAACGGCGATGGTTCGATTACCGATTGGGCCTATATGGCGGTGTTTGAATTGCTTATAAATCTCAGGGCTTATCTCCTGAGAATAACTTAATGCCACAAAGCCGGTAAAAATAAATAAGATTAACAGGGCAATCGTAAATAATAATTGCCTTAAATAGATATTTTTGAATAACATCTCACACCTCCAAAATTTTCTTTTATGATAACCTGCCTTTATTTTTAAATCGATAAAAAAATCATATCCGCTTCATGGAACATACTTCTGATGAGAAAAAAGAAAAAATACAGCAAAGCATATAGTTATTTTTAATTACAATTATAAAAGATTAATTTTATGCATGAGCATAATAACCTAAAAAATCCTAATATTCCAATGCACGGTGAAAAAAAATAAAAAATCACTTGACAAAACTTCTTCGATAAAAAAATAATAGTGTTGAGGAATTCATTAGGGGATGAATTATTCATTAGTGGATAAATGATTTATAAGGGGATAAATGATTCTTTCGGGAAAAATTAATTTATATAACAGCTCCAATAATGCTTTGAAATCGTAATTTTTCATGAAGGAGGAAACATGAAATTCTTAAAATTTTGTGCTTTAACCCTACTCTGTGCCTGTTTAATAGCTGGCTCTGTTTTTGCTCAGAGACTAACCGGAAAGATCACAGGAACAGTTTCAGATACCGATGGCACCCCACTGCCTGGAGTAACAGTAGAAATTTCAAGCCCATCTTTGATGGGAGGAGCTCAAACCCAAGTCACGTCTACTAAGGGCAGTTACAGATTTATTAACCTGCCGCCCGGAACGTACAAGCTGGTTTTCAAACTGGAGGGATTCCAGACGATAGAGAGAGAGAACATAAAGGTATCAGTGGGCAAAACTGTCACTGAAAACATGATATTGCAGCAGGCGGCTATTGAGGAATCTGTCACAGTTACTGCAGCGTCTCCTGTTGTCGATGTGACTCAATCAGGTCTTTCCCACGTTTTCAGCAAAGATGATCTCGAAAAATTACCCATAGGTCGAGGGTCATATTATGATGTCGTCAAATTTGCTCCCGGCCTACTGATGACCACTCAAGAAACGAGTAGGATTGTTGCTTTTGGTTCTAATTCAGAATCCAATTCCTTTCAGATGGATGGAGTTGAATTGAGCAGTCCTGCTATCGGGTTCGGCTGGGTGACTACCACCCAAGAAGCCTTTGAGGAAGTTGAAACTCTAGGAATGGGTGCTCCTGCTGAGTACGGATCATTCACTGGGGCGGTCGTAAATGTTGTGACAAAATCCGGGGGCAACAGCTTTAGTGGCGCCCTCGCCTACTATGGTCAGTTTGACGCTCTAACAGCTGACAATAATATCAAAACACCCCTTGACCCGAGCGTTCCTCCTGAGGAAGCCGGGGATTACCCTGACAGTGCTTACTCATACTATCGCGATAAATATTACTATGCATCATTTAACTTGGGAGGACCTGTTATTAAAGACAGGTTGTGGTTTTTTGGCACATTTGAGAAGAAGGATGAGAAGGGTGCAGGTTGGAATATATTTCCTGGTTATGCTGTAAGTTACCCCTCTAGTAAAGCGTTTTTTAAACTTTCAGCCCAGTTATCCAGTCCCCATAAATTAGCAGGCTCAATTTATTGGGAAACCAAGGAATGGCCCGATACGCCTTATAATTATATAGCACTATCAAGCCAGATGATCGAAACTGCCGAAACCTATTCTTGGAACTTCCTCTATAACTGGCAAATAAGTAACAGTGCTTTTTTTGATTTGAAATATGCTGGTTATTGGACCTATGACGAATATCTACCGGTCAGTGGAGACATAGATACTCCTCCTCGTCACGATTGGTCCGTTAACCAGATTTCTGGAGGGGGCGCCTGGGCGTTGTGGAAGTGGACAGAATATAGGCATCAAGCTCATGCCAACCTCTCTTATTTTGCCGAGGATTTCCTTGGGGGAGATCACGAATTCAAGATAGGAGTCCAGTATTACGACGGAGATTCAAGGTATCCCGGAGGATATACAGGGGAGGGCTACTACTATGATTATTACGGCTATCCTTACTCTTTCTATCATCAGGATGTTTATTATGTGGGTAGCCATGAGAAAAGAATTGGGGTATTTGTGGATGACTCCTGGAAGATTGGAGACAGGCTGACCTTGAATCTTGGATTGAGGTTTGACCACAGTAATTCTTATGTTCCTGAGCTTCCTATTATGGATGGATGGGCAGGGCCGTCAGGAGAAAAATATCCGGCCGTTAAAGATATGATTAACTGGAATTCGTTTTCACCACGAATCGGCTTGGTCTACCAAATAACTTCAGACCAGAAAACCTTGCTCAAAGCGACTTACGGCCGTTATTATGACAAAAACTTGATGGACAACTGGTCTTATCCAGGCCCCAATATGACAGATTGGGTTGCTTATTATTATGATTGGGGCCTCGAAGAGTATGTATATTGGTATACGTTGACAGCCGAGAGTACTTATGTCTTGGATCCCGATTTAAAAAATCCCTACGCTGATATATTTTCAGTAGGCATCGAGAGAGAGCTTCTCCCAGATTTCGCGATCAGCGCAACCTTTATCTATAAAAAACAACTAGACCTCATAGGTCTGGAAGAAAGGGCGGGAATTTATGAACAAGTCAGCATGGTATCCGAGGATAACGGTCAAGCATACACTGTTTTCAATCAGACAAATGTGGGCACAGTGGCACATTGGATAACCAATCCCTCTGATTATGAACAAATGTATCGGGCCTTTATGTTAACTCTTTACAAGCGGTATTCCCATAAATGGATGCTGAATGCTTCCCTAACCTATTCCAAGAGTTGGGGATTGAACAATTTAGGCAAGGCCACCGGTGCCACCCAGCAGGCCATAATCTGGTATGGCGGTTATTTAGGAAGGGATCCTAATGAATATATCAATGCCCGCGGGCGCATGCCGAGTGACCGGCCGTGGATTTTAAAGGTTCAAGCAGGCTATACATTTCCATGGGATATAATGGCTAGTTTTAACTGGATTTACCAGACAGGAAGGCCCTATCTGTCTTTCACTCTTTTCAGGCTTAACCAGGGGCCTAAGAAAGTTATAACCGAACCGAGAGGCGATGACAGATTTCCAAACTGGAGTATGATGGACTTCAGGCTGCAGAAAACCTTCAATATAACTGACACAGTGAGATTCCAGGCTATTTTTGATGTGTGGAATGTTCTCAATACAAATACTGTTACGTATTATGCTACTCAAGATATGTGGAAGCCTACCTACCTTGAGCCTGGTGGGGTATTCTACCCAAGACGGTTACAGATAGGATTCAGACTCCAATTCTGATCTTTTAAGACTTTTTTAATATTGGCACTTCATCCAAGAGGTTGGAGTGCGCAGACAAGGTTTACAGCTCAAAAAACTCCACTTTAGCCGGAACAATTTTCGGTTGTTTTCCACGGCTAAAATCACTCTAGGGGTGGCACATTGATGTGGGGCGGATCATAAAAATTACCTCTATATTCGAGATTCTCTTAATGAAGATACTGATGACAGAAAAGCATATAGTTATTTTTAATTACAATTATAAAAGATTAATTTTATGCATGAGCATAATAACCTAAAAAATCCTCATATTCCAAGGCATAGTTATTATTTTTCTGCTCTCATTTAAATATCAGCTAATTTGACAGGCCGATCCCGAAATCGAAATTTTGGGACAGACATACGACCACACAATCCTCGACATAGAATATTCCAAAAGGAACTATCTGCCAGGGGACGTCATCGATTTCGAGATCGACTATACGGATTTGCTTGCTGCGTGTACTGTGGATAATACAACGAAAAAATTTGTGTATGATTGAAGCTGTGAATTACCTTGGTAAAGTCAGGAAAGGCCTAGGTATTGACGTATAGAAAAGAAAAAAAAGGGGGAGATGAGTTACCTCCCCCTTTTTATCATTCGGAACTAGAAGAAGAATCTCAGTCCGACTCGGATATATCTCGGGGCAGTAATAGAAGTAGCTAAACCGTAGTTAGGGTTAGTGATCTTTGTCACAGCCCATGTTTCAGTTCCGGTATTGAAAACGTTGAACACATCGAGGATTACTCCGATTCTCATTCTCCCTGTAAGCATAAAGACCTTTTCCAGCCTCATGTCAAGGTCGGTTCTATTTGGAAATCTTCGAGATCCTTTCTCTTCGATTTGGATAGGAGGCGATCCTGCCAAATAAGGCCCGCTCCGCCATCTATTCCAGTTATCACCACTCCGGAACCGGATCCTGGGAGTCAGGGCAAATCCTAAAGGCAGATTCACTGTTCCGTAGAGGTGGAGAAAATGAGGCGCGTCATAGCTCAGAGGTCCATCGCGGTTGATCTGTCTGTTGGGATTTTGATAAGTATTTCCTCCCCCTGCTCCGACGCCATAGTTATTATAGTGATTTCCTTTTGCCACGCTGTACGTGTAGTCGATGTGGAACATCCAGCCGTCTGAGAACCTCTTGTTCAGAGATATGGAGAATCCCGTGTACTTGTTCTCTGGGGTTATGATCACAGAGGGAGATATACCCTCTCTCGGGTTGGTGACCATGTAATCTTCTGAACCTGGGAGCTTCCTGTAAATGTCCATCGTCTGTTGCTGCCCGTTTTCATCTGTGAATGTCCAGGAGTACGGTTCCCATTGGGAACCCATGTTGGTAAGGGAGATGAAATTTTTGTATATGCGGTGCACTAAGGTTAGGGAAAGCGACATGTCCTTCATCAACTCCCTTTCGATTCCAAAAGTGAACTGATCAGAATAGGGCATCGAGATATCGGGATCTATATCGGCTCCTGTAGAATAAACCTCTCTGTATATTTCGTAAAAGGAACCATCCGCCAGGACCTCATACGTGACCCAATCATCATACTCGATTTCGGCCCTGTTGAAGAAATACGTCTTAAAAGTTTCGTGGAACCTTCCATAATGGGCTTTGATCGCTGTTGTGTGGTCACCAAAAACATCAAAGGTAAACCCTAAGCGGAATTCGAGGGCATTCTTTGGCTTGAAGATAGCTTCATCCTGTATGTTGGGAAGGTATCCCCTGTACATCGACAAGCGGACACCTGGATTGATGGTCAGGCGATCGCTAATCCTCCAAGAATCCTGTACAAAGGCAGACACCCTCCTACCGTTGGCCTTTACGTCATAACCATACGAATAGGCAAAAGTATTGTAGACGTACCAGTTATAGTCATAGTATTTTTCGTAGTATTGGTAGTAACTAAAATAATAGTAATTGTCCACATAGGAGTATCCGCCAGAATAACCTGCTTTTGCGTTATCGAAGCCCCCGAAGAATTCAACGCCGGCCTTGAAGTCATGGGAGCCTAGGAGAAACTCATCAGCGTGATGGGTGAGGGTGGCACTGGCAGTATAGTGAGTGGACGACGTCTCCGACATCCAGCTAGCGTTGCCGCTATACATACCTGTGAGCCAGTCTTGTCGCTGGGGGACATCGGGCCCACTGTTCGGCCTATAGTCCCAATAGCTCCAATAGCGCCCAACCTTGATTTCGGTAAAAGTGTTTTCGGAAAATGTATGAAGCCAGTCAATCGCCATCGGAAATCCAGGTCCGACATCAGTGGAAGACGCTGCCACTGGTCTGGTGGGACTCAAGCCTACATTATGCCATTCCCAGTCTTCATATTCCATCCAAGCGGTCATCCGGTTATTGCTATTGATTTGAAAAGTCAGTTTTGCGAAACCTTTGAGAATTTGCTCGGACCTTAGATCTGGTGGCCTATCCTCATAGTCCCCTTGGATGTATCCGACGGAGACATAAAACCAGAGTTTATCCTTGATGATAGGCCCGCCAAGTCCGAAATGGGCGTCAAAGTACCCGTCGCGGGGCGGTGCCTCGTAAAGAGAAAATTTAGCTTCATTCGTATCAACATTTTTCCAGTTCCATTGCAAAGGAGAGTACGATACCTCAACCATTCCCTCGAAATTGTTACTTCCGCTTTTGGTGATCATGTTCATTACCGCTCCAGTGAAACCGCCGTACTCTGCGTTAGCCCCGGATCCTGAAATTTGGATTTCCTCTATGATGTTCATGTCGGGAGCATTCCAGTAACCGCCAGAGCCAACGTATGTTAGGAGGCTTTGGCCGTCTATCTGCCAGTTATTGGCGACATTTTCGGCTGCACCCATAACGCTACGATCTTGCACACCTGGGGCGAAATTGATGAGGAGTGATACATCTTTATATCGCATTTCAGCACCCACAGTCTGGAGCATTTGCTTATCAAGGTTCGTAGCGTTGATCATAGAATCTTTCACGTCAACAAGAGGAGAAGTAGCTATGACCGTTACTTTTTCTTCAAGTGTTGCGATCTTGAGGATGATGTCGATGGTGAGGGTCTGCCTGACAAAGAGCTTGATATTCTCTCTCCTGGCTGCGGTAAATCCAGGGAAAGATGCTTCAACTGCATATGTGCCTCTGGGCACGGCTACAAACCTGAATTTTCCTTCCTTTTTCGTCTGCGTGAACCGGGTTCCTCCGATCATGTCTGGAGAACTGAGCTTGACTTCAGCTCCAGGAAGTGGGCTTCCTTCCTCATCGAGTACTTTGCCTTCGATGGCTCCAGTTGATCCACTCTGTGCGAAAGCCTGTCCAGAGAAAAACAGGAGCATAAAAGCAATAGCCAGAAAACATAAATATTTTTTCATGTAAGCCTCCTCTTTTTTATGTACTCATTCCCTTTCTTATGGCTTGTATCCCAAAAATACTCTTGTGTCAAGAAAAACTTTCATGACCAAAAATTCTTGAAAAATTTCCAATTATTATAAAATGTTACGGATGGGAGATCAATTCAAAGGATATAATTATGGCCTGGATTTTTATATTGAAGTTTGCAGAGAAAGGATCAATATTTTATTTCTTCGCCATTTGTGCTAGGTTATTACATATAATAGAGGAATTTTCTTCACAAAGAGGAGAGAGAAAAAGAATGTCGAAAACGATCATAGGAATTTGGGCATTAATTTTTTTCTATGGCTTCATCTTCTCGAATTTGGCTTTAGGACAACAGATGGAGGATGAGACTGCCAAGCTCGACGGAAAAATTCTGGATATGAAGAAAATGCCCCTTGCACAGGCGGAGATCCAGCTCAACCATCAAGCCACAAATCGGATTTTTCATTCAAAGTCCAACAAAAAAGGAGAATTCGCTTTCCAGATGTTGTTCGCCGGAAAGTATGTCTTGACGGTTACAAAAGAGGGATACAAGAGCTACAGCATGGACGTGGAGCTTCAGCCCGGCTCCAGGCAGGAATTCGAGATCACCCTGGCTGACGAACTCAGCTCTGACGAAAAAAATCAACGGGAAGCCTTTTCTTCCTTCCAAAAGGGTATTGAGCTGGCAAAGGAAAACAAGATTGATGAGGCCATAAAGGCTTTCAGAAAATCGACAGAACTCAAGGATGACTTTGCTGAGGCGTATTCCAACCTAGGAATTCTGCTTTTTCAACAAGCTAAGGATGAGGAAGCTGAAGAAGCCCTTCTCAGAGCCATTGAACTAAAATCCGATGAGTCCCAGGTTAAAGTATTTCTCGGAAATCTTTATTTCCTAAAAGCCAAAACCCTGCTTCAAGATGATAGAATCAACGAGGCCCTGGAAAAATTGAAAGCATCCTATTCCTACAATCCGGATTACTCCTACACGAGCTATCTGCTGGGTTATGCATACCATAAAAAAGAGAACAGAGAGGAATCCATCAAATATTTTGAGGCCTTCCTCCAAATGGAACCCAATGCTCCTCAAGCTTCCCAAGTTAGAGAGATCTTGGAGAGCCTGAAGAAATAATGATTGCGCGCCTTATTGACAACTCATTTCGCGGCCATTAGAATAAAACATCACAAAGAAGCAATCCTGTAATTGACAATGGCATCCAAGCGCTCGAAAAAGAAAAGGCGAAATATCAGAAACGATTCTACCAAAAAATCGGCTTCCCAGCCTGTCAAGACTCAACAAATCCAGAGAGAAAGCGAAGGATCAAAGCTGGCTTTTCGTCGAAAGGTTACATTCTCTCTCGTGGTCTTCGTGGGTATAGCAGTTCTCGCCGTTCTTTTTTATCTCACCCTGGCCAAAGGTTTGTTTTATGGCAAAAAAGAAATATCGTCTGAGATCAGAAAAATGATAGCTCCTCTGAAGCCTTCGGATCTTAATGTCCTCTTTATTACTTTGGATACAACTCGGGCAGATCATATCGGATGCTACGGCTATCCGAAGATCAGCACGCCAAATATTGACTTTCTGGCAGATGAAGGAATTCTGTTTCAAAATGCAACGGCACAATCTCCGCTAACTCTACCCTCTCATTCATCGATTTTTACGGGGAACTATCCTCTTTTTCATGGCGTCAGGGATAACGGTGGCTTCTATCTCGAAGAAGACAAGGTAACTCTGGCCGAAATCCTTCAGGAGGAAGGATGGACGACTGGGGCTTTTGTCGGAGCCTTTGTGCTCGATTCCCGTTGGGGCCTCGATCAAGGCTTTGATCACTATTATGACAATTTCGATTTTGCCAAATACAAGAAGATCTCCCTTGCTTCTGTCCAAAGAGAGGGCGGAGAAGTCATCAAAGCTTTTTTTGAGTGGTTCGAAGGGAATTCCCAGAAGCGATTTTTCAGCTGGATACACTTCTATGATCCTCATACGCCTTTTGAGCCTCCCGAGCCTTACAAAAGTCAGTATGAAAAACAGCCATGGGGCCTCTACGATGGAGAGATCGCATATGTTGATTTTTTGATCGGGAAGGTCCTGGAGAACCTCAGAGAAAGAGATCTTTTAGAAAAAACCGTGATCATCATCGTCGGCGATCATGGAGAAAGCCTGGGAGAGCACCGTGAGAACACCCATGGATTCTTCATCTATGATGCCACCGTCTCTGTTCCCTTGATTATCCGTATTCCTTCTGCGCACCTCCAAGGGAAGACCATTGCGACCCAAGTGCAAAACGTTGATATCATGCCCACCCTGTGTGAACTCCTGGATCTTCAAGTTCCTGAGACCGTTCAGGGACAAAGTCTTCTCCCTCTGATCATGGGCCGGAAGCTGAAGAAGGAACGACCAGCCTACAGCGAGACTTATTATCCTCGTTATCACTACGGCTGGAGCGAACTCAAGAGCCTAAGAACTACAAAATACAAATACATTCTGGCGCCCCGACCTGAACTCTACGATCTGGATCTGGATCCCCGTGAACAGAATAATATCTTCAACAAGAACATATCTCTGGGCAACGAGTTTGCTCAACAGCTAAAAACGATTGAAGAGAAGATGTCCCAGAAAGGCATAGAGGACAAAGGTCCTCAACCATTGGATGACGAAACAAGGGAAAAATTGATGGCATTGGGTTACATCGGCGGTTTCACTTCTGATGTAAAGCTGAGCAGAACAGAAAATCTTGCGGACCCGAAGGACAAGATCATTCTCTATAACAAGCTCAAAATGGCCGAAGGAGCTTCGTCGAACCGAGAATACGATAAGGCGTTAGCGAAGCTGGATGAGGTGATAAAAGAAGACCCGCGAATCATAGAAGCACGACTAGTGCGTGCCAATGTCTACATGAAGCTCGAGCGTGCCGAGGAGGCGATCGAAGAATGCAAAGAGGCCTTGAAGATCGATTCAGAATACAACGCTGCCATTTTTACTCTTGCCCAGGCTTACAAAAAGCTCAAAAAATACGAAGAGGCCATAGCCGGATTTAACAGGAGCATCCAGATCGATCCGAGAGATCCAAAACCTCATGTCAATTTGGGGTCAATTTATATAGACATCAAAGACTTCGAAAGCGCCATTTCTCATCTCCAACAAGCCATTGCCATCGATCCGGAACACAGCTCGCTAGCGCACAACTACTTGGGCGCAGCCTACTTGGAGAAAAAGATGCTGGTGCCGGCCGAGAAAGAACTCCACACGGCTTTGGAGATGAGGCCGCGCATTCCCGATGTGCATTATAATCTGGGGCTCCTCTATGAAGAAAAAGGTGATAGAGAGAGCGCAATCAAGGAATACAAAAAGGAGATCGAAATCCATCCCCATGCCTACCCCGCTCACTTCAACCTTGCTCTCCTCTACGGAAAAATGGGAATGCTTCGGGAACAGGTCCATAAACTCCAAGATGCGATCGATTCGAACAAGAAATATGCCCGGGCTTATCTCTTTCTGGCAAAAGCTTATCTCGATCTGAATGAAAATTACGAAGAAGCGATCGATCTCGCCAAAAAAGGACTCAAGCTCGATCCCGAAGCCGAATCAGCTCCCCTGGGTCATTATATCCTGGCTGACATCTACAGCCAACTTGGAAGGCAGGAAGACTACAACTCAGAACTCCAAAAAGGAAGAGCGCTCGAACAGAAAATCAAGGATTCAAAAACTGACTGACCGGATCCTAAAACTCCCTGTTAAGGCTTTTCAGAATTTCTCTGGCTAAAGAAGCTTTCTCGTTCTCTTAAGGATTCTTTTTGGTTGACTCCTCTTCCAGCTTCTTTGCTCTGTCCCAATACACTTTGGCTTTACTTCTTTCTCCCATCGAATGGTAAATGGCTCCCAGAATTTTGTTGACTTCGGCTGTATCTCCGTATTTCCGGATCTCTTCAAAGTAGATGGCAGCTCTGTCGAGTTTCTTTATTTCGAGCGATGCATTACCGAGCAGACGCAGGACAGGATAGTTTTTTTCTATCGTGTCTCTTTCGAGAAGTTCAACCACTCTCGCATAATCCTTCTCGAAATAATAGGCGCGTGCTATCACAGGCAGCGTTGAATTATTCCATAGGTTTTCAGGAAGTTGTTGAAAGGACTCAAGGGCCTTCCCCGTTTGGCCGCTGTTCAGATATTCCTGGCCGATGATGAAAGGCAGGCTTTCTTGAAAGGAGAGGGGCTCGACTCTCTCAAATTCGAGAGGCTTTGCCACTTCAAAAGACAACACGGAAAAACTCCAACGAAAGACCTCAGCGCCGTTTCTTTTCACAATAAGATCATAGTAGCCAGGTTTAAAGCCTTCGAGCAGCTGCCGGAAAATCACTAAGCCTCCCTCTCTTGAGACGTTCTGAACTTTCTTCATTGGGCCTTCCCCGTTTTTTTTCATGAGAAAGATTTCAGGAGACTCATCAGAAAGGATCAGCCCTTCTATGGAATCTTCAAAGGAAAAGAGTGAACGAGGGTCTAGAAGGACTTTGTAAGGATCAAGGCTAAACGGTATTATTAAGTCAGGTTTTGTTTCTTTGACTTCGTAACCTACAACAATCGGCAGCGCCTGATCGTTCACAACGACTTTCTGTTCATGCACGAAGAACTCTTCGCTGGTTTTGTTCGAGCAGGTCAATCTGATCTGGAATTCTCCTTCGATAACAGGAGCAAAGTCATTGAATATGAGCTTTCTCTCGAGCATGGCCTTTTTCTTGGCCTCATCAAGTCTGAGGTGGATCTCATTTTCTTTCTGGTAGACTGTTTTCCCATTCTTGTCTTCAATCCGTAAATAAAAAACAAGCCAGGCTGTTTCATGACCATCATCGGTCTTAGAAGTCTGGATTCTATCCGGCATGAGCGCGTAGTTGATAAATTTGACTCCTTGACGTTCCGTCAGAAAAATCATTGCCTTCCCTGGTATCTGCTTTGTCGAATAGCTGACATCGATAGTGCCAGCGGGATAGCCGAAATTCTTAAGATAGTGTTTCTCCACTTCTTTCTCAGGGAGGGTGTGGATTTGTCCGATCACACGCACCGAGGAATTGATTTCGCCCGCAAAGGCAATATTTGCTTCTTCGGGGATGACAGAAAGAGTCGCCATTGCTAACTGCGGAAAACTCGATCGGATGATTTTGTAAGCTTTGATATTGGAGATACTGCCTCGATTATAGCGTGTCGAGAGGATGTCAAGACTCGAGTGAGATCCTGGGTAATAGAGCTTATAATCACCGATGTTGTCACGTCTGTAGAAAAGCAGATACATCAAAGGTGGCAGTCCGGAGCGGCCCTCAGCTCGATAGATCCACAGTTCGCAATCGGCAACCTTTTCAAATCCGGCAAAATTCTTTACTTCAAAGGGTTTACCCATGATGAGATAGATACGCCCCCGATCAGAATGAGCTCCTTCTAAGCGGTTCTCAGCATAGCGCCGCAGGTTATAGTATTCATTCTTGTATTCATTTTCGGGCGTCCCTGGAGTGTTATCCCGGACCTGCCAGAAGAGATTCCGAAATCTCTTCCTGCTCTCCTCTGTCTGAAGATTCTTGAAAACTGAGCGCTCAGCTTTAGCCATTATCGGATCCACTTCCTCAAGCCAAGCCTTCCAGAAATCGTCCAATTCTTGTGCTGCATTGAGAAAATTTATTTGAAGTATCAGTAATAGAAGGAGCAAAATAGGATTTTTTTTAATATTCATAATTTTACTTTAACACAAAAAGCGCTTATCCGCATAGAAGAGCGGGAGGCATGCGCGACGATTTTGCCGATTTATTACCTTCTTCGTTTGTTCATGTTCTTGAATATGCGCTTTGTATAGATGACCTGCCCCTGACCTGCCCCCAATCATTGTACCACCCCCAGAGTTAGAATCCCAGGCTCACATACGAAATCATTTCCGGGCCTTTTCAAGGAGGGCTTTTATTTTTTCTCTCTCGACAGAAGGGATGAGATGGTAGTATTGTTTTTTATAGTCACTCAGCACATCAAATGCCTTAGCCTTATCCCCAGTGTCCAGATAGACCTGGGCAAGATCGATAACAACCTGGCTAGAATCTGGAATCATTTCCAGTACTTTGCCCCAACAGTAGATAGCGCCTTCCAGATTTCCCACTTTTCTGTATGCGAGACCTAAGCCCAGGTAAGGAGCTGCATACTGAGAATCGAGCTCTATGGCTTTTTTGTAGTATTCAAAGCATTGAGAAAAGACGACTGAATCATGCAATTGCAGACCATGCAAATAATAGGCATCGGCGAGGTTATTGTTCAGCCCTGGCAACTCATCATCGAGAGAAAGGCCCATTTCGAAAGCTTTGATCGCCTCCTCAAAATCCCCTTTCTTGCCATAGGCGACCCCGAGGTTGTTCCAAATTGCAGGGTCATATTCTGTTTCTCTGATGCTCATTTTTTCGAAACTGGTGATGACTTTGTCATACTTTTTGGCAGATATGAGCAGCTCCATGTATTCGATGAATATTCCGTAGTTTGAGGGAAGGACACCGAGTCCTTGCTCCAGGATTGCAATCGCTTCCTTTGTGTTTCCTTTCGCATCATAGATAAGAGCAAGGCTTTTATACGCCAAATCCATATTGTTTCTTTCCTCTATGATTTTCCTCAATAGCTTGATTCCCTCATCATCTTTTCCTCCCTTATGCAGCTCCCAAGCTTCCTCTGTCTTGTTGATATAGGGGAGGAGAATCTTTACGTCATCTTGGATGCCAAAATGCTTCTTTTTTATAACCTGGACATTGGAGATATAACCCAGGCTTGCCAGCCTTTCCCGGGTTTTCCGGTCGACTTTTTGAGCCGCATCGATTTTCTCGGCCGGGATTAGACTATCCTTGATTTTTTTGAGCTGGGATTTGAGTTCGGGTATTTTTTTTCGCTCAGCCAGGTTGTTGAGCTCATCGAAATCAAGCTCCAGATCATACAACTCAGGAATGGGAGAGTCGATGAATTTTTTCTGCTCGAAAATATAGCCCTCAAGCGGGGCCCATCCCCGGCTGTAGTAAGGATATAAAGATTCGAAATAGACAGGTCTTTCAGGAAGTTTCTTTCCCTTCAAAGCAGGGAGGAGAGAGATTCCTTGGAGGAACGAAGGCTTCTCGATTCCCAGGACATCACATACGGTCGGGAATATATCGATATGACTGACATAATGCCCTGCACGATTCGGGCCGGTTTCCGGATAGGAAATGATGAGGGGAATCCAGATGGACGAGTTGTAAGCGAAATAACCATGAGTTTTTTCACCGTGCTGACCCAATGATTCACCGTGGTCTCCCGTGAAGATGATGAGAGTCGAATCGAACAGGCTGTTCTCTTTCATATGATCAAGGAACTTTCCCAAGGCTAAATCGACGTAGGCCACCTCCCCTTCATAGGGATGCTCTTTGTATTGAGTCTTGAAAGGCTCAGGTGGCTCGTACGGGGTATGCGGATCCCAACAATGGATCCAGAGAAACCAAGGGGATTTTCGACCTTCCAGCCATTCCAGTGCCCCCTTGATCACATCTTCGGCACTTCTCTCTAAAGAGGCAAAAATTTTAGTGTGAGTACGGATGTAGTGATCATCGTAAGTATCGAAACCCTGGGCCAACCCGAACCTTGAATCGAGGGGATAAGCGCCCACGAACGCCCCTGTTGCATAACCACTGTTCCTGAGGTGTTCGGCTAAGGTTAATAACTTTTCGTTTACAACAAAATTTAGATTTTCATGAACGCCATGATAGTTAGGAGTTACGCCAAGGAGGATATTCGCATGAGATGGCAGAGTTGTGGAGGTGTTGGCAAAGGCTCTTTCAAAGAGCATCCCTCTATCCGCAAGGGCATCGATGTTTGGAGTTTTAGGATTTTGGCTGCCATAACAGCTCAGCCTGTCTGCTCTGAGTGTATCTATCGTGATAAGCAGGACATTGAGCTTGTTTTTAGCTTTTGGGATGGGGCCCCCTAGAAATGCAGATGAAAAAACTCCCAAGACAAAACAGCTCAAGAGAAGAATCTTTCTCACAGGCAAACTCGACTTTTTTCTTTCTCCATCTCCAACTTCATTCTACCTACAGAAACATAGTAACAAAGGGGTTGGATTGTTGCAACTCTGCTGTTTCAGCACTCAAAGAGCAATTTTTTTTCAGCGGTATGCAGTATATGAAAAGAGAGAAGGGGCAGCTTTTTGTGGAGCCGTCACTCCATACAGCTCCAGATTGTCAAAGAGCTGTCGGATTTTCTTGGGCAAGCCATTTACCAATTTCGTCTGATTGACACATCTTTTCCAGTATCCTTATTTCGGAGTTCGGTTTCGAATTCGCTCTCCCATTCCCTGATCTGAGCCTCGATTTCTTTATAATCAACCTCTCCCTTTTTCGGCTTTTTCTTCATGGGTTTATCTGTCACTCTAAAAGAAGACTGGTTGAATAGGGAGTGGCAATTATTTTTGCATCCTTAATCACCCACAATATCTTCATATTTCGCAATGATGGCATCGCCCTTTTCAATGAGGTCATTTGCCAGCGGCTCAACCTGATGCTTATCCAATATGCTCTTCACTATTCTGTTAGCTTCAGCAGGCACTTCTTTATCGTCCATCTCCAGCAGGTCAAGTTTTTCTTTCTCCCAGAACGTGAGTTCGCCTCTAAGATATTTTATAGTGTGAGGATGCGTCAGGAAAGTATGGCCATGCCCGACTTCTTTAACAGCATCCAAACCTATCTTCTCTTCCGATATTTCCACTTCATGCAGATAGTTCTTGCAGCAATCCCACATATAGGAATCAACAATAAACTGTTCAAAAGAGATTCCTTTAGCAGAATCAATACTCCCCAAACCGGTAACGAGGTCTGATCCACTCATTATTCCTATAATCTGAGTAGCCGGCGTCAACACTCCTGAAACGCAGGCTTCTATCTCGTCACCCCATCCGCAATCAGCAACAAGAGATGGCAGACTGTATCTTTTTGCCATTTGTGCCAGGGCGATGCTTAAAAAACTCTTTTCAGGTGAACTAGAATTTATACTACCTGTTCTCATATCCATTGGCCCTGACTCGGAACAATAAATGTGGGGTGCGCCAGGTGCTGCCATTTGTGAGATGACAAGACTTCCCAGATTTTCAGTGTTAATATTTACCAGCATTCCCGCCACTGGAAGAGGAGAAGATACACCACCATTTGACATGGACATGGAAGCAACCGGTATTCCGGCTCTTGCCAGTTCGACCTGCGCTTCAATGGAGCCTTGCTCATAAGTCAATGGTGCGATCGGGCATGCAATTACAGAAAAAAGAGGACGTTTTTTTAATTCTTCTTTTCCTCCTGCTATAAGAGCTGCCAGCTCAATCTGCACTTTTGCATCTTCAGCACTTTGCACTGTAACACCCTGAACATGCTTGGTCGTATTTTGCATAGTCACCCATAATTCATGGGGACCATGGGCAAGAGGTGTAACATCTTTTGCGGTTAATGCCGTCCAGAGAAAATCAGCTGAATCAACGGCATCTACAAGTTTTGTGAACGCAGCAATATCCTTTCTGGTGGAATCACGATACTCTCCAGTTTCATAATCACTAACAAAAACTGCAAGTCCGCTGGTAGTCATCCATGGATATGTTTTTGTAGGGACCTTCAGATCACGCTTTGGATCACGGGCGCATAGTGTAAATTCCTTTTGAACGCTTTCAAGAGCCTGGTTAACCATCTTTTCAGGAATTTTAGCAACCATCGCCTTGTAATCCACACTCGCTCCGTTCTTCTCAAGTATTTCAAGAACGGGCTTGCTGTGAACTTTTATGCCAATTTCCTGCAGGCTTTTTATACTTTGAGCATGAATCAGATCCATCTCTTGTTGGTTTAAGAAAACTGTCTTTGCCTTGGCCACTTTTGTACCTCCATGAAATTTGCTCAGATTGGATCGCAGATTATTTATAGCTACCTTATTTTATATTGCTCATTTGACTGGCTCAGATAATGTGACGAGTGATTTCTCGAGCACATCTAAAACTCTCTGGCTTTCTTCTGCGGTTAAAACAAGAGGTGGCTGAAGACGCAGAACATTTCCAAACACCCCTCCTATCCCGACAAGAACACCAGCTTCACGACAAAGCCGGCGAATCTGGCTGGCCTCCTCAGACGCAGGAGTCTTGTTTTTATCTTTAATCAGTTCGATACCGATCATTAACCCCTTACCTCGCACATCACCCACCAAAGAATATTTTTCCTTAAACTCAATAAGACTGTTCATCAGTTCATCCCCCCGAACCGTTGCGTTCTGTGGTAGTTTTTCATCTGACATAACATCAATATTGGCCATTGCAGCTGCACAACTAACAGGATTTCCGCCAAAAGTTGATAAATGATCACCAGGAGTAAAAGCTTCAGCTATATCTGGACGAGCAATAAATGCGCCGAGAGGAAAACCATTGGCAATACCTTTAGCCATACACATAATATCGGGTTCGACATCATAATGTTCGATAGCAAACAATTTCCCGGTACGACCAAACCCACTTTGTACTTCATCTGCAATAAAAAGTGCCCCGTTATCCCTAACTATTTCCATTGCTGTTTTGAAATATTCAGGTGGTGGTATTATGATACCGCCTTCTCCCAATACCGGTTCAGCAATGAAAGCCGCCACGCCTCCAGCAGTTTGATAACGAAAGACATGCTCAAGAAACTCAGCACAGGCAACACCACATTGTGGATATTTCAACTTTAACGGGCAACGATAACAATATGGTGCAGGCGCAAAGGCAATTCCTGATAAGTAAGGCCCGGTTCCTTTTTTTCGACTGTAGTTTCCAGTGATAGACAACGTCCCTACCGTTCGTCCATGGAAACTCATTGTCAAGCAAACAAGTTCTGTACGATCAGTAAATTGCTTGGCTAACCGCATAGCGCCTTCAAGCGCCTCTGCACCGCAATTGCCAAAGAAGCTTTTTTGTAAAGCTCCCGGAGTTATTTGGGCCAATTTTCGAGCCAACTCAGCGGCACGCGGACTGTAATAAACATATGTGCAGCAATGTATCAGCTTGTCTAACTGCCGGTGAGCGGCGTCAACTATTTTTGGATGGCCGTGGCCGGCATTACAAACAGCTATCCCGCTAAAACAATCCAAATATTCCCTGCCCTCTGTGTCAGTTATAACACAACCTGACGCCTGCTCTACAGTAACCGGCTCAAAACCAGCCACCATACTTGTAATCATATATTCATCATATAATTGTTTGGCATTCATACTATCTTCATCTCCTTTCAAATATTCTTACTCCGGATAGTATCTTTCGGTAATGATTTTATCTTCAGTATAGAAGTCGATGATAGCTTTGCCCTGAGCCTTAATGTCGGCATACTGAGATTCTTTCATTCCGCCAAAGGGCAGATACGCCACGGGAGCAGGAATACCAACGTTAATGCCTATCATGCCGCATTCTGTTTCAAGCTTGAACTTTCTGGCCCAATATCCATTCTGGGTATAGATCGAAGCGCCGTTACCATATTGATGTTCATTTATTATATTAATCGCTTCATCAAGCGTATCGGCTTTGAGTATCACAACCACAGGGCCAAATATCTCGGTGTTATGTATTTCCATGCCGGGTTTTACATCAGTAAATACTGTCGGTCCGACAAAATGACCTTTTTCACAGCCAGGTACTACCAAATCACGACCATCTAAAGCAAGTGTAGCACCTTCTTTTACGCCTTTTTCAATCATCTCCAGGATAAACTTCTTACTCTTGGCAGAAATGACAGGCCCCATGACCATTTCCTCATCAGCTACTTTGGGATCAAGCGGATTGGCCGCGATAACTTCTTTTGAGGCTTTGACAAAATTTTCGCAGACCTTTTTATACATATCATCTCCAACGGCAACAATAGCAGAAGAAGCCATACATCTCTGGCCTGCACAGCCGTAACAGGAACTGCTCATGTTACGAATCATATCATCCATTTTGGCATCAGGCATTGCAACGAGGTGATTTTTCGCTGCACCCATTCCTTGAAAACGCTTATTCGTTTTTGCGCAGCTTTCGGCAACGATCTTACAGATAGGTGTCGAACCAACAATCGAAACGCCCTTAACTATTGGACTGTCCATAAAGGCTTCAGCAACCACCCTGTTGCCGTTTACCAGGTTAAATACTCCAGGCGGAAGGCCGCACTTATCAATATAATCGGCGATAAGTTGCATTGTCATCGGGACCTGTTTTGAAGCCTTCATTACAAAAGTGTTACCTGTCGCGATGGCATAAGGCAAAAACCAGAACGGCACCATAGCTGGAAAATTAAACGGTGCGATCATCGTAAATACACCTATCGGAAGTTTGATTACTTCGCCGTCAATGTCAAATGATGCTCCTATGAGTTTATCTCCCTGCTGCAGGATCGGCATTCCGCAGGCACTTTCGACATTTTCATAAATTCTTTTCATTTCGGCGACCGCATCCGGAATCGATTTGCCCATCTCGGCAACAAGGACCTTGGCCACTTCCATTTCTTTTTTACGAAGTATGGAGGCAAGTTCATACAATGGTTTGACACGTCGAGCCACGGGAGTCTGACTCCATGTTTTATAAGCTTCAGCAGCGGCTTGAATTGCACGGTTTGTCTCTTCTGTGGTTGAAAAAGGTGTTTTAGCAAGAATTTCACCGGTGCTTGGATTTTCCACATCTAAGTAGCCGGTGTTTTCTGCTTCTCGCCATTGACCGTTAACATAATTCTTGACAATTTTTATACTCACAATAATCTCCTTTTTATATAAATGTACACACCTGACAAATTGTTTAAAATTTGAATCGGACACCTAATTCAGCTAATTCCGCTTTGATTTTTTGATATAATTGTTTATATTCCCGAATCGGCTGTTTTGTTTTCATATCCCAACACTGTTCATAGGTTTTGCCTTTTGGCGCATTTGGAATATTATCTTCATATTTTGCCAATAATTTTTTAACAATCTCATTTCCTTGTGAACGAGTCATCCCGATTACGCCATGCGCTATTTCCGAAGCCCATCTTGGTTCCATCGGCGTGAAATGGTCAACTTCAACGGCCTTTGTAACACCTCCAAATTCTATAGATGCTCCGGAAACAACAGCGTTTATCACAGTCGCCGCGATTTCATACAGGCACATTTCCGTCATCGGACCGGCCGCCACATAATTGAGAATAAAGAAGGGGAAATGGCTGTTTCTGCTAATACCCTGGGCACTAACGCTATTGGCCCATAAAATATCCTTAACACTTGTGCATCCATGATTGATATGAATTGGAAATGTGAGTTGGCAAGAACCTTTCATTAAGAGTATAGAATTAAGGTGGTAAGCAACATTGGTTACAGCAGTTCCTTCCGGCCCGCCACAATAACCACCTAAAATGGGTGCGCTTTCGGCAACTATATGACCTCCTAAATTCATAACATAAGCAATCTCATTTAACCTCTCAAAATTAATCTTCATCTCCGATATAGTACCGATCAGCCAGCCATCAGTTGGCCTAAGGCCAAATTGACTTCCTGCAATTTTAGCCGTATCCGAACCTGCAGAAGCTATTGAATTCATAATAGGCAGACCCGCACGGCCACCTTTTCGCAAAGCTGACCTGGCTAAAGTACTGGATCGCATGCAGGCAATAATTTCCAAGGGACTTTTAGTACGAACAAGTCTTCCTTCAATATGCTTAATTGACGGAGTGGTGATGGAATTGGCCAAAGGAAGAAATAACGCATAGGCCTCTAAAATACTTTCAAAAAGCGTTTCATTGGACACGGCTGCTCCACCTGCTCCTAAAAAGCACCACGGATCAATATCGCTTTCGGGCTTACGAGCTACCAGAGCCTTGGCATCATTTCCTTCGCCAAATACCGGGCAGCTAGGAGCTTCGGCCAAACTTTCCAGAATTTCTTCCTCGGTAAATTTTATTATACGTTCTGTATCGACACAGTATATTCCTACATCGGCAAATAGCTCTATTCCTGCCTTAAAAACCCTATCTGCCAAATCGTCATCACAGGACAAAGGATTTTCAGGGTCATACTTAATTTCATATTTTTTTACTACTTCCCTTAGCTTTGGAACAAAGATATTTAAATTAAAGTCATTTTCAGAAGTGAAGGGTCCTTCCAATGCCCTATCTATGATTTCTATTAGATTTACCATTTTTACCTTCTTATGATTTTTCCTTTTTTGACATAAATTCTAAAGCAAGTGAAACTGCTCTTTCAGCGTTTTCTCCATATATATCAGCTCCAATATCATCAGCCCATTTTTGGGAAGTTGGGGCTCCGCCTATCATAACTAAATATTTTTCTCTTTGACCTGTTTCTTTAAGAATGTCGATGAGATCTTTCTGGGATGCCATAGTAGTAGTCAAGAGCGATGATAAGGCTATAATATCAGCATCAACTCTACCAGCTTCCTCTATAAAAGTAGAAGTGGATACATCTTCACCGATATTGTGGACATCAAACCCCCCTGTTTCTAACAACATAGCAACAAGATCTTTGCCGATTTGGTGTATGTCACCTTTAACTGTGCCAATTAGCACAGTACCTTTTTGGATACTTTTGCTGTCCGATGAAATATGAGGTTTTAAGATAGTCATTGCTGAATTGAATACTCTTGCAGCCATCATAAGTTCTGGTAAATATATTTCAAGTTTATTAAATTTCTCTCCTGTAACTTTCATCCCCTTTAACAAACCGTTCTCGATACCCTCCATAGGATTATAATTTTCCTTAATAAGTAGCGTGGCAGCATCTTTACCTTTTTGTCCATTCATCTCTACAACGGCATCGAACAGATTTTTAAATATTTCCTCTTTTTTCATAGCAAATACTCCCTTTAAATCGTTCTTTTTTAATATTCATATCTTAATCCCTTTAGAATTGTCAAGCGGTGTATAGTTTTACGCAGTGAATCGGCGTATACTTTTAGTGCGCCACGAAGCGCCCAGTGATTGGAGGTAGTTAGTCTTTCAAAAAATTGGTCGTCTCTCTTGTTTTGACAATTACATGGCTGTAAATTATTATTCTATAAAGGAGAGGGTAAACTTGATAAGGATAATAATATATCTATGCCCGAACATCTTACTCTTCAGGATCTAATCTCTCATTTGAATATACCTGAAAGATTGGGAAAGGTTTGTTTGGTGAATGGTTATCCCCGGGATATAGAGTATACATTAAGTGAAGGGGATGAAGTGAAGATTCTTTCACTTATAGGCGGTGGCTGATTGAGATACTAGAAGGGAGAGAAGTTCTCATATTTAATGTTTTATTATACCCCTGGGATTAATTTTAAAGAGCCGGATGTCACTGTTTATCGTGTCGAATTCCAGGCGGGCAGTAGCGGCCAATATCTCAGAGATATCGTTCCAGCGCTGTGAATAACGGGTTTATGGCCAGGAGCTTTTGCCTGGAGGCAATTTCCTCAATTCCTTCCAGGCAAGTTCGTTTCCATATCGCTTGCGAAATAACTCCGGCGTCTTTGGTCTTTCCAATAAACTGAGCTCCAACAATTGCTCCATCTTTAACAATTATCCAGTGACTGTGTTTTGCATATGCTTTCTCGATTACTTGAATATGGCCGGCACCCTCGAAGGCTGCTCCAGTGTGTCCGATCGAAGCAACGTGGGTTCCGAAAACATCAACGCCAACGATGTTCACAAAGCCCCGGTATTTGGAGTGGATACCAATACAATTATAACCTGCTGTTCTCCCCTGAGATACGGCATTTGGCCACAGAAGCTGTAAACTGTTTTTGTCTGTTACGGCATCTCGAGATTCAATACAATCGCCGCAGGCATAGATATTCTCAATGTTCGTTAGCATATGTTCGTTTGTTACGATGCCTCCCAATTCTCCAATCTCTATCCCTGCAGAGCGAGCCAGATCAACCCTGGGCCTCATTCCTGTGGAGAGAATCACCGTATCACATCTGATTTTTCGATTTTCGGTCTCGATGCCCTCTACCTGTCTTCCCCCAAGAATGTGGACAACTCTTTCTTCGGTAAGCACTTCAATTCCATGTTCGCTGAGAATTGTCCTAATGATATCACTGGATTTCCTGTCAAATGCCCTCGGCAATATCCGATCTAGTACTTCGATAAGGATAACTTCGCAGCCACCCCTCTTCAGTGCTATGCCCACTTCCACACCAATGAAACCAGACCCGATTATTGCCACAGTCCTCTTATCATACGCCAGGATCTTGTCCACATCTGTCAGGGTTTTGAAGGTGAAGACTCCGGCCTTATCGACTCCCGCAATTCCGGGGACTATCGCTTCAGCTCCAGTTGCGATTATCAGCTTGTCATAATGCAAGCCTTCGCCTTCGAAAACGACCTCTTGATTCTCTACATGAATTCGCTCGACCTTCTTACCGAGGATGGTGCGGATACCATCTTCTGAACTTCTCTTGTCTTGGTTCAAAAAAATACGTTGCCGTGCTATTTCACCAGAGAGGTAGTATGGAAGAGCACAGGCAGAATACTCGGGGAAAGCTTCTTCAGAAAGGATGGCAACCTCGCAGTTGAATTTGCCGGCTATTGAAGCTGCGTTGTTCCCGGCAACTCCATTACCTATAACAACAATATTCATTATTGTTCTCCGTTACTTAAATTGGTTGGAGGATAGATAATTTTAGGCTTTTTTATGCATGACTTCAAGTTCAGAAGATGTCTGTCTCGAATGCTTGACAACCAGCACATACTGGTCTAGCATGATAATTGATTTTTTGGAGATATCTCCCGCCGCCGGAGTAACAGCTATGTATTGCATCCACAATCTTGACATTTCAGCAGCCGGCCCTGCAAGGCCCAGGCCGCGGCATGGGCACATGCCGGCCAACGCATGGAGGAGATTGGTTCCCCGCGCCCTTTTCCTGAATAGCTCTCATATTGGATTATCGAAGACAATGGAGGTGTAATTATGACGAAACGACCTAAGTTGATCCTGGTAGACCCAGACAAATGTACCAGTTGCAAGCAATGTGAGAAGGTTTGCTCTTTGAAGCATGGGGGAGAGTGTAATCCTGCGTTATCCAGAATAAAGGTGATGAGGAACGAAATTATGGGCCAGTATTTCGTTACCGTTCCGGTGCTATGCCAGCAGTGTGAGATACCGATGTGCAAGGAAGTATGCCCCACGGAGGCCATTTATCAAGATTCAGAAACAGGTGCGAACCTGGTGGATGAAGAACGTTGCATCGGGTGCAGGATGTGCGTCATCAGCTGTCCTCTTGGCTCCATAGAGGTAGACCCTGTTAAACATACGGCGTTTAAGTGCGATTTGTGCGGGGGCGACCCGGAGTGCGTGAAGATCTGCCTGGCAGAAGCGTTAACCTATGTTGATAAAGACAAGGTTGGTTTCAGTGGGAGAAGGGAAGCGCTCAAGAAACTTTCAGATCGCCTGGTGCTGGTAGCAGGCATGCCTACTGAAGCAGCGACAGAATAGAGGAGGTGAAGTGAAATGACCTACGGATATGCTGGAAGCATTTTGCGAATAGATTTGACTGACGAGAGTGTTTCAAGAACACCGACCTCGGAATATGCCAGGGATCTCCTGGGAGGCAGAGCCATAAATGCGAAGCTGATGTTTGAAGAGTCCGAGGCTGGCGTGAGCGCTTTCGATCCTGGCAATCCCATAATTATAGGGGCGGGCCTTCTTGTAGGCAGCGGCGTTATGGGCGCTGTAAGACATGAGATAACCACCCGGTCACCAGAGCAGGTACCCGAGGGTTTTGGAAATGTGGGCAGTGGCGGCACATTTGGCCCGGAGATGAAGTATGCCGGTTACGACCACATGGTGATCAAGGGCAAAGCGAAGAAACCCATCTACATACACATTGAAAATGATGAGATCTCTTTCAGAGATGCCTCGGCGTTATGGGGAAAGGGCGTATTCGAGACAAACAGGCTTATCCGCGAAGAACTCGGCGACCCTGAGGTGGCCATACTGGCCATAGGCCAGGCCGGGGAGCGGCTGGTTCGTGTGGCTACGATTGAGCATGAGTACAGGAGCGGCACTGCGCTGGGAGCAGTCTGGGGATCCAAAAACCTCAAGGCCGTAGTCGTGAGAGGAACGAAAAGCGTTAAGGTACATGACGCCGAGAAGATCCTGGAACTGAATAAGCAGATGATCAGTGGCCTTGAGGAAAAGCTCAAAGACTATATTGAGTGGTGCAAGGCAAATGGGAGAGAATATCTGCCATATCCCAAGTACGCCCTGGGAGTGGATGCCCTGGATGAATACCTGGTCCAGCAGGAAAAGGCGTTCACGGGTCATTTCAAGGGCATTGAGTGGGCTGATCTTGAGAAGACCAGGGCAGTACCGTACCTGAAGAAACGCATGGTGAGGCAGACGGGTTGTTGTCCTCTTTCCTGCATAGGATTGATGAAAGTTCCTGGAGTCGGGACTTCTGTAATGAGGTGCGACCCGTTCTGGTGGCCCTGGCAGTTGTACCTGACCGATTTGGACAAATCGTTCGAGGCTACACGGCTCTGCTCTGACTACGGCATGGATAACCAGGATATCGTAACGCCGGTTTCGTGGCTGATGCAATTGTATGAAGACGGAATCATTACAGCAGATGACACTGATGGCGTTCCCATGGAGTGGGGAAGCGGTGACGCGCTGATACACGTGATTCACAGCGTGGCAAACAGGAAAGGGTTTGGAGACGCCCTGGCTGATGGCGTATTGAACCTGGCCAAAAAGCTGGGACCCAAGGCCGAGGCCTTGCTGATTCACAGAAGGGGCATAGTGCCGAACAGCGACGAGTTCCGAAATCAAGCAGGCGTTGTGCTGGGAACATCTGTAGACCCTACCTGTGGCAGGGAGAACTGGTACGGTGACGTGGTTTGGGACAAGCACCTGAAAGAAACCGGCAGGGAAAGTGAACTGGAAGAAGCGTATGCAGACGCCAGGGAGGCCTACGGGACAGAGAAGGCGATAATTCCCTGGGAATATGAAGGAAAGGTCAGGGGCGTAATGGAAGCCGAGTACTTCGAGCGAATATCTGACATATTCGGAAGGTGCTTCTTCGTGCCCAAGTACGCAGGTCACACCGGTCCTATAGAGTTAGATGCCTGCAAAGCTGTTACTGGAATTGATTTTGATGAAGATCAATTGAACACTTTTGCAGAAAAGGCTCTCACCCTGGAGAAGGCATATAACGTCAGAGAAGGCTTCGCCCGCGACGACGAAGAGGTAGACAAGTTCTGGTTCAAGGAGCCGATACCGGATGGTCCGCACAAGGGCAAGGTGCTCGATAGAGCCAAGTTCGAGAAGATGAAAGATGAGTACTATAAACTTCGCGGCTGGGATACCGAGACAAGCTGGCCTGAAAGGGGAACCTATGAGCGGCTCGGGCTAAAAGATGTGGCGAACAGCTTACAAAAACTGGGAAGACTTCCCAAGATGAAGAAACGAACTTAGTCCCGCGCATTTCGGGCGCATGTACATCTTAAATCCAGGGTAACCAAAGCAGAGATTTGTTGCACGGTCTTCTATTACTGTTTTCATTATCTATCCACCTGTACCGCTAATCGGAGACGTCAATAACCTGCAAGCCGGGTTCATTATCCGGCCTGCGCTACCAAGGCATTTTCTGGTTTGTACCCATGCCCGGACCCAGAAAAACGGCATTCAAAAACAGCCTTTCCATTGCCGGATACCAGCCACGATACGTTGGATTTGAAGCGAAAAGTATCACCTGGCCGCGGCCATGGCGTTCGACAGTCGCTAAGGACGAATTGGCAAGCCGCTTTCTAGCTTCCGGCCACAGCAGACCGCTCAGGCGCAAGTCATCCTCGTCGACGAGCCGGACCGGCGTCTGGGTCGGGTGCATTGACATCATAACGCTGTCGCCTCCGACCACGACGGGCAAGAACTTGCCGAGTCCGGAACCAAGCCAGTGCCGCTGGTCAATACCAGCTTTGACGAAGACGCCGGATGGGCTGAAGATTCTCTGCCATTCGTCGATGCGTTTGAGTTTCTCAAACTTGCTCGAGGAGGGCGATTTTTTCGATTTTTCTTCCTTGTCCTTGGTTTCCTTTTGGCTGGTATTCTTCTTCCGGCCTTGTTTCGCTTTCCCGTCGCCCCAGAGGTCGTCAAAGTCGATTTTAATGTTGTCAGCTTGTTGTTCTCTTCCAAGGTCTTCCTGATAGACGTCCAGCTTGTCAAGTACGTCCCGCCGCCTTCTGACGGACGAGAATTTACTGTCTTTTCTTGCTATCGAGTATGCGGCTTGGCCGAGGGCGATTAATGTGCCGCCGTCCTCGACCCATTTTTTGACGCCGTCTGAAACGGGACCGCCACCAGGGAGTATCAATACGTTGTATTTGCGTAGATCTCTACTTCTTTCGAGGGGAGAGACGCGCATCTTGAGGCGGTAGTCCAAGAGGTGCCATACGGCTCCGGCCGAGTTTGACATGTTGCCGGCCATGATGGCGACACGCGGGGCGTGTAGGAGAATGAACTTGGGGCCTCCGAGGTCCGGACCTACTTTTCCGACCGATGCCGTTTGCACCGGACGGATGTTGACGTCGAAGTCGCGGGCAATTTTTTGCAGGATGTCGCCGAGATTTTCGGGGTTCTCGTGGCCGCGCAGGACGATGGCTCCGGGGCTGTAGTTGTGGCCCTGGAAAACAAAGGGTTTTGTGGCCGCGCGCAAATGGCAGTTCTGCTCGAAGAGTCGAACCATGACGTCGTAAATCACCGCGCTTGAAAACTCGATGATGTAACCGTATTTGGGTTTGCTTGGCCAATCGAGGGTTTTCTCCTTGGGATGCGGTGGTTTCGAGTCGAGTTTGAGATCCGGGATTTTATCGACCCAATAGGACTCCAGGCCGAATGCCATGGGGAGATTCCAGGCCGTGACGTCGTAAAACCGCGAGCCTCGATGGTTCTCCAATTCTTCTCGTTCGATCTTCAGATAATTGCTGTCTGGGCGTATATCGAAGCGTAAGAGCGCGTGAGCCACGCGTCGAAACGGCTGGTCGGACTTCACAACCAGGGCGCCGGCGGGGAGTTCCAGATGGTCGGTTTTGTTTCCAAAGAGGTCGGTGGCGTTTTTAATGTGAGCAGATTCCCGGGTGAAACTGTATTCAATAGATTGGCGGCCCAGGAGTTCGATGAAGCGAGCAACGCGGGCTCGGTCGGGGTGGGGAGGCATGAGGAATGTCCCTGTCAGGGCGCCGTCGCCCTTGACGGCTTCGATGTGGTCCGCGAGGTAGTTGGCGAGTATTTCTTGGCGATTGTTTTTCAAGGTGTTGAGGTTGGCCAGCGAACTGACGAGCTGGTGATGAACGGCTTCGCGATAAGTTAAGATGTGTCCGGTTTCCTGCTTGTACGCCGCGCTGGAGACGCCGGCCTGTTCGTAGAGAAGCGCGGCTCCGCCGCTGAAGTTAACCCAGGAGGCGTTGTAAATTGGCGCAAAGTCTGTGTTCCAATCCTTGGCATAATAGCTCCAGCCGTGGGCGTCGAAGGCGGCGGCCTGGTCGAAACCGAATTGTTCTCGCCAGTATAAGTTTTTCTTTGGAAACAGTGGGTTCAGGGGTTGGCGCGGGGGATCCATCAGGTAGGTTTCCAGCGAACCCATCTCGTGGGAGTCGACCATGAAATGGGGCTTCCACTCGGTGATGACTTTCATGCGGGCTTGATTCTCGAGGGTCACCAGAGATACTAAATCGCGATTCATGTCGAATCGATAGTGATTGGTTCTGCCGTTTATGGCATTGTGCTGTATGTGCTGGCCGTCGGGGCTGGAAATCGCCCCGGTGCGCTGTTCGATGGAGGCCAAATGGCGCTCGCGTCCGTCGGGGTTCTGTAGGGGATCGATGATGGTAACGACTTGATCCAGGAGGGATTTCGTTCGGTCGTCGGTTCCGGCCACGAGCTGATAGGCAAGTTGCATGGCCGCGTCGGTGCTGGAAAGTTCGTCGCCATGGATGCTGTATGTCATGATCGCCGTTGCCGGATGGCTCTGGAGGAGTTTTTTCCCGGCCTCGGGATTTGGGAGTTTTCGCGGGTCGGCGAGTTTTGCGTTGCCGGCTTTGATTTGCTCCAGGCGCTGGTGGTTTTTGGGGCTGGTAATGATCAAGTGAACCAGCGTTCGACCCTCGTGGGTCTTGCCAATGGGATTCATTGTGATGCGGTCCGAGGAAGCCGCCAACACCTCGAGATAACGCATCAGCGGATCGTATCGAACAGCCTTCTCACCCACTTCATGCCCAATGATGGAAGACGGCGGGGGGATCTTTGGGTCGATCGTCGCTGGATCCACAAAAGGAATGAGGGTTGGAGGTCTTTCTTCAGCCTCCGCGGCGCCTAAGGCTCCACACCCGCACAACAGAATAAAGCTCAAACTCATTGCCAGAATTTCGGTCGCTGAAGAGCGGCGACTCTGGTGTTTTGATCGCAAATGTATGGCACTTGTTTTCATAACAATACCCTTCCTTTAAATATCAAGCGTAAAATATAAAATACAACAGATTCACATGTCGGATAAATTTTGTTGTTGTTTTGATTGTTTGTCAACTATTAATTGCGAGATCATTCTGCGATTATAAACAGAGGTCTTCAGAAATACTCCCCTTTCTCCTCAGCTGCCATCAGGAGTTCCTGTCGGACCTTATGTGGTGGTAAAGTTTCAACCAATGTTAAAGTCCCACAACATTTCTTTCTCGCTTAAAAGGAACATCTCCCGGGTCGGGTTCATCAAACTCGCGGGCAAATTTATGTCCGGAAAAAACTGCGCTGGCAATTATACCCGGTGCAAGACAATCACCTATACGGGCTAACGATTTAATACCGGCAGCAGATAATGCCTCGGCCTGAGATGCCAATCCATAATACAAGTCATCGTTCGGAATCCGTGCCGTTATCATGACAAGGCCGTCAACCTGTATTTCCTCTTCACTCCCAGTGTAAACACATTCAAGGGTAACTCTGTTTCCATCAAAAGCCTTCAGGTTTCGTGATGGAATGATGTTAACACCCAGATTAATCAATCTTTCCTGAATTCTTTCTTGTTCGACTGTATGTCGTGTCCATGCTGCAACATTACTGAAGGTTGATACAAAATCAACTTGGCATCCCTGTTCTATCAGTTTTTCAGCAATCACACTTCCCATGTAATAATGATCATCATCAAAAATCAGCGCCCTGCCGGTCGGATAATGACCATTCATAATATCATCGGGCGTAAAAATCCGGTTATTCGAAATTTGTGGAAGTATTGGCTGGGTGTTCAATAAGCCGAAACCATCCTTGCGCCATGAGGCTCCGGTTGCAAAAACAACATGGGGCAATCCCATTTCCAGGATGTCATCTACGGTTGTCTTGCTTTCACGATACACCTCAACATTATCCAGTTTCTCAAGCTGAATGAATCGATATTCATAGACCCTGTTCCATTCGCTGAGTGTCGGTAGCTTCGATTCTTTTGAAACCCGGCCGCCCAGTTCGCGCGTCGCCTCCGCCAGGTAAACATGATACCCGCGTTTTCCCAATGAAACAGCCGCTTCTATACCGGCAGGTCCGGCACCGACAATCAAAATCTCGTCATCCGATTTTTTGGGACCGATCTTTTCAGGATGCCAGCCCCGGCGCCACTCTTCACCCATTGTCGGATTTTGTGTGCATCGAATGGGTGCATTGCGATTATCATGTGCCCAACAGATATTACACCCGATACATTCCCTTATTTCATCCTCCCGTCCCTCATTGATTTTGTTGGGCAGAAACGGGTCGGCAATGGATGGACGAGCAGCACCAATCAGGTCCACGATACCGCTTTTCACCTGTGCCACCATTGTATCCGGTGATGTAAACCGTCCGACACTCACAACAGGTTTTGACGTAATGGATTTGACATATGAAACATAATTTTCAAGTGAAGCTTCCTTAACAAAACGGGAGCTTCCCATTTCAAAGGAATAGTCACTCACGTTCAGATCCCAAAGATCCGGCAACTCCGCCAAAATACTCAGCATCTCCTTCTGTTCCTCGACCTCTGGCACACTCCCATCACGTATGGTATTATTCCTGGACGCACCGTCATCGGCACAAAAGCGCACAGCAACTGCACAGGTGTCACCAACCACATTTTTTACGTCTTCAATCAACTCTCGGAGTAAACGCACCCTGTTTTCAACTGATCCGCCATACTCATCTGACCGAAAGTTCCTTTTGGAGGATAGGAAGCTGTGAATCAGATAGTCATGCGTTGCATAGACATAAATGATATCAAAACCAGCCGTTTTGCCTCGTCTGGCTGCTGCCACATACCATTTCCGGATCTCTTTGATATCAGATTTATTAACAATCCGACTTTGAACAGGATCATTGTATGTAGCACGTCCGCTCTCTGCGCCCATAGGGGCTTCACGTGAAAACAAATTGGCAACCGAAGCGCCACCATGCCACAATTCAATACCCGCCAGCGCCCCGTGTTCGTGTACTTTTTCAACCATCAAGGCGTGCGCAGCAATATCTGCGTCATCCCAGATGGTTAGATAAGGGAACGGCGCATCATCTGAGGTTGGATGAATGGAGACGAGATCCGTATTGACCACACCCCATCCGCCTTCTGCCTTAATCGCCCGCACGCCAGCATGCGCATTGGGCATTTTATATCCATGAGCAGTAGCGTGAGGGACCTGGTAAAACCTGTTTTTAGTCGTAACCGGACCAATTCTTACCGGTTCAAATAGAATATCAAAGTATGGGTTTCGTGCCATGATCACTCCTTATGGTTTAATTTTATAGTTCGATCCAGATCGCATCAGGAACCAGTAAACTGGCCAGGATATCGCCACCAAAATTGCGACGTAAGCGGCGGTGTCTATTTCGACACCTACCTGGAACAGGGCGATAAGTATCCAACCGAAAAGACATGTATATGTGCTCCAGGGGTGACCCCAAGCCCGGTACGGGCGGTCAGTATCCGGCTGGCGCGAACGCAGGATGATGACTCCCACGATCAGCAATACATATAAGAACAGGAAAAAAAATACGGACATGTGCAGCAGAAATTCGAATCCGCCGATCATGATCAGGCCGACCGAAAAGCCCCAACTCAGCAGCACCGCAAACATCGGATTGCCACCTTTTGAGATTTCCCCTGCGCGCCTGACGAACAGGCCATCGACCGCCAGTGCCTGGAGAATTCGGGGCGAGCTCATGTACAGCAGGTTCTGGTAGGCCAGCAACATGATTATTGCCGCAACCAGTACGACGGTTGACGCGAGCGGAGAGATGACCATCTCCAGGGCGCCGGCCAATGCCAGTTCGTTGCCAGCCAGGCTGGCCAGGGGGACCTTCCAGGCCAACGCCGCGACCAGGAATACATAGAGCAGAGTTACGATGACCGTGCCCTTGATACAGGCGCGCGCCACAGCCCCACCGCCGCCTTTTATTTCACCGCTGAAATAGGCAGCATAATACCAGCCGTCGTAAGTATAAATGATGGATGCAATCACGAGGCTCCAGGCACCGAGTCCGTTAGCCGCATGGGGAACCAATGCCGCACCACTGCTCACCGCCGACTCGGCGAATACCAGCGCCACTGTGAAACCAACAATGATCAGTGCTATGGCGGCAGCAGCAATCTGCTGGATTCTCGCGCTCAGGGCAATGCTCCGTAATTGCAGCGCCGCGAACACCGAGGACACCATGATTGCCAGTGGTGTTTTCCATTGACCCGCTGATGGAATCAACAATGCCGCAAATTCAGTGACCACGACTGCCTTTAAGGCTATGTCAGCAACAAAGGTCAACCAGTCGACCCAGCCCATGACGAAACCAGGGAACGGCCCGTAGGCACGCCGCACCAGGACGTAAGTTCCTCCTGATCGCGGCGTCATACCCACCAGTTCGGCCACCACTGCCGCGCTCAATAGTATGAACAGACCGCCCAACACCCAGAGGGACACAAACATCAACGGATCGGGAACAAGCGCTGCAACTTCGCCGGGCGTGCGCAAGATACCCAGGCCAATGATGCCGCCGATCATGACAGCCAATGTGAATCCGCTACTCAGCACGCGCTTTGGGTGGTGCTGTGTGTCACTGGTGCTCATCTAAAAACCCCTGAGGCTTGAAATTTGGAAATCATAAAGCCCTGACATTTCCCTGACAAAGTCTTCTTTGGTCTCCATGGAAAAATAATAAAGCAGTCACCGCCCTTTTATATATACTCAATCCATGATGAGAGTCAAGGAACTCATATGGGGAAAGATATTTTTCCGATGCGAGGCCCTACATGTGGAGGCCAGATGTCGATTATCTCTTTTATAGAGGAGCCGAAGACAATCGACAGGATCATCCGCCATCTCGAGCTGACCTTTGAAGCCGAACGGCCGCCTCCGCCTCATCAGCAGGAGCTTCTTATGGCAGCCGAGGAAAAAGGGAAGTATTTCTGAGGGCTTTTTTGGTTGTTCTCTGTCTATTGGAGGGCCGAGCCTATCTTGAACTTGACGGCTTGGAGATCTCGGGGAATTTGTGTCGCTTTTTGAGTCATTGACCTCGTCGGTTTCAGTGTGATAACCTCATTCTAGGATGTCAGTAGGTGGAAATCGAGGAAAATTGTGAGGGATTTTTCGCAATCCCAAAAACGAAATTCTTATAAATGTACGCTTCTCGATCATCATCGCTTTCGAAGACCTCTAGACGATGGTTCCGCCGCTGGGTTACGGTATGGGAAATTCGGAAACCACGCCTCGTGCGACTCTTCTCATGAAGCCCAGTATAGCCCAGATTGCTTGACGAAGCCAAAGCCGCTTAGTCGGCCCCAAAGACTTCACCGGCGATTCTAACAGCCAGTGATTGGAATTCGCCTAAGCTTGAATAGATTGCCCCAATGGTGGTAGCGTTCAGAAAACGTAACTTGACCTTTCTGCACTCTGATTGGGATATTGGAGATTTATAATGGCAATGCGATTCAAGAACTATTTGTGGCTTACCTCGCTATTGATCGTATTGACAACATCCTGTCAACCTACTTCTAACAGTACCAACCAGGAAAGTGCCGATTTGGTAATTACGAATGCCAAGATCTTTACCTCTAACAAGCAACAACCATGGGCAGAAGCACTGGCCATTAAGGATGGAAAATTCATTTACGTTGGTGATGCCAATGGAATCGCTTCGTATAAAAGTACGAATTCCATTAACCTTAATGGGAAACTGGTTATTCCGGGGCTAACAGATGCACATACGCATCCCGGATATGGCGGTGTTGAAAATTTCGGCGAAATAGATGAGGACAATAAAGAGGACTTGTTGGCTGCCATTAAGGAATATGCTGAGGAGCACCCTGACGATAAATGGCTAAGGCTATGTTGTTGGCCAACTGACATGTTTGTGCATGGAAACAAAGGTCCTGACAAGGAAGTATTGGATTTGGTTGTACCGGATCGTCCGGTATGGTTTGAAAGCGAAACATCACACGACTTCTGGTTGAATTCCAAAGCGCTTGAAGTGATTGGCGTTGACAAAAACACCCCCGACCCCAGACCCGGCTTGGCAACATACGCAAGAGATGAGGACGGAGAGCTCACCGGATGGGTAAAAGAGGGAGCCGGAGTGCAGCATTTTGCTAACCAGTTTGGTCTCACAGATAGTGAGCATAAACAAGCACATCAAGAAAGCGTGGAAGAAACCCTGCAAATTCTTAGTGAGTACGGCATTACTACCCTCTTCGACGCGGGTAACAAAGGCTACGGGGATCAGGTTTACAGTTTGATTTCAAAGTTGGAAAAAGAAGGGAAGTTGCCCGTTAGGTATGAAGGCACCTATCAAATATTTATACCGGAAAGAATCAAGACGGCCATACCGGAAATAAAACGATATCGTAAGGAATACGGAGGTAAACGCCTTCAGTTTAATACAGCAAAAATTTTTATGGATGGAATTAACGAAAACCACTCTGCAGGAATTCTAGAACCATATATGGACGACACCAGTTATGTTGGAAATACCATGTTTTCTGCGGAGGAACTTCGTGATTTTCTTTTAGAACTCAACAAAGAGCAAATGGATTTGCATGTGCACACTATAGGAGATCTTTCTGTCAAAACGGTATTAGATGCTGTTGAGGCAGCACAAGCCATAACCAAAGATAATTTCTATCCAAGAGTGACCATTGCACATCTGGAACTTATTGATCCTGCAGACTTACCAAGGATAAAAGAATTAGGTGTCATTTGCAATTTCACGCCGTGGTGGCTAGGAGTAAACCACAATGATGTGGTGAAAGTTTCTCTCGGAGAGGAACGATATGCAAACATGTATAAGCCAAAATCACTCTTTGATATTGGCGCCACCGTTACCTTTTCAAGCGATTCATGGTCGGGTGGTGATTTATTCAGCACCTACATTAATCCATACTTCGGAATGCAAGTTGGACATACACGACAATATCCAAAGGAATGGTGGGAAACAGAGGATGATGGAATCAGATCTCCGAGCAATGAACGATTAAGTCTTGAACAGCTGATAGAAGGCTATACACGAAACGGTGCGTACCAATTGCGAAAGGAAAACAAAATTGGCTCGATCGAAGTGGGAAAACTGGCCGACCTTGTGGTACTCGAAAAAAATCTTTTTGAAGTAGATCGCTATGAGATTTGGAAGGTAAAACCATCTACTGTGATGATGGAAGGTGAGATTATACAAGGTTCTTTACCAGAATGAATCCCCCCTCCAATTATCTTTGAGATCCGGAATACTGGGGACAGTCACCCATAAATAGGCATTATTAGCAATTAGTCGTTATTTTTGTCAATAAAACATCCCTCGTTTTACTACGGAACAAGGTAGAAAATCATAGCGGAATCCTCGTTTCGCAGAATCAAATTAAGTTTTCTTAGCTGGATGAACCAAAACATGCAAGTAAACAATTTCAGGAAAGAGTCAGGTCGCGTAATGAAACTATCCATCGCTACCCTGATGGGAGTATTGCAATCCTCCTCCTCCGCCTTATCAGCAGGAACTTCTCATGGCAGCCGAGGAGAAAAGAGAGTATTTCTGAGGGCTTTTTTGTAGATTTGCTTACTACCTTCTTATCACTCCATCTGGTTCCTCAGCCAGTCCCCAGAAAAACATTGCCGGAATATCACCAGTATTTTTAGCTGAATATTTCCATTCTTTTTCCCAGCAACCAAAATCACCTGCTTTGAGAAGAAGCGAAGAAGCAGTGCCGTCCTTTAATTTGGCAACATCCTTGCCCCAGTACATGGTTACTTCTCCGGCAAGCAGATAATAGAATTCAAAGCAGGGGCCATAGTATTCATCCGCTGTGTTGTCGTCTTCACTTTCCAGCGAAAAAGTGAATGTCTGAGAACCGGGCTCCATAAAATAAAGCCCGAAAACGCCGAACCCCTCCGCATCCATTATCTCCGTATACCGGCTGCCCGGCACCAAATCATCAGGTCCGTTAAATTTAAAATTTTTAACACTCAGAATCTTTGGTTCAATTATATTGTCGCTCATTTTCTCTCCTTTAGATAAAACATTATTATATAGCCAACCTTTAATTTAAACGGCTTTGTAAAAAGTTCAAAATCAAGGCGTTCAAGTTTTGTAAGCATGAGGCGTACTGATAGTACGTCGAATGATTGCAAAATGCAGCACAACGCAGAAGTCGGGCTTTTTTTGTAGCCATCACTTATACTTCAAATATTATTTGCGGTATATCATTCAGCCTGACTCCGCCATCTTTTGTTATTACAAACTGATCCTCTATCTGGAAATCACCGGTATCAGAAAAAAACATCATCGGCTCCATGGAAATTACCATGTTTTCCTCAAGCACCGTATCCCGGTAGGCCTCATCATCTTCCATGTGCTGATACCCGATAAACGGCCATTCATGCACTTCAAGGCCGACTCCATGCCCCAGTCCACTCGGTCCCTTATCAATATCCCAGACCTTTCCCATGACTTTATTTGCGGCTTCATCCACGACAGAACCGAGCACCCCCGGTTTTGCGGCTTCTGCGGCAGCCTGCTGGGCTTCTACCAGTATTTTTACAACATCTTTTTGTTTATCTGATGCCTTACCAATTACAAATGGCCTGCATAGATCAGAGCAGTACCCATTATGCATGGCGCCATAATCCATTGATATAGGATCTCCTGCTTCCAATTTTCTTCTCCCGCAGTTCCACCAGTATTCAAGATGATTTTCATCCTTTCCTGAAACCACCATGGTGTGATGGGGGAAAAACTGGGATCCGTGTTCACGGCAGACTCTTTCGACCTCGCTTACCACATCAGCTTCTGTAACACCCGGTTTAATAAAGGCAGCAGCAGCATCAAATCCTTTTTTTGCAATCTGTGCGGTTTTTCTCATACACTCAAGTTCAAATTCCGATTTTACCATTCTCTCTTCTTCCAGAATTGAAGAAACGATTTCTATTTTCGCAGGTTTCAGTTCCTCTATCATCCGCTGAAAAAACAAAGGGCTTACGGAATATTCTCCTGCAACACCTATTTTTAAAGGTTTAAGACTGTTATCAGCAAGATAATCCTTAATTACTTCAATATGATTTCCAGCTTCTACCTGGTTCTTAATCCAGGTGCAATCCGTCGGAAAATAACTTGCTGAATCAGTTTCAAGAACCGGCTCCAGTTTAGTGTCAAGGGGCAAAATCATCATGCTGTTGCCAAAATACGGTTCATACCCTGAAAGATATAATACATGTCCGCGCTGACCATATCTCATACTGCCGGGGCCTGAAAACACCACAAGCACTTCAATATCTTTTTCAGACATTTTTTTTCTGACATTACCAAACCTTCGGAATATTTCCTCTTCAGGCATTTTCAATCCTTCTATTATCATTTAGTTTTCTCCTCATTCCTTACTTTGCTTTGTGTTAATACGGAATTCCTGCAGGATATATTTGCTGGTTGTTGTTGCGCAGTCATCCTTACATTTATCCGGGTTATGAACAGGCATAATAACATTGATGAAAGGAATAACTTCTTCTTTTGCTTTAAATCATACACTCCCTTCTATGGGAAGGGCAAGATCACCTTTCCCGTCTATGGCGTGACAGAGTGAACATAGCTGAGCGTGTATTATTTTTCCATTCTCTGTATCGCCTGATGCATCTGGGATATTAGTAGCCAGGAACATGACAACAATCAAACAACATGATTTATATTTTAACATAAACCTTATAATATCTTGTAATTTAAATGTCGCTCTTAAATGTTAGGTATTTCCATCTCTGGAAGGCCGAGTCTATCTTGAACTTAGCGGCTTGGAGATCTCGGGGAGTTTGTGTCGCTTTTTGAGTCGTTAACCTCGTCGGTTTCGGTGTGATAACCTCTTTCTGGGATGTCAGTAGGTGGAAATCGAGGAAAATTGTGAGGGATTTGTCGCAAGCGCAAAGAGAAAATTCTTATAAATGTACGCTTCTCGATCATCATCGCTTTCGAAAACCTCTAGACGATGGTTTCGCCGCTGGGTTACGGTATGGAAAATTCGGAAACCACGCCTCGTGCGACTCTTCTCATGAAGCCCAGTATAGCCCAGATTGCTTGACGAAGCCAAAGCCGCTTAGTCGGACCAAAATACTTCACCGGCGATTATTAAGGCCAGTGATTGGAATTCGCCTAAGCTTGAATAGATTGACCCAATGGTGGTAGCATTCCGAAGACATACCTTAATCTTTCTGCACTCTGATTGGGATATTGGAGGTTCATAATGGCGATAGGATTCGAAAACTATTTATGGCTTGCAGCGCTATTGATCGTATTGGCAACGTCCTGTCAACCTACTTCTAACAGTACCAACCAGGAAAGTGCCGATTTGGTAATTACGAATGCCAAGATCTTTACCTCTAACAAGCAACAACCATGGGCAGAAGCACTGGCCATTAAGGATGGAAAATTCATTTACGTTGGTGATGCCAATGGAATCGATTCGTATGAAAGTAAGAATTTGATTAGCCTTAATGGGAAACTGATTATTCCGGGGATGATAGATGCGCACGCGCATCCGGGATATGTTGGTGTGGAGGAGTTCGGCGAAGTAGAAGGAGACAACAAAGAGGACTTGTTGGCTGCCGTTAAGGAATATGCTGAGGAGCACCCTGACGATGAATGGCTAAGGCTATGTTGTTGGCCCACTGCTATGTTTGTGCATGGAAATAAAGGCCCTAACAAGAAAGAGCTTGATGCCGTTGTTCCTGACCGCCCTGTTTGGTTTGTGAGTGAGGCATGGCACGACAGCTGGTTAAACTCAAGGGCATTAGAGGTAATCGGTGTTGACAAGAACACCCCCGACCCTCGACCAGGTTTGGCAACCTACGTTGTAGACGATGAAGGAGAGCTAACGGGTTGGATCAAAGAAGGAGCTGGTTGGCAACATTTCATCGACCAATTTGGGTTTGCCGACGAGGCGCACAAACAGTCTCATGAAGAAAACATGAAAGCAGCACTACAAATTCTAAGTGAAAACGGAATAACAACGCTCTATGATGCAGGGAGCTTCGGTTTTGAGGATCAGGTTTACAGCTTTTTGGCAAAGTTGGATAAAGAAGGAAGATTACCTGTTCGGTACGAAGGCACTTATCCAATCTTCATACCAGAACAAACTCAAGAGGCCATCCCCGAAATGAAACGTTACCGAAAAGAATATGCTGGCGAGCGCCTTAAGTTCAATACCGTTAAACTCTTTATGGATGGGATCAATGAAGACCATTCTGGAGGCATGTTAAAACCTTACATGGACGACGCCAGTTATGTGGCCAATACCATGTTATCCGCAGAAGAGCTTCGTGATTTTCTCATGGAACTCAACAAAGAGAAGATGGATCTACATGTACACACTATAGGAGATCTAGCTGTCAGAACGGTATTAGATGCAGTTGAGGCTGCACAAGCCATAGCTAAAGACGATTTTTATCCGAGAGTGACTATTGCACATCTGGAACTTATTGATCCTGCAGACTTACCAAGGATAAAAGAATTGGGTGTCATCTGCAATTTCACGCCATGGTGGTTAGGAGTAAACCACGATGATGTGGTGGAAGTTTCTCTTGGAGAGGAACGTTATGCAAACATGTATAAGCCAAAATCACTTTTTGACATGGGCGCCACTGTTACCTTTTCAAGCGATGAATGGTGGGGTGGTGATTTACTCCGCACCTACTTGAGTCCATACTTTGGAATGCAAGTTGGACATATACGACAGTATCCAAAGGAATGGCGGGAAACAGGGGATGATGGAATCAGATCTCCGAGCAATGAACGATTAAGCCTTGAACAGCTGATAGAAGGCTATACACTGAATGGTGCATACCAATTGCGAATGGAAGACGCAATTGGCTCGATCGAAGTGGGAAAGCTAGCCGACCTTGTGGTGCTCGAAAAAAATCTTTTTGAAGTAGATCGCTATGAGATTTGGAAGGTAAAACCATCTACTGTGATGATGGAAGGTGAGGTTATACAAGGTTCTTTACCAGAATGAATCCCGCCTCCGCCTCATCAGCAGAGGTTTCCTATGGCAGCCGAGGAAAAAGGGAAGTATTTCTGAGGGCTTTTTTTGTGTCGCTTTTTGAGTCATTGACCTCGTCGGTTTCGGTGTGATAACCTCATTTTAGGATGTCAGTAGGTGGAAATTTGGAAAAATTATGAGAGATTTGCAGCAAGCCCAAAAACGAAATTCTTATCTTTAATATTATAAAATAAAGGGAAATGCTAATGGCTGAAGTAATTGGCATAAGTGCAGGAAGAAAAAATAAAGTCACTGAATCATTAGTCAGGGCCATTCTTGAGGGATCAGGCAGGGAATATGAATTTGTCAGTCTTTCAGGAAAACTGATCAGGCCCTGCGAAGCATGTAATGGGTGTGTGAAAAATAACCGGTGCATTC
>Ga0255054_10000106_pt1 | contig 43546 bp, 58 predicted proteins | sample JV7_2_23_MG_FD_188634 | JGI IMG/M metagenome (GOLD analysis project Ga0255054, IMG submission 188634) | Seawater microbial communities from Jervis Inlet, British Columbia, Canada - JV7_2_23 | ecosystem: Environmental > Aquatic > Marine > Inlet | place: Canada: British Columbia | collected... | reverse complement strand
TGTAGGTTATTACAGTCCCGAATGACCAACTAAAAAGGAAAGAAGATGCTCAAATTTAAGAAACTGAACGAATTGGCGAAACTACCTCGTTATGCAACCGAAGGCGCTGCTTGCTTCGACATGTCAGCTTCAATTGAAGAACCTGTATTTATTTTACCCGGTCAATCTAAGACAATTTCAACGGGGTTAGCCGCTGAAGTTCCTAACGATTGCGTAATGCTTCTTTTCAGTCGTAGCGGTCATGGCTTTATACACAATATTCGTATGTCTAACTGTGTTGGTGTAATCGATTCAGACTATAGAGGCGAAATCAAAGCGTCAATCTACAACGATTCTCATGAAATGTTTACTGTAGAACCGGGTGAACGAATTGTTCAAGCTATGATTGTCTTTACACCGCAAGTAGCGATTGAATTGGTTTCTGAACTCAGTTCAACTGAACGTGGTGAAGGTGGATTTGGTTCAACTGGAAAATAATTTCAAAAACTTTCATTGAAGGGCTTGCAAAAGCTTTTGTTGAAGTTATAGTATAAGTAGAAACCAAAACAAAGGAGTTTCAAAAATGATCAACGTCACAAACAAAGAAACCGGCAAAGTCACAAGCTACACTGAAGAAGAATTCGAAAACGAACGTAATCGCTTGTTGGCAATTTGGGATGAATCGAAAAAAGCGCTTGAAGTTGCTAAAGAAAACGAAATAAAGCAACGTAAAGCAGTTGTTGATTTTGCTTTTGACCAGAACAAGACAAGCGGAACTGAAAACATCGAATTGGGCAACGGGTACAAAGCCAAAGCCGTTAAGAAGATCAATTACAGTTTCATTAAAGATGCCAATGAGAAGGTTGACAAGAAAGCCATTGAAAAGGCACTTTGTAAGATTGAAAAAGACGGTGCAGTTGGCGAACTCATTGCCGAGCGTTTGGTTCAATGGACTCCTAAGCTTTCCCTGTCCGAATACAAGCAACTTTCAGACAAGCATAAGAAAGCAATTGATACAGTCGTTGTCACCAAAGAAGCAGCGCCAAGCCTTTCAATTGTCGCACCAAAAGCCAAGTAAAATATACTGCTAGAGTAGCGAAAGGTTCGCTGATATCGGAACATCTAACGCTATTTTGCGATTTGCAGTCCTAGTAGGTTCGAATCCTACCTCTAGCATTAACTTCATTAAAACATAAACCCACACTAAAGCCATGAAAATAAACCGACAGTTACAAATAGACGGCGAAAATATAGCAGAGTTTTACTATAAGGAAGACGATTACTATTTGTATAAACGTGTCGGTTTCGCACCTGTAACTTCTGAATATCAACTAACGGCAGAAGAATTAAACAACATATACAAAAGCGGTAAAATCTGTAGAGTTCGAAGGATAAAAGACAAATGAAAGAAGGAAATGATAAAATGATTAAAGAACTGACAATTGAGTACGGTGTAGGGAATCTTAAAGAGAAAGTTGTTGCAACTGGCAAATTTTCTACACAAGACGCTTTGAAATTTATAAAAGAAGTTGAAGAAGGTAGCGGAGTCGAACTATCTTCAGTTCAAGACGCAATAAACTTTATGAGAGAAGAAATGATCAAAGACAATTCAGAAGCAAAAGGCAGCTATGCTCATTCGTGGCATTGTAATATAGCTATGATGTGTTTCGACGCAATCGGTAAAGAATTGCCAGATCTTGATTTCGAAACCTCACATAAGATAGGAAATGATGCAGCTACGCGGTTTATGAAACTTTGTTTTGACGTAGATACAAAAGCATGAATGCAAATCAACTAAGACCGGCTTCAGAACTTGCTAGAATGTTTGGCGTAAAGTCGTTAATCTATGGTGGACCGGGAACGGGTAAAACGCCTATGGTTAAGACGCTTCCACGTCCTGTCATGTGTGTCATTGAACCGGGGATGCTGTCAATGCGTGACGCTAACACAATTCCAGCTTGGGAGGCTAACACACCTGAACGGATTGAAGAATTCTTTACATGGGCTTTAACATCAGCCGAAGCAAAGAATTTTGATACAATAGCAATCGATTCAATTAGTCAAATGTGCGAAGTGATTTTGACTCAAGAGCTAGAGAGGCAAAAGCACGGGCTTAAGGCTTATGGTGAAATGGCTAGACGTGTTATGGATTTAGTAAACGCTCTTTACTACACTCGACAAAAACACGTGTATCTAATTGGCAAATTACATGCAGGTGAAGAAAACGGTGTTAGCATGAAAAAGCCATATTTTCCCGGTAAAGACCTAAACATCAAAATACCTCATTTGTACGATGAAATTCTATATGTAGGAGAAGCTAATATAGTAGGGCAACCTAAACCAATCATGGCAATAAGAACAAAGCCTATTTTTGGAATAGTTGCTAGAGATAGAAGCGGAAAGCTTGAAGAACTAGAAACAACAGATGTAGGAGCAATTTTTGCCAAGTGTATGTCTTAAGTAAGGCATAAATCAAAAAGCATACAAAGGAGTTAAGCTAAATGGCTCAACTAATGCAACCGTTTGACGCAAGTCAACATGATCCAACACAAAGCGCCGGACAAATGCCAATTGGGAAACACCCCGTTGTCATTACAAGTAGTGAAATCAAAGCCACAAATGCAGGTGACGGCGGAATGTTGGTTTTCAACCTTCAGATTATCGACGGACCGCAAAAAGGCGGAACGGGCGCTTACCGCTTAAACTTGTATCATCAAACGAACGAACAGACGGTTCAAATTGCAAAGAGGCAACTATCTGCAATCTGTTATGTAATTGGCGTGTTCAATGTAGCAAACACCGAACAAATGCACAACATACCTTTTGTTGTTGAAGTTGGACCGCAAAAGAACGATCCTCAGTACACAGAAGTTAAGAAAGTGTATGATATGCAAGGTAATGAACCTAAAAAGGGGCAAGCCGCACCAGCGCCTACACCTGCACCAGCACCGGTTCAACCTACTCCGCCTCCAGTAGCTGCACCGGCGACGACAGCCCCGACGTCATGGGCTCCACCGGCAGAACCCGCACCAGCTGCCCCGAATGCCGCACCGGCAGCTTGGACACCTGCACCAGCTACAGGAGCTCCCGCTAATGCTCCCGCTGCTGCTGGTGGAAAAGCCCCTTGGGAATAGTAGCAACTGTATGCTAGCGCCAAGAAGGCAAAAAGGCGGTAGAGGTCGCATAAACTTTTACCGCCTTTATTCAATTTAGCTTGTGACGGGCTAGAACCAAATTAAACCCCAACAAGAACCTCAGTAGTAAGCAACGATAATGAATAAATTCTAGTTGACCGAAAATGCTTGTTGGGGTTTAATTTTTAACTTTCAAAGTGATAAACAAATGACCAACCTCGAAACAAAATGTGGAAATTGTTTTGATTATGACAATAAAAATAAAGTTTGTTTAATTCGATATATTGTACATAAATATAAAACGCGTACACCAATGAAAAGAAAGCCTAACCAAAAAGCGTGCAAAGCGTTTATGTACAAACAGGAACTATAAGTAAATGAACGACTTAAACGCTCCCGGTGTAGCTAAAGCTGTATCAAAACGAATCTTAGAAGATATAGACGAATGGTGCATTACAACATACGATGGAGGACATAGAACACATTTAGGAGCTAGTCTGATCGGTGATGAATGTAAGCGCAAGTTGTGGTATGTTTTCCGTTGGGTTAAGCATGACAAAATGGAAAAAGAAGGCAACACACCTGCTGAAAACGTAGCAAACGCGGGTAGGTTGTACAGACTGTTTAACAGAGGTCATAGAGAAGAAGATAGGTTTATTGAATGGCTTGAAGGTATTGGTGTACAAGTGTGGGCAGACGATTTGCAAAATCACAAATTGTTTTATTGTGAAGAAGACAATTCTTATAGATTGCTTTCAAACAATCAAATGCTTGAAATGGAAGAAATTAGAGATGCTAAGTCACAACTTGAAATTGATGTTACAGATTCAAAACTTCATATCAAACGCGCAAAAGCAGACGGTTTAGAATTCCCACAATACAGAATCAGTGCAGTCAGCGGTCATTTTGGCGGATCACTTGACGGCGTTGCAAAACTACCTGAACGCTTCGGCATTAATGAACCTGTATTATTAGAGTTCAAAACCATAGGTGCTAAGTATCATAAAAAGCTAGTTAAAAACGGAATGATTGTAGAGAAACTACAACACTTTGCACAAACTTCGACTTATGGGCTAGAATATAGTTTGAACTATTGTTTATACATGAGTATATGCAAAGACACAGATAAAATACACCTAGAGTTAGTAAAGCTAAATCACGATCTAGGTGAAGAAATGAAGCTAAAGGCAGAGCAAATTATACGCTCCATCGTTGCGCCTCCTGCATTGTCTTTAGATCCAACTTTTTTCAAGTGTAAATTTTGCAACTTCAATGACATTTGTCATTCAGGCGGAGTGTGTGAAAAGAATTGCAGAAGTTGCAAACATGCAATGCCTGCTGAAAACGCAGAATGGGTTTGTACTTTACGTGATGAAACAATACCAAAAGACTTTATACCGTTGGCTTGCAACGATTATATAGCGATAACAAACAATGTCCAATAAAAAACACAAAATAGGAAAAAATGTATTCGAAGTTGGTAAAAGTTACTATTCTGCTTTTTATCATGAAGCTTGTGAAGAAGACGACGAACCTGCAAGAGTTTCGATTGACGAACATGTTTTAAGATCTGTAAGAAAAAAGTATTATAATTGTTCATACAGGTTAAGAAAAATTGAATTAGGTCAGTATGCACATTTTACATTAAAAATTAAGTATGTTACTTGGATAAAGCTTTCTAAAAAACAGTATCATTGGGGTTTTGCTAACAATATTCCGCAATGGTGTGTTAAGAAATATTTAATATCAGATGATGAATCTTGCGATTTAACGCCCTCCGTGAAAGGTGCTTTACGAAAAGAAATTGCTAGGGTTAAAAAGTGTAAACGCTCAACCGAAGAATATAAAAAAGAAGCTGTAAAGAAATTAACCCAAAGATTGAAAAGAATCAAATAATGTATGTAAATCGTTGGTATCAGTCAGAAGCTGAATATTCAATCTTTGATTATTTTCAAAGTGGCAATACAGGAAATCCCGTTGTCGCCATGCCTACTGGAACGGGCAAGAGTATTGTTATAGCTAACTTTCTTCGTAGCGTGTTTACAAATTGGCCTAAGCAACGCGTAATGATGCTAACACACGTTAAAGAATTGATAGAACAAAATGCTGAAAAGTTGGTATCTGTTTGGCCTACTGTTCCACTTGGTTTTTACTCTGCTGGTCTTAAATCCAGAAACACAATCTTACCTATCATTTTCGGCGGCGTTCAATCAGTATCGAAAGCTATTAAAAAGAGTGTTGAAACTCAAGATGGCTTGCCTTTACACATGAAACATTTTGGTTTTAGAGACTTAGTAATAATAGATGAATGTCACTTACTGAGCCCTAAAGAAGATTCAATGTATCAGTATGTAATTAACGAACTTTTGAAGATAAATCCCAACTTAAAAATAATAGGTTTTACTGCTACACCTTACAGATTAAAACAAGGGATGATAACAGATGAAGGCGGGTTGTTTACGGATATTTGTTATGATGTTACAAAAATAGATTCGTTCAATAGGTTGATTGCAGAAGGATTTATTTCACCACTAATCCCGAAAAGAACAAATACAGAAATTGACGTTTCAACTGTCGGATTAGCTAGAGGTGACTTTAATAACAAACAGCTACAAGCCGCTGTTGACAAAGATGAAATAACATATGCTGCTGTTAAAGAAATGGTTGAACAAGGATACAACCGTAAATGTTGGCTTGTGTTTGCTACTGGAGTAGATAACGCTGAACATGTAGCAGCAATGCTAGATAGCTTTGGTATTCCTGCTGCTGCTTGTCATTCGAAGCTAAAAGCAAATGAAAACGATATGCGAATTCAAGCGTTTAAAAACGGTGAATTAAGAGCGTTGGTCAACAACAATAAACTAACAACTGGTTTTGATCATCCTCCGATTGATTTGATTGGAATGCTACGCCCTACATTATCGCCGGGATTATGGGTGCAAATGTTAGGCAGAGGAACAAGACCCTCACCAGATACAAACAAAGAAAATTGTTTAGTTTTGGATTTTGCAGGTAACACTAAACGACTAGGACCGATTAACGATCCTGTTAAACCCCGTAAACCCGGTAAAGGTGGTGGTGATGCACCGGTTAGAATATGCGAATCGTGTGGGGTATACAATCATGCTTCAGCTAGAATATGTATTTGTTGCGGTGCTGAATTCACATTTGAAAACAAACTGTTCACGACGGCAGGAACAGAAGAACTATTAAGAAGTGATGCACCAATTGTTGAATACTTCAAAGTGCAAAAATGCCTTTATCGATTGCATGAAAAGAAAAACAAAGAAGGTGTTAGACTTAAACCGCCATCAATGAAAGTATCTTACTTTTGCGGCCTTCAAATGTTCGACGAATGGATATGTTTAGAGCATTCAGGTTATGCAGGAAAACGCGCTAAAGATTGGTGGAGGCAAAGACATGCAGAAGAACCGCCGCCGACAGTTTATCAAGCTTTAGAAAAAGTATCTCAACTTCGTGTGCCAACTCGCATTAGAGTTTGGTGCAATAAAAAACACCCTGAAATATTAAGTGCGGAGTGGTAAAATGGAAATTGAAAGTAACATACCATTACCAAGTGAAGACAAATGGGCAGAACCAACAGAAACTATAAAGAAACCAAAACATAGAGCAAGACGAAAGAAGAAAGCGCCAAACCCCGCACAAAGTTTGCTAGATGCAATTAAGTTTATCAAACCTTGTCAAAAGAAAGCAGGGACACCACAACAACAATTCTGTTGCATTAAAGGCAATTGGATTGCGGCGTCAAGTAACTTTTTAACAATTGGTACAAAAGTCGAAGAAGATTTAGAGGCTTGCCCACAAACAACGCAACTTGAAGAAGCCTTAAAACAAGTTGAACATACTGTATCAATAGCTCAAGTATCAGATACTACACTGTCTGTTGTAAGTGGTGAGTTGAAAGCCTTAATTCAGTGTGTTAGCGTGGATCAAATTGCAATCACTCCACCTGATCCGCGAGTTGCTTTTTGTGATGACAGAATAAAGGCCGCTTTCAGCGTTTTAGCACCTCTGGCGACTGAAGGTGCATCTAATGCCGTTTACGCCTCTGTGCTGCTACAATCGGGCTCTGCTGTAGCGACTAACGGTCCTGCACTGGTAGAGTACTGGCATGGAATCGACTTACCAAGCATCCTTGTTCCAAAACAGGCAGTTGCGGCCATTGCTAAGACTAAAAAGAGCTTAACCGGTTTCGGCTATTCAGGTTCTTCTGCAACGTTCTGGTTTGAAGATGATTCGTTTATTAAAACACAACTTTACAATGAACAATACGTTAACTATGAACAACACCTTGAAGGAAACAACCTTGAACCGATTGAACTACACGAAGACTTTTTTAAAGCAACTAAAACTATTTCAAAGTTTACAAAAAGTGGTATAGTATACTTTGAAAACGGCAAACTAGCATCACACGAATTAGAGCAAGAAGCGTCAACGTATTCAATTGAAGGTTTACCAGACGGATTAAGTTTTAACACCAAATGGTTGTTAATGGTTGAATCTGTTTTTAAGAAAGTACACTTTGATTATAGTAATAATGTAAATGCAGAAGGTGAATCTATTTTACCTAGAGCTTATTTCTTTGGCGAGAATACAAGGGGTATTTTATTAGGTGTTAAGGATTGACAATGCAACAAGATGAATTTGGTTTTATAGTTGCTAAAGCAGATAAAAAGATAGACTATTCTCAAGCGTCTAGACTCAAGCTAAAAGCTGTTGAGTTTATGACCAACAAAGAATTAATGTCTATTCCTCCCGGTAGTGTAATGATATTCGATGTAGAATGTTATGTAAACTTTTTCTACATTGCTTTCAAGTGCCTGTCAAACGGCAAGTATGTAGCTTTTGAGCAATCAGCAGATTGTGAAATAAACAAAACGCAATTAGCTTGGATGTTATGGCGCTTTTGTATTGTGGGCTTTAATTCTCGTAATTATGATATACCGATGATTTCTCTTGCGTTAAAAGGTGCTAGCTGCAAAGAATTAAAAAGAGCAACAGATTTTATAATCAAATTTAATAATACACCTTGGACGTTTAATAAACATTACGGATTAAAACAGCAACAATACAACCATATTGATATAATCGAAGTTGCACCGCTACAAGGATCGTTGAAACTGTACGCCGGTCGTTTGCACTGCAAGACCATGCAAGATTTACCGTTACCGCCTGAACACGTATTAACTAAAGAAGATGCTGAAACACTCCGCCCATATTGCTGTAACGATTTGGACAATACAGAATTGCTATTTAACAAGCTAGCGCCTGAAATAAAACTTAGAACTGAAATGTCAGAAGAATATGGTGTTGATTTAAGATCAAAATCAGACGCACAAATAGCAGAAGCAGTTATTAATAGTGAGCTTCAAAAGGTTTTAGGATGCTATCCAAAAAAGCCAAAAGTTGATTTGAATCAAGTATTGAAATACAACATTCCTGATTTCATTTGTTTCATGTCCCCACACTTAAAAGATATGCTTGAAACAGTTAAAAACACTGAGTTTTACTTGGATAAAAAAGGTTCGCCGATTATACCACCTGAGTTAGAAAAGCTTAAAGTTAAAATTGGCAAAAGCGTTTATAAAATGGGTATAGGAGGGCTTCATAGTCAAGAAAAGAAAGTTTCACATAAAGCTGATGAAAACACAATCTTAGCTGATAACGACGTTGCTTCGTTTTACCCTAGAATCATCTTAAATCAAGGCTTGTATCCCCCTCATTTAGGAGATGCTTTCTTAAAAGTTTACAACGATATTGTTGAAACAAGAATACGTGCAAAAGGCGATTCAGCAAAAGCTAAGAAAGAAGGCGACAGGGAAACGGCAAAGCATTGGAAAACAATAGCTGATAGTTTGAAAATCACAATCAACGGTAGCTTTGGCAAAATGGGCAACAAGTACTCAACCCTGTATGCTCCGCAACTTATGTTACAAGTTACGCTAACCGGTCAGCTTGTGCTACTTATGTTAATTGAAATGCTTGAAAAGGCTGGAATTCCGGTAGTTTCTGGCAATACCGACGGCATCATTGCAAAGTATGACAAAAACCGACATAATGACGTAAGAGATTTAATAAAAGCTTGGGAAGAACATACTAATTTTGAAACAGAAGAAACACGCTATTTAGCAACATACAGTAGAGACGTAAATTCATATATAGCACTTAAAGAGAAGGGCGACAACGAAGCAACTTTTTTAGATAATAAATTAGGATGCAAAACAAAAGGCACATACTGCGAACGCGGTTCAGCTTTGAATTCAGTTTTATCTAAAAATCCAGAACATTTAATATGCTCAGATGCAGTTTTAATTTATTTAAAATATGGAACATCTGTAGAAAAAACCATTAAGGAATGTAAAGATATTCGACGTTTCGTTTCAGTTAGAAATGTAAAAGGCGGTGGAGAAAAAGACGGTGTATATCTTGGCAAGGTTGTGCGTTGGTATTACGCTAAAGGTGAGAACGGTTGTATCTCATATATAAAGAGTGGAAACAAGGTTGCAAAAACAGATGGGGCTAGACCCTTAATGGATTTACCGGACGAATTACCAAGCGACATAAATTACGATTGGTATATAAAAACCGCAACCGATATGTTATACGATTGCGGTTCTTTAAAACATCCTGAAACTGAAACACTATTTGATTTTTAGTCTTTTATTGCATTGCGTTCATCAATAAAAGAACTTACTTCACTTGAAATAGCAATTCCTTCCGTTTCCATTTCTTCAAGACAATCAAAGATCATTTGCAACTGTTTGTCGCGGTCTGCAATTTCTAAAATTTGCTTTCGCTTCTTTTCTCTTTTCTTTCGTTTTCCTTCTTCAATCAATTTTTCTTTTTGAACTTCTGTAAGATCAGTTTCTTTAATCAAAGTAAGATGCGGGTTGTCAGCTTCAAAAGCTTTTACAGTTCCGTAAATTTTAGCTTCAATTACTACACCGTTGTATTCAAAATATCGTTTTGTCATTGTGCTACCTTCCAAATTTTAACGTCTCCAAAAACATTATCTTGCGTATCGTTACCATCACGCCCCATTCTCACTGTTCCGCCTCCCGTCAATATATCAATTTTAACTTGAGGTGCAATTGTTTGAGTTGAGGCAATTGTAAACAAACCTCTTAGAGGTGCTCGTTTAGATGCGCTGCCAAAATGATCATTTAATCGTTGGGGTTCACCTATTGCTACATCGGCTGGAGTTCCGGTTGTTTGCCTAGCGCGAGCATTAATAGATATATTTCCAACAAAATCCAAAGAACCGTTAACGTCCGCTTCGATTAGATAAGTACCCGCTAACAAAGTCACCGCACCTCCTGAATGACTCCAACTAGGCGTATTGCTTATAACTGTAGCTGCTGGAATAGTAGTCCAAGAACTTGCAGAAACAGAAACTCCATCAGTTCCTGAGTTTTCACGATATTGCAACCATATCATTTCATCTACTGATAAAACAGCACCTGCTGCAAAGCGTGAATCGTCGCCTGCTGCAACGGTTCCGGCAACTGTACCGACATCCAGCAATGCAGCGTCGCCTAGACTTAATAGTGTGCGTTGAGCAGCAGCATCAGCAGCAGCTAACATAGCAAGCCCGTCTGTAGTAGCGTCAATCTCTTGAACGGTTCCGGCCAAACGCCCCAAAACCTTATTGTCTGCTGTCATGGCAAAATTAGCAGTGTTTGAAGGCTGAACGTCTGCAAGTTGACCCGAAAGGTCGGTTACATCAATTTCATCACTACCGCCGTTTTCATGCGCTGTTTTATGAGGTTCGAAACCTTGGAATACGCCCCATTTACCAGCAGCGTAATCAGTAGCAAAAACACCCGAAGTGTGGGCTTGCAACGCTATGTAAATAGTTCCGCTTTCGTCGGCCAAATCTTTAATATCATATGAAGTTGCTGTTAACCATGCTCCAGTATCGTTATATGACGAAATGCTCTGAATAGCTTGATACAACGATTGAATTTGCAAACCAAGCCTTGCAGTAACGGTCGTCGTTCCGTTTGTAACATCTTCTAACGTCTGTGCATCTTCTGCTGCATCTTCAAGTTCTTGTTTTGTTACTACTGCCATCTATTTAACTCCTAATTTCAATGGACATTTTATCTCAGATATCTTTTTTAAAGGTCTTAAATTACAAACTGTTCCACAGCCTGAAATGTGTTCGCATTTTACACAATTTTTATAATGCTTTTTGCGCAAGCTTTTAACTTTCAAAGTGTGCAACTCAACAGCTCTTTTTGTTGCTACTGATCGATTGGCTTTATTTCTTTTAAATGAAACTAAAGGTATTTTTCTATATGGTAGTTTTTTCATTAGCACGAATCTCCAACCGGATCAATGTAAATATCGTTTCCATTGCTGTCAATAGCAACAAAATCATCAAAAATTGTAGTAAAAGAAGGTGTTGCCGGAACTCCACCAGCTAACAAATAAACATCATTCGCTGCGTCTGCGTGAGCACCTGAATAAAGAATTGTAGAATCATATCTAACTGTAAGAACTCCACCGGTTCGGGAAAATTTCAATGTGTGTTGACCTGATGCCGCTGCAATTTGACCTTGGGAAGCACCGTTAATAATAGCTTCAACACGCCATGCATCCGAAGCGGAAAATTGAATAAAATCGCTACCGCTGGAAGAATTGATTACAAAATATACAATTTTAGGTTGAGTAAATACACCGGACAGACTGTCTATAGTAACTTTAACGCTAATTTCATCAAAATCACCAGCTTGAGAAGGCATATTACTGTCAAGTATCAAGGCTGATCCACCTGCTGAATAATTCATTGTAAGGACTCCTGAACCAATAACAGGAGTTCCACTTGATATAGCCCATTTAATCAAACCTGCAACGCTGCTTAAAGAATAGCTATTGCAAGCGCTAATTTCATCTAAGCCGTCAAATGTGTCAGAAGCGGGCCAACCTAGCAACTCTGAAAGATCGGCGGCAGGCGTTCCGCATTGATCTAAGAAAGCAACAGCCGATGGAGAAGACGCACTAAAAGAAACCCTTTCGCATCGCGCTAAAGAACCTGCAACGCATAGCCAAGCCGCCAAACCTAACGGTTCGCTATCTCTATCTACATTTGCAGCAAAACCGCCGCCTTCAAAGTTCCAAACTGAAGATTGAACAGCGTTCCCATATTCATCAACTATACCGTCTATATAATCTTCATCGTTTTCATAATATTCATCTGAATAGTTGATAGTCCTAACAACAGATGTAAAATTGTTTTGAGGTTCTTTTTCAGCAACTAAAAAAGCTTGCTCTCTAGTTGAAGCACTGCCTACAATCTGGTAAGTCGCTCTTGCAAACGCTTCAATGTCTAATGATAGAGGGGCTTTTGGCGCATTGGCTAAAACAACTATTCTATCTGTGGAACCTGCTGTAACGCCTATAGATTCAACCGATCCGTCTGCGTGTTGTAAGAATATAGTGTAAGTCTGAACACCGTCAAAAACATAAGCTTGTGAAAGCGTCAACTCTAAACCATTTTGTGAAATTACGTCACCGTCTTGTGTTCCCGGTCTTGTATTGTCAGCAACTAAAACTCTATCATTTAATATTAACAAATCTGCTTCTTGAGTTGCTTCAAATTCACTAGCTATATTTTGATGTTGAATTTTATTCCAAGCGCGCCAAGAATGAAAATAGGCTTGTATTTTGTTTCTAATACCTAACGTCTCAATCTTTTTACTATTGATAGCACTTCTATCAGCAGGTATATAATAAGTGACTAAAGCATCATCATCAGAATCAACATATTCCAATTCAACACCGTCATGATTATCTAAGTTGCCAAAGCGTAAAGTTCTTTGCTCAGTACCAGGCAATTTATTTCTATGATTAAACAATAATGTTGAATCTTCTGTTTCCTTTTCAAAGCTTAATTTAATAACGTTGCCGCGTCTATAAGCTTTGCAAAAAATACTAGTTGCAATTGATGAAGCACTTTCTTCAAAAGAAAGGTTTTCGTTATCAAAAGTGTAATTAAACTCAACAGCTTTTTCTAATCCAAAATATGCTTCAACTTCTGCAACCGTATCGTAAATATTATCAAAATCTATTTCAGAAACATCTCTATTTCCTATATAAGGATCTAAGCAAACTGCTGAAAATATTTCGTCAACTCTATTTGTGGGGAAAAGTTCAGTTGTAAAAGTTGACCCTGATACACGTTGTGGAATCTTTCTAGTAACCAACATGTTCAATTTGCGGCTTTTAATTGCTAAAGCACCTGCTGTTGCGTATGTAACAGAATGGACAGTTGTAACATTGCCAAAATCAGTTTCAGAAACTGGAGAAACGCCGTAAACATCACGCCATTTGATTTCATCAACAACACTCCCATTAAAAGTCAAGTCTGCATCAGTAACGCGACGTGCTCTAATTTGACAAGAACCGATAAAAGAAGGATCTGCATTTATTGTCAAAGCTCTTGAAGATCTTGTTGTCGCAGATCCTTCAACAGTTCCTTGAAAAAACTCAGACGGTCCACTTGGAGAACCTGAACCATTAACAGGAGTTAATTCAAGCTCGACTATAACATCAAATCTAGTTTGATTGGTACCATTATCCTTATACAAACCATTAAGCGCAACAAAGTTTGAAAAAACGCGGCTCAAGTCATCAATGTCAAAGGTGAAAGGTCCAATCCATTTTGAACCGGATGTTTCAAGTGTAGGGCTGATATAACCAGTTTCATTACCTGCAAAACTGGTTAATAAATTCCAATCAGTATTCACTGTAGCCGGATTAGATAAAACAATAATAGAAGATGAAACAGATAAAATTGCATAAGTTCCATCTAAATTAACAAAAGTTACGGTATCGTCATACAAAGCATTTGTTATTGTTAAAGCATCGCCCGCTTGAAAGTAATCGCTAAAATCCAAATCAGACGACAAAAGATGTATTTCATCAGGCGATACAAATTTAATATCGTTGTCGCCTATAACAGTACCTGAATTAGGAGCTCTTAAGACTTGACCGTTTACAGAATTTGAACGAACAGTTGAATATAAAGGTTCACCGATTACCGTCCCAATTCTTAATTGAGGTGCATCACCTGAATTAGGAGATGTGTTTGGTTCGAACACTTCAACAGAAGTTCCAGCAATATCTAATATCCTAGTTGTATCGTCTTTTACATCATTTTGATTTATATCATAATAACCGCGACCGATACACATATAAGAAAATTCAACTTCCTGATGATTTTCAAATACTTTATATGGAGCAGATAATAAATCAGGCGTTGAACGAACCGTTCCATATACGTCTGGAATTCTGCCATTAGGGCGTGCTCTGTTTTGTCTGTTTGAAAGTTCGTTGTTTGGGCTTTCTGTTTGAGTGTTTCTAACTGCTGGCGTAGGCGGTCCAGAGCCCAAAGAACTAGCATAGTTGTACGCAACAATTGCAACAACAATTGTAACAACCCAATATACTATACTTGCAGGATCACCAGGGTAAACAATTACATAAAAAGTCCCTTCTAAACTTTTCAAACGTTCAATGCCAGCTGTATCAGATGGAGTAACGTCACAACTTTCAGCAACTTGGTTGTGATAAATTCGCGCTGTATCAGGAAAAACACCATATCTTTCTTTTAAAAAAGCGCACAAATCATCAACATCAAAAGCTTCCCATGTTGAAGGATCAATTGAATTTTCTGCAAGTATTACCCTATTTAACATGTATAAAATCCAATTTTATTAAAACCTAAAGTTGCAATTTCTAAAGGCATGTATTGAACACCTTGTTTAGTTATATGCAAAACTCTATTTTTATAATACAAACCAACATGGGGTTCTTTGCCAAATCTTTGCATTAATACAATACACAAGCCTGTCGGCTTATCAAGCTTTTTGAACAAACGACGCAAGCTAAAAGGTACAAATCTATACTCAACAGGTAATAAAAAACCCGCCATTTTATCCTCAATATTGACACCTGTTAAGTGTTCCCACACTTCAACGACAAAATGTGCGCAATTGTAATTATCTTTATTGTAAGTTCTGCCAAGAAAACAATCAATGCTCATAAGAAACCACGCAACATTGGAAAGCGATCTATTTTATATAATTCGCCCGTTCTGTTTATATTCAAGGAAGGTGCTCTTGCTTCAAAACTAGAACCTTCTCTGTTAAAACTAAATGCGTCTACTTCTAACGTATAAGGACCTAACAAAGGAGCTGTCAAGTCGTCGCTTCTGTAAGTTCGATACTTAATTGTAGGCTTAGTTTCAAAACCACTTGCTGAGGAAATCGCATCTATTTCAACCGGCAACACTTCGCCCAAATCGCCTAAATCTATACGCAAACCAAAATCCAAATCTTCTCTATTGCCGACGTTGGTTATTTTCAAAGGGTAGTATGTGAATTCTTGAACTGATAAATCCTCAAGTGTAACTGTTACGCCGTTAGTTGCGTTTCTAACAATGTAATAAGTTTGAGTAAAATCGGGGTGTGAGATTTCCAACAGCTCAAGTTGAACTATACTTGATTTTGATGATAAAAAGAATTCGCTATAATCAGACATTATCCCGGCATGCTCCCCGGTAAATCAACATTTGTAAGTTGTTCAAGTTGGGCTAGTACTTCTTGAGCCGCTTCGTAGCTTCCATATTCATTATACAGATCAACAATTGCTTGGTTGTAGTCGTCGTCGGCTTCTAACGGCTTTACTTCCAATTGAGCCGAAACGGTAAACTCCAACCCTCTTTGACTTGGAAATTTCACTGTATCTTTTACAAAATAAGCTTCGTGCTCTGTTAATGTGGGCAAGTCTAAGTATAAATCAATTAAGAACGGTAGCGAGCCTCTACGACTTGTTGTTTTATAGAACGCTCTTAAATATTGAAACTCAGCACCGTTGACAGACCAAGCAACGTCAACAATACTAGAAGCTTCTAAAATGTCTCTGCGATAACGAGACTGCCCGCCGTCTAGTTTTACTGATAAAGTTTCATTGCCATCTTTGACTGAATATGATGCTTGATTTGGCGGAATTGTTAGTTTAGTCAAAGCCATATTTTAACGCCTTCTTTGTGCGTTTGTATTTTGTGAAAGCGATTTGGAAACACGACTGTTTGAATTGTTCATATCCGCTGCAATTACACTAGGCGCTTCATTTCTAACAACCCTGCTTGCTTCGTCTCTTGCAATTATTCTAACATCTTTTTCGTTTATTCTTTCAACAGTTATTTCAGAAGAACCGTAATTTTCAACAAATACGTTCAACTCTGTTTCAGTTTGTGCATTAGATGTTGTTCTAGTTCCACCGTTTGCCATATTGAATAATTGCGACTGTTGAGCACGATTCAAAACCATTTCACCGCTGTTTACTCGTGCTGTCAAATTGTCGCCAGTGAAACTAGTTCCAGGAACAACACCGCCGTCTTGGAAACTACCAGCGTTTCTTATCCGCTGCACATTTGCCAAGCCGACGCTAATCGCTGCTGCTGCTGCTGCTGCACCCAATGCAGGACCGACATAGGGAACACCTGCCAAAGAGGCATAAGCGCCCGTTGCTGCCTTGTAGGTGTCGATTGTAGCACCTGCAATAGCCGCTGCTCTACCGATACGCGCTTGCTTCTTATTTTCAGAGTTCTGCAAGCCGGATAAATGACCAAAGAACGTTTCAGCAGTTCTCAAGCGCTCTTCTTGAGCCTTATTCCAAATTTTGACCTTTTCACCGTGAGCTTGCCATTCATTTATAACGTCACGCTTTCTAAGTTCATCTATTAACGCATAACCCCTTTCAAGTTCTTCTATTCTATGCGTCATAGATGACTTTTGAATTTCTTCAAACTTGCTCTGCAATTCCGTTTCAGTTTGAATTAACTTAAGCTTTTCTTTCAATGCGTTTCTTTCAAGCTTTGTTAACGTAATCTTTTTACTCAACAATTTGTTGTTTATTCTATCAAAGCGTTGCTGAAGCTCACCTTCACGACCGATTAATTTAGTAAGTCTAAGTTGCGAATCCAATTCGCGGTTAATCTTTCTTAAAGTATCTGCTCTTTTTTCAGCAGCTTTTCTAGCTTTAGGATCGACCACAGCGGGAGCTTCGCCAGCCTGTCTTAAAGTATCAACACCACCTGCTTTTCTAGCTGCTCTTATTTTAGCAACGCGTTTTTCAATTAACGCAAAAGCTTTGCCTATAAAATCAGTGCCAAATGCTTCTTTAAACTCTTTTTTGGCAATAGCACCAATTTCAACTAAAGCACCCGTCATCTTCTTTTTATATTTATCTAACTTGACATCAAATTTAGATAAATCAAAAATAGGATCTTTTCCCAAAAACTTAGCAGCTTCGTTAGCTAGTTCCAACGGGATAGTTAATTTTTTAACAACAGCGTTGACCATATTTTCAACAACGCCAATAACTAAATTATTAGCTAGAATAAATATATCTTCTAATGCGTTTGGAAACAGTTTCCAAGCTGAAATAACTGTATTAAGTGATCCAGAAAAGAGACTAATTATCCAATTAACAGAAGTTTTTACAAAGCCCACAACCATATCAAGGCCGTCCATAAATAACCTTTGAAAGCTATCAACCTCTAATATAGTACCCTCGAAAGCGCTATTCCACAGTTTGCCAAATGTATCAGCTGCCCATTTGATTTCCTCAACGATCAATTGAGAGAATGCAACAAAGTAATCACCAGCAATTACAAGATTATCAGCAAGGCTTAAAATCCCAGTTGATAAGCCGTCTGTAATTCCAAATGCTTTATTTATTTCACCAAAAGCCCGAATTGCACTATCTTTCAATACAGTCCAAGCCTGTCCAAGTGTGGGCGTTAATTTAGCAAATCTTTCATCAGTTTCATCAGCTAATTCAGAAATAGCATCTCTTAAGACTTCAACAGTAAGTCTACCGTCTGCTGACATTTTCTTCAATTCACCTCTGGTGACTCCAGCGCTATCAGCAATTTGATCAAGAACTTTAGGCATTGTTTGACTAATAATTCTAAACTCTTGACCTCTTAAACGACCTTCATTGAATGCTTGCGAAAGCTGTAACAATGCAGATGATTGTTCTTGTGTAGTTGCACCAGATAGCAACAACAGTTTGTTCAATGTTTCAGTAAGTCTTAAAGACTCTTCTTGTGAATTTCCCAACTTTCTCAAAGACAAATCAAAACGTTGAAAAGCTTGTGCTGTAGCAAGAACTGATGTTCTAGACCGCCTAGAAACTTCAAATATTTCATTAGTTAAAACTAACAATTGCTCTTCAGTGTCTACAACATTTTTTAACTTGTTTTGTAAGATAGTAAAAGCATCTGCAAGTCTTAAAATCGCTTGAGCAAATCGAAGTGCAACATAAGCTTTTGCTAGAGTTAAGAATGATCCAAGGCTAGCCGCTGTTCTCGAAACACCGCTTCTAACTTTTTTACCAGTTTTAACTAGTTTTTCTTTAGCATTTCTAAGTCTTAAAGAAGCAATTTCAGCTCTTTTTGTTGCGGCTATTGCACGTTGCCTTGCTGCTGTCGTTCTATGCATTGAAGCTATAGATCTTTGTCTAGCAGCTGTCGTTTTTTCAACCTCCATCCTTGCTTTTTGTTGCGCCAACGCTGTTTTTTCAATTTCAGTTTTTACTTTTTGTTGACCCAACGCCATTCTAGTTTGTATGTCAGCAAGTCTTTTGAAAGGAGTGGTGTTGATTGTAGATAAGCTTTTCTTCAATCTTTTGATATTAGCATCTGCGTTTCTAGCTACTGTAGCAATGCGTAAAAGCTTTTTAGCAACGTTAGATGAAACCTTATCTCTTATTTCAATGTCAATTCTTTCATCTGGCATAATTAAGCCTTTAGTTTAGCTTGTCTAACTTGCTTTTTTCCTAACAATGCAGCGCGTTCAACGAAACCAGCAGGAGTTTGGCCCGAATAACCGTCGTTCAATCGATTGATATAAGGCAAAACGTTACTTACAAAAATAACCTGTCCTGGTTTTTTACCTTTCAAAATTTGCTTTGCTGCTGCAATAGTCGCTTCAGCGCTTGCACGTTGAGTTGAACCAAAGAAACCGGGCGAATAAGGAAAGACAGGAACATTGACAGGATTGTCTAAACCAACTTGCCAGTTTGATAACGCTTGAGAAGAATCAACGGGTGTTTGATATGCTAAATCTATAATAATAGTAATAGCTACCTTAACAGCAAGTTCGCTAGCTTCAGTTTTATACTTGCTAGCACGTCTTTCCATGCTTTCCGCTAAATCTAAAAGACTTTTACCCATTACTTGTTTTTCTTATTCATGTGTTTTAAATACGCTGTATCCATTTCACGCACAAAGAAAATCAAATCTTCCGTTTGCTCAAAATCAAAACCGTAATAACCCGCATAAGTAATAATGCTTGACCATGAAATAACCTCATTCAATCTGTCTGAATCTAAATCTAAAAAAGCTTGAAGATAAACATTTAAACCTTTTAGAAGTTCAGGCTTGTTTGCTATTCTTTCTGGTATCGGCTCATTAAACCTTAAACACTGGTCAATTATGTTCTGCTCTACTTGCTCCATTTCGAGTTTATAAAGCAGAACTTCAGTTAGTTTTTTGACTCTGTTTCCAAATCGTTAAAATACTCATTATCGAAAGCCTTATCGTGTAAATCGTCAAAAAACTCGGGCCATCTTGGATCAGTGAGCAAGCTCATTGCTGCTTTTTTACTAAACTTGATAGGCTTACCTTCATCGTCGGTTACACCTTTCCAAGCTAGCAAGGCATTGTCAACAAAGATTTCAACCATCTTTTCTTCGCCTTGCTTTTCAGTAATTTTATTACGCCTTACTTCTTTCGCTACTCGCTCAACTGCAACTTTATATGCTTTGTTTCGCTTGCAAAGACGTTTAACTTTAAAAGCTAAATCTTCATCGTAATTAATCCAAGCGCCTTCTTGTTCTTTTTCTTGATTTGTACCAAATCTTTCAATAAGGGTTTTCATCTTCTGTTCTCTTTTGTTTTTGGTTTTTGTTTTTGTTTTTGGTTTTGGTTTTGGTTTGTAGAGTAATGGTAAGCCGGGAGCCGAAACCCCCGACCTACCAAAAACAACTTTTAAGCAGGCATGCCCACAGTAGGCACGTAGGGGAGCCAAGCGCTCAACAAGGTGTAACCCGTTGGGCTTTCTGCTGCATTCGTGTCAAGCGGGATGGTGATAGGAGCATCTTTTTCAACGTTCAGACGACCGCCGCCAAGGGCAATCAACGGCATGTCAAATACAACTGCTGAATTACGTTGAGCAACAATCATATTTAATGCAACGTCGCTATTGTTTCGAACTGCTTGCATTGCTGCAACTTCACTAAAGAAAGCAGTAACAGAACCTGAAACTTCAAAGTCACCTGCTGCTGCATCAAATGCGCCAAGCGTTCCAATTGCTTTAGTTGGAGTAACATTGTTATTAATTGCAATGTCAGCTTCAGAAATGTAAGCAAATAAAGCGGTTGGATTCAACGTTACAGGATCAACAACAAACATTTTAATACGATAAACATCAGACGATGTATTAAACGCATCTTCATTTGGTGAACTATGACGATTTCCGGTTTTGATACCGGTCGTTCCGTCGCGTTGAGTATTATCCATTGCTACAAAACTAAGATCTGCATTTAGCTTGTCAGCTTGTGGGATGTTCAACGTAAATTCATTAGCAATTGCACCTTCAAGATACTCCGATTGAGTACCATTTGCATCTTGCCCCAATTGACGTTCCAAGTTGTAAGAACGACGGACAATCAATGTTGGATCTTCTTCGTTACGTATAACAGTACCAAAGAAGATTTGGAGTTCTTCAGTTGTGGTGTTTTCAGTAACTGGTGTCCAAGTTGTATCATCAAGTTCAAGAGCATTTGCAGCAATCGACTTTACCCTTGCATAACCAGGATCGTTATTTGCAAATTGATTTATTGTTGCGTCACCGCCTACAAAAATCCATTCGCCGACGTTCAATTGCATTGTTGTAAAATCGGCAATAGTCGTGCTCAATATGATACTTGAAGCACTTGCTGTGATATCAAGATCACCAGCAGCGAACTCAAAACCACAAGCTTCAATAAATGAAGCCGCTGGCGGTGCAGCTTCTGCAACTAAAGTTTCTTCAACTTCAACAGCAGTTGCACTAACGGTAATAACCTTTTTCAAACCGTCGTTTGTCGCATCACCAAAATTTGAACCTTTAATCAAATGACCAACTAAGAAGCTACCAAGACCGCTAGCAGCTTGATATTCCTCATTTGCACCAGTGACAACAGCAGTCAAAGCAACAGCTGTACCATTGAGGGGTGCGGTTGATTCCTTTTCACGAGCGTTAGCAAAGAAAAACCCTTGCATGAGACGTGTTAGATTGTTTTGCGTAACATCGGAGTTAAAACCGCCTGATGCGTCAAGGTCGGTCGTAGTACCCTTTTTAAGTTGTCTAGATGGATCAATTGGTGCTCTTGCCACGTTTGTAAGTTCACCACCAAAATCGGAATACGAATTCGGCTCAAGTCCAAACCAATCGGGCGTTACCGAAAGCTCTTTTAAACAATCCTCTTCAGCATAAGCTAAACCGGTTACATTGCTATCAATTTTGTTAATATCACAAGGCATTGTTCAAGCCTCCTTTATTTCGTCGTATGTATATTCGGCTACGACGTTAAACCGAAACCAATCTTTCTCTGGATCAAGTTCTTTAATTCTAGCATCTCGAAACCATACATTTCCGTCGGTAGAATTACCGCGATAAGCGTCTCTAGCTAACATAGCTAGTTTTCTGCCTTTTTCTATACTTTTAGCATCCGATTTAGGGCAAAATAGCTGAACAAAAACCAAACCTTCCGTTTCATATCTAATACATTCGCCGTTTTGTAAAGTTGACTGTTCTTCTGTTACAGTCTGCTGTGAAACTCTCGCCCAAAAAACACTTGTATTCGGCTCGTTAGGTTCTTCAACACCCCACCAACGAAGCTCAGGAACATAACCCACAATAGCTTCACTATTTGTAAACCACGCTGCTCTGAAAATACCGAAAATCTGGTCAATTGCTTCTTCGTATGTAACAGGCATTTAACTTATCTCTTGAATATTTTCTTCACCAATTTCAGCTATACGATTAGCAGCTGCTGCTTTGTCAGTGAAGTAACATATACATAAATCTGCAAGCTCAATATCATCATTTGCAGCAGCTTCTGTCAACTGCGATAACATACCAGACAAATCTACTACTGGAGTTGAACTTTCAAAGGTAAAACCCTTATCTTTATTATCTTTATTATCTTTATGATGGGCAAGCCAAAAACCAGACATTGGTTGTAATGATGGAGGTAATGACATTTAACAAGATACTCCAACTAAAGTAATGTAAAGAAGGTTTCCACCAACAGGTGCATCTCTAAGTTCAAACGGTCCTGATCTAAACTGCAAAGCTCCACCGGGACCGAATGCGGTGTTTCCATCGCTAGGATAAATTGCAGAGCTTTGCGAACCTGCATTTGCTTCACCCCAACGGTAGACGTCATAAACATAAGCACTTACGTCAACACCGTCCCAACGAATTTCACCTCTAACTTCTTGATCAGGAAACATGCCTAAATAAAACATTGGCGAGCCGTTTTTAGTCACGGTTATAAAATGTGATCCAGCGCCAAAAGCAAATGCATAAATGCCATAAACTACACCGCCAATTGTAACACTAAAACCAACGTTGTGAAGCACATCTGGAGTCACATCCCTCTGAAACTGACCTTTAAGCGAACCTACTGGTAGAGCTACGCCCGGCAAACCAATTCCACTTTGGGTTTGACCCGTTTGTGAAACTTCATATTGACCGTTACCAATAATTGAACCTGCTGTACCAAAATTAAACAAACCTCGACGGGTCCAATTAAAATCACCAACAGCTGTAGAATCGCAATCGCTGTAGTTAAGATCAGCAAGAGGAATGCCTTTCAAATGTGCAAAATCAGTCGGAGGATGTGTAGTCTCACCATCATCACATTGATACAAGAAATTTGGGTTATTAGCTAAACCGTATGTTAAACCTATTTCTCCGGCTTTAATATAATTGCCTTCAAAACAAGGATAACCATATTCAACAGTAGGGTTGTTTGCATCATCAAAAACACCAACAACGTTATCTAGTTCATCAGTCCAAACATGATTAGTAACTACATCAGAAGAAACTGTGTCAGGTGCTCCAAGTTCCATTGTATAAAGAATAACACCTTCATTATTAGGTTCAACTGTATCAATGGTTTCAACAACGTATTGTTTATCACCTCTAATGATAACATCTTTTAATTTAGGTGTAAAAGAGGCTTGCCCCATATAGCCCAAAAGCAAGCCTTTTGGAACTTCGCTATCCTTTCTATATTGCAAGGATTTCTCACGTTCTTTATTACGTGGAAGAAATGCAATACGTACAGTGTTGTCTACTAAAATATCATTGGAAGGTTTCCAAGGTTTAGTAGGGTCTGAAGGTGTTCCGTTTATTATAGTTCTCCATGTCACCGACTGACCATATTTCTTGATCATTCGGAGTGCAGACGCTATTTGTCGATCATATACACCCATTTCAGACTCTTAGTGTGGTTAAAGCGAACTTCTGCCCGCATGCAAAGAATAAAGGCTCTAGCAAGGCATCTACGGCGGTCATTGTGGGCTCTATGGACGTTCTCACAGTATCACTGTATTTTGTGGTAATTGGTCCAATCTTTTCTTCGGTAATGAAAGCTTCTTCGCTAGTTGGTAAAATGTCAACGCTATTGTGTAATTCAATAACAAGTTGATTTTGTGCGTTTTGAAGTTCTTTTGGTATTTCATCAGAAGGAAATAAAACACAATCAATATAAACGTTGTAACGTGGAAACTGAAGCTCTTGAACTAGAGGTTCAACTTTATTACCTTGATACCTTGCCCTTTGAGCTTCCAAATAATCCATTGCTTGAATAGCTAAAACTTCAATATCACCAGTTAGCGTTACACCACGAGCTAACGCATATGCTGTAATTTCAGCAACAGTTTGATATGAATTTGCGTTTGCAACTACTGTACCATCTTCAACTATTAAAGCCATTGAAAAACCTCTTAATAACCGTCTTCAACAAGCAACAAATCGAAACCACCAACGCAAGAAACTGTAGAACCTGAATCATACATTCTAATTCTCACGTCAGTCTTTTCAGGAATTGGACCAGCAGGAGCGCCGTATTCATATTGCCAATGAGAAGAACCGATGTTAACTAAACCCATTTCGCCTTTTGTTTGCCAAGCTCCAATAGTTCCGTTGTTAGGTCTCATTTGCCATCTAAAGTTGGCCAATACACCTTGAAAAGTATCGTCTGAAATACCAACATAACCTTTCAAGAAATAAGCTGTATGTCCTGCTGGAACTGTGTAAATAGCTTGTTGCGTTTGCCCTTGATCTGCTGCAATGTAAGCTGCAACAGTACCACCAGCAGCAATTTGAATTGCAAGAGCACCTACATTAGTTTCATTTGATCCAGCAGTCATGACAACAGCGCGATAAATTCGACGATATGTATTAGTCAAAGCTACTGCATTAGTGCCATCTGGTATTACTGTTTCTGTAATTTCGTTTAAGTCATTATCTTGACCAAAAATCATTACACTTAAAGCACCTGTTTGGCCTACTGCATCTTCTGTACTCGTGCCTATAATCTCCATTGATTGTGCTGTTACTGGATAAAATGCATAAAGACCTCCACCTGCCCACACATCAGCGCCAGTTGAAGCGGCGGTAGGGTTTTGACCAAACTTATTTACAATAGAATGTCCCGGTACATTACCTTTAGCAACTTCAATTAAGAAATTGCTAACTGAAACGCTACCCGTAACGGTATTAATAACCGCTTTGAGTAACTTAATTAGTTCGTAAATCCAACCCATTATTTCACCTTATTCAACTATATAAGAAACATCAGCAGCTGTGTCCCAATCGGGAATTTCGCTAATGTTTTCGGTTTCACTAGTACATGAACAAAAACGAGCTTCGAAACCGGGATTCAAATCTCCAACCTGTGATTCACCTTCAACGAAGTCAACCTTGTTGCCATCGGCTTTATTGCAAATAAATATGTTCATCGAATAACCCCTCCATTGGCTGTCAATTCGTTTCCTATCGATCCTGCGGGCTGTGTACCCTGTTTGCTTATTACAGCTCCATTGGTGGAGTTGAGTCCATAGCTTGGCGGTGTACCTGTGTCATCATTATTGTTAGAGTGCACGAACCCTGTGTTTACCCTGATCATTCGACGGATATTACTGCCATAATTACTAATAGCCCTAACAGACCCGCACAAGTCGAAAAGCATGCCGCTGCCGTCGGCTGCAAAGTCTCCAAATACAAAGTTGTATCTGGCATATATCGCCCCTGAATTCAAACCATTTATTGGTTTGTTGTTACCGGCACTGGTAATAACACCTATTTTCAACTTATCCACGTAAACAGTTCCTGGATTTTCACTAATGACTATAGCATCACCAGAGGCGGAATTGATAGTTACTGACTGGCTGGCGTTAAGGCCGCTAGGGTCTGCCGGATTGCCTTGGATATTAGTGCGATACGTAAATCCAGTAAAAAGTAGTTGGCCGGTTTCGTTGTGCGTACCGTCTTCAAACTGGAATGTTACTGCAACCCCCGGTAATCCTGTACGTGGAACTGCATCAATTTTAGCCTGTTTATCAGCTGTTGAATCTGAAACAAACAAGTTCACTGTTTCAGAAACTTGTTGAATTAAGTTATCTCCTGTCAACCAAGCCATAGTACTACCTCGAAATAACGTTACATTCTGCAACTACTATTTGATTAGCACCGCCTGTTTCAGTCAATAAAATTGTAAACTGCGTACAAAGTGGCAACGAAAACGAAATTAAATAATTACCTGCAACTAATCCAGTTTCAATTTCAGGAACGATTGTTACATAGTCAACACCATCATTACCAGAGCATTTAGCTTGTGCTTTCAACGTACCATTACCAGTAAGTTTCAACCATAAATTAAATTCACCATTTCGCCCAACGTTGTTTCCTTTTGCAATTTTAGGACCAAAAACAAGCGGGGCTGAACTGTTTTCAAGTGTTCCACTTGCTGCAATTGTTTCAGCTGTAAAAATTTTACTATTATAAATAGGATCTTTCATGGATACACCTTAAGAAAAAAGGGGCCCGAAAGCCCCATTGATTACTATGCGTTAGGTTGCCAGTCTGCTGGCTTGCCTGTTTCTTCTTTTGCAGGTTCTTCGTTCTTTTCAGCTTCAGTCAGTGATTCAAGATACTTTTCAATATCCGATTTCACAAAACCTTTTGAACCTGTTGGCTTAATAGTCTTTAACACTTCATCAGAGATTTTATTCTCTTTGATAAGCGCTCTTGCACCGTCGGAAATGTCGGGCAAGTCATGACTATTGACTTCGTTGTTCTCCCGCTTTGCCTTTTTTTCGTCCGCTGTTCGCTTTCTTTCAACTTTGAATTGCTTCAAAGCCTTTTCTGCCGTCGGGTACTTCTTTGCATATGCGGCGGGAACTTCACCGGCTACGCCGTCGCAATCTTCAAGAGCATTTGTATCAACAATGAAGTCAACATTGCGAAACGCAACATTAGTACCTAAACCGTCGGCAATGTCATACGCTTCATCACTTGGCAACGTGCCTTTGATAAAATAAAGAATTTTAGGGGATCTCATTTTTGGTCAGCTCCAACTTAGTTTTAGTTTTTACGCGGGTACTACAATAGTCGTTGTTGACAGTTCAGTCTTACCAACTGCGTAAGTGTGGGTAGCTGTGATTGTGCATGATCCTTCAGCAACACCAGTTACTTCGCCAGCGGCATCAACAGTTGCAACAGCTTCGTCGTCACTTGCATATGTGGTGTCAACTGCCGTTGTATCAGTTATGGTAAGATTCAACAGATCTTCACCAGTAACTTTAACAACCTGTAGTTGTTGCGTTGCAGCAGCAGCTAGCGAAGCGACAGCAGCGGGGATATTAACTTGTTCAAGCGGCCTATCTTCATCAACTTCACCATATTCAGTAATGGCATCATATGCAGTTGGAATTGTACCCGCTGCTAAATCAATAGATTCAAGATTAGGATCAAACGTTGTGTCTTTTTCGCCGTTACGAATACCGATTTCAGTAAACGCCAAAGCATTCAATGCATTAAGCCGATCGATTTCAGCTTGTTCAGCAACCGTAGGAGTTGCACCAACTGTGAAAAAAAGTATTTTAGTACTCATAATAAAACCTCAAATGAAAAAAAATTGAAACTGAGAGAGAAACCAACACCTGCTAATGTTAAACAGGTGTTGGTCCCGCCGACCAATTTATTGAGTGTCGAGGATGACACCTGCAATGTCTTTGTTGGAACTCGCGTACTTATCCCAGTTGGTAGAAACTGCAAGTGCAGCATCATTCGGCGAGTGACCGCCGTTGGCTTTGTCCCAAGCAAAACCCTTAACACCGACGTTGTAGGTCCATTCTGATTGAATAGTACGAAGAATGTTTTCGTCACCGTTAGAGGTTTCAATGTTAGAATCAAAGTCATTGTTCTGACCAACTACACAAGCACCGGCAACCAAACCAAGACTATGGTATTCGTCTGGCGTCGGAGTTGTGGCGATCAATGCAGGCGAGTCTGTGATAACAAACAGCCGTCCAAATGGGTCAGAAACAATGTTAATCGATTCAAACTTGAACAAACGTTCAGCATTCGTCAAGTTATCAACCCATAGGTCAGTCATAACCTTAGAATGCATAATCCAAGCAATGATTGAGCTTTGACGATCACCAAACAAACCAGCAGCTTGTGTTAATAGAGTAGGGTCAATTGTTCCAGCCGTACCGTCTTTGATAATAGCAGCAACACCACTCAACGCGGCATATGTTACCGAAATGGCACTGTTCAACATGTCTTGAACCAAAGCTTTTGCAAGCTGTTGACCGTAGACTGCACCTTGCTCTTCAGGTTGACGTTGAATCCAGTTCATTTGGCCTGGCGGAATGTTAACAGGCGGCGTTCCAGCAGCAACCTTAACCGACGTATCAAGCAAGTGTTCAAGGTCTTTTGCCGCTACAGCACCAGAACCATAAGCATTACGCCGACGAACGAGATCAGACACGTTTTTCCAGAATGCCGAATCTGAATAATCGCCTTGATGGGCAGTGCCTTGAAGTGTGATAGTACCACGACTTGCAGCGTTAAAAAGCTGAATTTGCTGATCAACAACTTCAGTCATCGAAAGGTAAGCGTATTCGTTGAATACTTGAAGATCTGAAAGGGCCATTGTGAATTACTCCTGTGCTTTATTGGCTTTGATACGTTCTACCAGTTGACTACCAGTAGCTTTAGATAAATCTGTGTCATCGCCTGAAGAAGCACTGCCCTTCGGGAGCTTATCATTTCCAGCAGTACCACTACCGGACGCTTTACTACCAGTTATTATACTTGCAAAATCTTTATTTGCAACAAACTCTTGCTCTAATTCTGCAACAGTCAAAGCTGAAACTTTCCCATCAGAATCAAGTACTTTAGTAACCGGTGTATCAGCTTCCAAGTCAGTTGCCAAACGAGCTTTAATGTGGGGAAGTAGCAAAGCAGAATTACCGGGTGTTGCAATCTTAGTCGCTATCTCTAAAGCTTTTGCATCAACAAGCGAACTGTGAATAAACTTGTCTTTTGCTGCAAGTTTTTCCTGATGTTCTTTGTCTTTCTTTTCGTCTTTTTCTTTCCAAGACTTTTCTAAAGTTTCAATATCGCCGCGTTTTTTCGCGTCATTATCTTGCAAATCGTCAAGCTCTTGTTGCGCTTCTTTTAGCTTTTTCTCAGCTTCGCGGCGTTTTTGCGCCTCGCGATCCTTAGCACGTTTTAGAGCCCCTGTGTCTTCATCGCCTTCAATGTCAAGTACATATTCGTCATCTTTTTCAACATACTCAGCTTTAATAGCTTTTGGAAGTTTATCAAAAACTTCTTTCGTAATTTTCTTTTGTAATGCCATAGGTACTACCTCGTTTTTGTTTTAGCCAAACACTGTTCAGCTGTTGTTTGTTATGCCCACACTAAGCAGGCGGATTGTCATCATTTTGGGAATCGTCGTTTTCGGGTTCTTCTTTAATTGGCGGGTTTTTCGCAATCTCTTTTTGCGATACATCGTCATCTTGAGTTGCAACACCAACTTTACGCAAACTGTCACGCATTTCAGTATAAGAAATAGCTTCAGCTTGCCATTCTGCGATTAGTTGCTCTCTGTCTTTAGCACTTAACTTTGAAATATCAAAATCAGTGTTTAATTGAAATTCAATTCCTTCAGTCGGAGCACCGATAAACATTGCGCACCATTTTAACGCTCTTGCATATGCCGCACTTACGTTATCTGCTACCATTCCTAAAACCGAAGTTTCAGCAGAAGTTTCTAGTTTTGCTTCTGTTGCAGTACGCTCAACTTCTCTTTGTTCTACTAGCTTTGCCCCAAGGGCTACCATTTGCCGTTCTTTGTGCTGCATAGCCTCGTGAGGCATCGTATTAGGTTCAGCCTGCAACAGACCCGCTTCAGCCCCTACGGGCAAAGGAATTGCACCTCTTGAGCCCAATGGGATAACGCCATTAAGAACTTTATTTACCCATTCTTCAGTCAAACCACTAAACCAAGGTGTAGGTTGTCCAACTATATAGCACGATTCTTCGTAGTCAGCTGAATTACGATAATGGGCAATGTTCAATGATGCTAAATCATACATTGGAGGATTGTCAATTTCAGAGTCGTTGTTTTCCGCACCAATAAAGTCAAATGGAATTTCATTTAAAGGTGAACCGCTTGCATCAGTAGGTATGTAAGTTTCAAGTATACTGAAACCATTTTTATCGTTTGATCGCCATATGTCAACACTATATACATCAGTACTTGGACTTTCGTCGTTTTCCTGATCTTCAACACTACCTAACTTCAAAACCCTGTATTGGGGTTCTTCCTTTACTTCAAAACCATCGTCAGCGACTTCATACGTTTCTTGAAGAACAATTAAAGAATATAGTGTTTTAGCGCCTCTTGTTTTAGTTCTCCAGTTTATTATATTTTCAGCGTCATAACGTGTAATAGTAGGTCTAACGTCACCTTTGTCCAATTCTTCTTTAGTTACTATACCTTTAGTTACTGGATAGTCAGTAAATAAACCCGCTCTGCCTTTTGACGTCACTTGTGCATCTGACTTTTGCGCCGATTGAATTAAAGTAACGCCTTCACCATCAGCATTTGCAACAACTATATCGAGTGTAGATGGAACTTTAACAATAGGTTCTCTCATGAAAACTTGACCGACTAAACCACGCAAAGTTCTAGCAGTTACATTATAAAAAACAGCTCTAAATAAATAAGCTGTATAACGAGCTTCATTCGCATCGCTAATGTCTGCTGCATTGGGTTTAGGTAAATAAGTTGTAGTGCGCTTTTTTACTTGTACTTCACCGTCTAAACAATCTTGAATTGTTCTATAAAGTACAAGCATCTTTTTTAATGCAGGTCGGACCCATTTTACATTTGCTGTTCCAGCCATTTTACTTATTCCTTAAGTTGGATGTGTAACCTTAATTGACGTTGCTAGTCTATTACTACCTTTCAAAACTCTATATCTAACCATATCATAACAATGATCTTCTGAGTCTGTATCTACATCATCAATTTTAACATCATCGCGAGGTAACGACGGTAATGTTTCAATTGATCCTATACAGTTACTCATAAAGTATATACCTGCGCCTTCTTTGCGGTTCGATGCTTCAAGCATATCCCTTAACAATTGCAACCCATTCTTTCTTGAACCGGGTGATTTATCACTTTTTGCCCAACGTACACCTTTATCAGCCATTTTCTTTTCAATGCTGTCAACGTCTGTTTCTCTAACGTCGCTTATCTGGTTGTCAGCTGGACCGGGCCAAGGTTGAGAAGGTATCCAAGGTCTCAGTGCAGGCTTACCTTCATCATCAATAACATGAACAAGATTAGACATTAATTCAATTTCACGCGCTATAATGCCTTCTGCAACATCTAATGCACTTAGTTTTAAACCTTTGTTTGAACCTATTTCTTTGGTTCCGTACCATTCTGCAATTTGGATCAATGTACCGGGAGGGGGACAAAATGTCAAGCCATCCTCTAAAGTTGCTTCTTCGCCATTTGCTTCAGCCCACCAGCCCACACTAAACGGATGTGTTGAGCCCCAATCAAACGAACGATCAACGCGCCAACTTGAGGGAATGGGGAACCGAGGTAGTATGTGTGTGTTCTTCTTCCAAAGGTCATCTAATGCGCCTCCTGCTGTAACATCCCAATCGCCATGCAACCAAGCTCGTTTTAAGTTTGGGTTGCTATCGGTCAACCTGTCAAGCTCTGCTATGTATTCAGCGCTCAAATATATGTTTTCTCGATACGATCCAAAGATAGCGACTTGTGTTCTAGTAACTTCGACATCTTGTTGTGATTTAGGATCAAATACAATTGTTGTTCGCCTAACCACTTCACCATTTTTAGCAACGTTTATAAAACGACGTTTAACCCAATTGTGTCCCGGTCCGCTAGGGTTTGTTGTGCTGAATACTTCAAGGGGTATTTCAGGTAAAGGTCTACCGTCGTGTGTATTATATTTGCCTGTCCATTTGCCTTTGACGTCTAGCTGCTTTGGTGTATCCCGTTCAGGTGTAAACGAGGAACGGTTTGTAGACATAAGTTTATCATACAATTCAGCTGTAGGTTGTTTAGTTAATTCGTTCCAACCTAAGAACGGATATTCATGACCATGAAAGCTGTCATAATCTGCAATCTTCTTTACATGCCTAAATAGTAATTGTTCACCAGTAGGCCAAACCCATTTGTATTCACTTGCTGATTCAAGGAACTTCGCACCGTCGTCAAATGCACCAAAGAAACGCTTGGACTGTGCAACCAAGTCAGATAAGTTTTTAAATTCTCTATCGAATATAACACCACGCCAAAACGATCCGTAACCCAAACCAACACGACGCCTAAAGCGCATTAGTTGTGTAATAGTTTTTCCCGGTCCTCTTGTGCCATGATACAACGTATGATGACAACGTGTATCAACTGCGAATTGTTGAGAAGTCCCCTCTATAGCCTGCCAAATTATGTTTGGGTCAGATATGCCCCTATTCTTTAACTCTATTAAAAGCTTTTCATCAAGTGCTGCTGACATCTATCAAAGCCGCTTGTTGTTTTCTTAAACCTTCTTCCCATTCGGAGTCACTACCGTTTTCTTTAATTATCATAACATTGTTTTGAACTTTATTGCTTAAATCAATGTTAGTTTGTTGAATAGGCTTTTGCACAAAACCCCTTATGTCTGCATACAGTTTTGCAACCTTAACATAGTCTTCTGTTGCAATCCATGCATGATGCATCTTATCCAACAACTCTCTTGCAAACTCTGCTTTTGTGGGTAAGAAAGCATCTTCACCACCTTCATTCAAAAGTTCTGTTTGCGCTGCCTTGACTACTTCATCTTTCGGCCATTCCATCGCAACACGCAAAGCTCTATTGTTGTTGTCTGGGAACATCAATAAAGCTATCTTGAATGCTTCTTCAGGAGTCTTTAAAAGCATTCTTGCAAATTCGACTTTTAAGGCTTGTTCTTCGTTCATTTCATTCTTGAATTGTTGTAACTTTTTTGTTTATCTCTTTTAGTGCTGTTTCAATGTTACCAAAACGATAATTCATATGATAAAATACACCAGCGATAAACAAACCAATTACAGCGGCAACAACTACAATACCGCCTCTTATTTGTGATACTTTATCTGAAATTGAATCAATTCTTTCCCAAACTTTAGTATTTCGTTCGTTGCACTGCTCTTCTGTCACCTTATCTTCTTTGCCCATCTTAACAAGGTATCTCCTTTTTAGACTTCTTTAACTTTACACCTCTGCCCCTAAAATATACAATCAACCCAATTACAGAAGCAATTGTTAAACCATAACATACCCATATCCATATTTCACTAATCCACATCAAACCCAAACCTATACCAACACTACCACCACCGAAGAAGCCTATACAAGATCCAATTGTGTCAATCAGCGCATTGTGAAAAGCTAAACAAACAGCAACACCAACAGCAAACGCAATAGCCCCCCATTCAACCATTTTAAGCCCCCTGTTGCTTAATTCGATCTGATGCATCAATTTCCAATCCATAACCTTTAATCGCTTTTGAACACCGTCTTGATAAACAGGTTGTCGCGGGTCTATCTCACCTAAAGACGGATCGTCAACCGGTAATGATTTTTTACTAATAAAACATGATGCTACAAGCAAAGCAATGGCTATAAAAACAAACAATTTCATTTTATAATGTAGCCTGAAAATCAATGAATACAAGAAAAGCCCTAGTTTTTAGGCTAGGGCTTTTTGCAGGCGCTTGAAGTCTATTCAGCTGCTTCAGTTGCTTCAACAGGCAATTCAATGCGGAAAACACGTGCACCGTTGCCTTTAGGATCGGTTTCGTCAACACGACGCACAACAAAGTTACGGGTAAGCTTGCCGTCTACTTTGTAGCGTTTCTTTGCAGCACTGACTGTACTTGCAAGATTCTTTGCAGGGTTGTCGTTTTCTTCAGTTGCGGCAACATGGAAAGATTGACCAACTTCCATCTTAGCAAAGGGATATTTACCGCCGCCTTTACCACCTTGACGGGTTCTAGGAACGGGGATTCCACTTTCAATTTCGAATACAACTTTAGTTTCAGTTGCGGTTTCAGTTTCTGGTGCTGCTGGTGTCATAGCTTCGACGCCTTGTGCTGTTACGCGGGTTGCAATTTCTCCCGCTTCGTTAATGTAGTCTTTGTTGGTTTCGACCAACTTAAGCTCTACAAGTTTCTTCAGGGGTTGACTTTTTTGTGGTACATAGACACCACTTTCGCCTGCTCCAATAATCGTTGCAAGCATTTCGGTTTGGGCTTTGGTCAGCTTCGGGGCCATGTTTCAGACTCCTTTGTTTGGTTTTTGTTTAGCCAATTATAGGCATCTAATTACAATAGTTTCAATTTAGCTTATGTCAAACGACTTTTTAAAAGTTTCCAAAAACTTTCTTGCTTCACTTACATTAACAAAATTTAAACCATTACATAAGTCACAATCTTTAGTTTCACCTAAACATTTTGGGCAACGTGTTTTGATTTCTTTACCTTCTTCTAAGATATCTGCCCACACTTCATTAGAATCACCTCCAGCGGCTTCGAAACCTCGCATATACTGGTTTGCACTGCCAAGATCCATATAACCTTCACAGTTCATGCAAACAACTTTACCCTGAGGATTCAACGGAAGTGTAACAGGATTAAACTTGTGCTGTTTGCAACAATCAAGCTTAATGCGATTGAAACGTATTGCTAGAAAACGTTCTTTAGACATTATGCTACCTTCTATACGTTTGATTCTTTAATGCATTTGGCATCGGTCTTGAAATGGGGTCTTCTTGCCGTATGCCTTCGGTTACTTCAGTTTGAATCAACGAACCGTCTGCATCATAGATTCGCTTTACAGTTCTGCTATAGTGTGGAGTTGTGCAACCTGTTAGGATTGCAATTAATACGATCAGATACTTCATTTTCTGTTTTTCCTTCTTGCTTGTTTTTGTCTTTTTCGTTTTAACTTCTTCTCACTTTTGTCTTGTGAAACTTCTTCTGCTCTCATTCGATAGCCGCGACGATAAGGATTTTGATAAGCAGATTTAAACATCATTTTGTCAATTTCCTTCTTCTTCCGATTTGTTGTAATGTTTTCTCGCTTCGTGTAAAATGTTGTGTTTGATTATATCAATAACACCTAACAATTCAGCATAAGACAAATCAGCTTCCATTGCATAACGTTCAAAAAGCCTATTGACTTCATCTATTAACTGATTAGTTGCGTCAATGCTCATAATGCCTTTTTATCTTCTCTTTAGTTATTTGTTTCAAAAGGTTGGTAACAACCTATAAAAAGTTTCAATTAATACTTGCGTTTCTGTTAATGTCGGATCTTCAACACGAACCTTAATCGAAACAGCAGCGAAGATTAACATAATTGTCAAAACAATAAAAATAATAATCTTTTCAATCTTTGTTTTCATAATACCTTTTAATCTTCTCTTTGGTTAGCTTCTTCAAGAGCGAACCTCTAGCTTGATTGCTTTGTTCAATGTAATCTGTCGAACCGCATACAGGACAATGCCACTTATCGCGTATGTGATTCTTTATCAACCTAATCTCTTCATTACAGTCTAGACAAATTACCTTATTCACCTTTTATTCTTCAACCTTATTGTTAGAGGGTTTTGTCTTTCAATACCAACAACACTTGTAGGAAAGTAAAGTCTTTGAATTTTATTAGCAACTGTTATTTTCAATTGCCAGCTTTTACCTTGCTTTAATAAAATGCCTTTATAAGTTTCTTCACTATGACAGGAAAAGACAGTTATCTTTTGGCCGACGTTCTTTTCTAATACTTCCTTGACAAGTGTTGCAATCATTATTTCATTCACTCCATTCAATATAAGTTCTTAAAACTATTGCGGCTTCTTTCCAACTATAGCATGTAACAAAACCAAAGTCAATACTATGACAGTAATTTTTAAACTTTATTTGATCGTTACTCAAACCGCCTTTGCCGCCTTCACGCTTCGGTTTAACACTTGGTTTCTTCATTTCAATATACAGACCATGACAGTTAGCTGAAGCCCATGGTAAGAAAATGTCAGCAACACCACGCTTAACACCCTCTGCTTTTAGCTGTCCGCCGCGAATAGCGCGTGTTTTAGCGTCATTGCCGCGTGATCCGCCATTCGGTACAGCATGAAGCCATTCAAGGGCAGGAACGGGCAGTGTATTGCCCATTCCAAAATTCATGTTACCGCCTTCAGACCAATAATCTGCAAACTCAAAACCTTTTTGCCTTGCAACAGCAGCATAGGCAAACAATGCAACTTGATGTGCATGCTCAGTATCAGACTTTGCTAGTTTGTCAGGTGTCATGGTTTAACGATTTCCTTTTAAAAACAAAACTAAATCTGATTGAATCTTATCAAGTTTAGCTTCAAGCTTTGTGTTTTCAAACGTCAACTTTGCGTTTTCTTCATTCAATCTATCAACTTGCGTTAAAACTACTCCTAGTTGAATATCTAACGGCGTATCTTTAACTTCTTCTTTGAGCTTGTAGCTGTAAGTTAAAGTTTTGTCCCAAATATAACGAAAATTATCTTTAATCTCAATCCAAGTTTCGTCATAAACACATACTTCACCAATCCTTTTAGGGTCAGGCTTCTCCATTCCATCAACCCAAACTTTCCATCCTTCCTTGCGAGCCTGCTTAAGGTCAGCACCGTTATGGGATTTGATAAGGGTTTCAAAAGCGGTTTCATCGTTGGGGTTTTCCGAATCAAAACTACAGTCAACGCTATTGCGAATAACAACATAATCTTTATAAAATCCAACTATTAACAACTTTTCATCATCTGAGTCTTTCCACTCTTGACCAACTTTAATTACAATTCCGTCTTTGTTTTTCATTTCTTTCTTTGCTCCTTTTGATATTGCTGTTCTCTCTTACGCCTGATTTCTTCTTGCTCATGCCATTTGTTGACAATTATTTGATTTGACTTGTGAAATCCATCAGACTTAGGTTTGTGACTTGAGTTTGTTTCTAACGGCGGGGCTTTAATAGACCTTTTCATTCATTTATCGCCTCAATAATTTGTTTTGTAACATAATTATAACCATACTTACAAGTATATGCAGCTCCAGTTGAAGTTATAATTTTGCAAGTGTTACATGAATACGACTGTATACTTTCAACAGCCTGTATGCTGTCAATACTCAATAATACCTTGCCATCTTTTATTTCAATTTCAACAAACCCGTTCATTTTTTACTATCCTTTATTGATTTTTCAAGTCTTTTAATCCAAATTTCTTGGTTGGCTATAACACACTTCTTCCGTTTCTCCTTTATCATTCGTTTCAATATGTCAATTTGATAGTCCAAGTCGTATAGTTTATCTTTTGCCATTATCATACACTGCACATACTAGCATAACGCTAAACCAAATGGTTAACAATGCTGTTAGAAGGATCATATCAGTCATCACTTCACCATATCATCATTTAAAAACTTAACAATAAAACCTAAATCAGACGACATTAAAAGCGGTGCTTCTTCTCCTTCTTTAAAAAGCGTAATAGTTCCGACACGATTCCAACAAATTATATATTTATCGTTTATTATAACTTTGTCACAATCGATTTTAACACTTGTATAAGTTGATGAATAAATATCATCAAGCGCTTTAGCAATTAAAGCTGAAATTGTCATTTCAATCAATCCTCTCTAGCTACACGATACATTTCAGCAACATCGGCTTCAATGCGATAACGTGAAGGTTTGTAGTTGTAATCAATACCAACGATTGAACCGTCATAGAGTTTAACTCTTGCAGTCCAGCAGATGTCGTTTTGTGTAATTGATACAATGTTCATTTCAAAACCTCGTTGGTTGATTGCTTTCCTTAATTATACTATACACAATTCAACAGATAGTTCAACCCCTAATTCAAATTAATTTCAAAAAGTTTTGATTTAGTGTTATAACGTCCAACTGCAACTTGCTTCGGAACTTCCTTCAAAAAACTTTGTTTAACAAGTTCTGCAATAGTTGACTTAAATCGTTTGGTGCTACCTTCTGGTGCATTACGAAATATAGAAATGTTTGCAAGCTTTCGTTGAATGAGAACATAAGAAATAATTTTATCCTCAATCATTGCAACAGTTATGTTGGAATCATAAGTTGAATAAGTTTCAACCATGCCTTTACAATACTCTTTACAAACTTCCTTTATCTTGTCTGTTGCGCTTGTTGCTTTGTAACTAGCTGCACTTAAATAGCGGTAAAACAACTTGACGTTTGTTCCATCCGGTAGCCGTTGAACCTCGATAGCTTCAGGATGTTCAATAACGACAATTGCAACCTTGCCCACATTATAAGAATCGGTCACAATGTCCCTTAGAAGGGCTATAGACAGGCTTTCAAGGCTTAAAGCGAAGCTCTGCCCCTCTGGTAGCTCAGAACAAGGTTCAAGGGCGTTAACATGGCTTAGGTAAAAATGAGATATATTTGAGGCTGAAACGTATTCCATACAGGCTCCGATTTTAGGGGTTGAAAGTACAATAGTCCAATTTAGACAGAAATCAAGCATATACTTTAAATTTTTATACTATACGAATAGAAGGTCTAACACTATACTAGTCTATTACTTAAATAAGTAATAATATAATAATAATAATATATATAATAATAGAGGAAATACTGTATATAAATAGGCTTTTAAAGTTTAAGGGTGCTTGCATATATCGTACAGGGGTACCCCCTCTTTTACTATATCTTATTATACTTGTTGATTATCAACGACTTACACACAATATGGCTATTATTATCTATTATTATTATCCGTTTTTGCCTCACAACTCATTGATTTGTAAATACTTAGCTATTATTCGAATTGCCCAAAACAGGCCGAAACAACACCTTATAAGGATTTAATGGATATAAAGCTACATCTATTTTCGAGCCTAAATCACCTAATTTAACATTATTTTTAACTTTTTATTGAATAACCTATTGAAATTAGTTTAGTAGTGTTGTATTGTAGTAGTATGGAAAGACAAACCACAACTAAGGGTAACACGATGAACTCACAAAGAACCGTCACAATCAAAACCAGAGTTGCAAAGCCATTGTGGGCTGGCGCATCTTGGAAGACTCGCAAGGATCTATCACTTGACACCATTCGCACCAAAGACCATATTGTACTATGGAGGGCTTCGAAATGAAACGAACTTTTGAAGTAAACAACCAAACATTCACAACCTGCAATGGAGCACTTGCAGCAATCAAAGCTTACAACCGTAAGAATCCCTCAAACAAGTTTGACCGGTCCAAAGGTCACAAAATCTATATTAAGGATTAAAGGAGCATGTTTGACAAAATTAGAATACTACTTAAACTCAAAGATCTTGAAGACCGTATCAAGTTTTTGGAAAGTGAAAATAAAAGCTGTTTGAATGTCGTTAACACTATCTTAGAGCGTCAAGCTATTCAAGGTGAACAAATACATAGGATAATCACTCTTATAGGAAACACACAACATAAAACCGCTGAATTAGCGGCAATTGCAGAAAGCATCGTTTCAAATCACAACTAATGGTAAAGGAGATGGGTTGATGAACCAAGTTGCAACACAAATTAGAGAACGTCGGGTTAGACGCAACAGCAATACAGCTGACATACAAGAAAAGATTCAAGCTGCTATCTTGTGCCTTGAAGCGATACAGCCCACAATACCAAACATCGGCTTGCAAAGCTATGTCAATCTCACACTGGCAACACTGAAGGACTCAAGCGTCAAGCCTGTTAAAATGCCTGATTGTAGCGAACTTAATCGGCTTAGGGAAGAAAACGAACACATGAAAATGGTTCTGAAACTAAAAGGAAAGTAAATGAAAAACTTTGCTAGAACAATCATTATCGTTGCTGTATTTTGGCTTGGTATGTGGTATGGTATGTATACAACAATAGAAATGGAGAAATTACATCATCGTATCGACAAAACTAACGCTAGTATGGCGGAAATGTACGACGAACTTAAAAAGGAAAAAGAACAATGAAAGAAGCATTCCAAGAATTTAATTTTAGAAACAAATCGCTTGTAATGATCATGCAAGCAAATAAAATTATTGAAGAGTATGAAACCGAGGGTTTAATCTTAACACTTAGACAATTATACTATCAGTTTGTTTCAAGAGATTTGTTGCCTAACACTCAACGCTCATATGACAATCTAGGAAGAACTATTTCAAATGCACGTTTAGCCGGTCTTGTTGATTGGGATGCTATTGAAGATAGAACAAGGTTTTTAAGAGGTCGCAATAACTGGTCAAGCCCCGCTAGCATGATTCGAACAATGTCGCGAGACTATACTATTGACATGTGGGAGAATCAAGAACATAGAGTTGAAGTATGGATTGAAAAAGATGCTTTAATTGGTGTTATTGAAAAGGTTTGTTTTGATAACGACATTGATTACTTCGCCTGTCGTGGATACGCTTCTCAATCAGAACTCTACAAAGCCGGTCAAAGGATGGAAGGTTATTACAATGAAGGTAAGCGCTCAATAGTAATTCATTTAGGCGACCATGATCCAAGCGGTATTGATATGACAAGAGACAATAACGACCGGTTGTGCATGTTCTCAGGTGCAGCTTGTGAGGTTGTTAGAATCGCTTTGAATTACGATCAAGTAGTACAATACAACCCGCCTCCAAATCCTGCTAAATTAACCGACAGTAGAGCTAGAGACTATATTGCAATACACGGTTCGTCGTCTTGGGAGCTAGATGCGCTTGAGCCGAAAGTGTTACAAAAGCTTATTCAAAGCACCATAGACGAATACAAAGACCCTGATAAATGGGAAGAACGAGAAGAAGTTTATAGAGACCACAAAAAGCAGCTAAGGAAGGTCGTAAGAGATTTAGAGGAATAGTTTCCCTCACCCAAAAGTTAAGCCCTTAGTTTTACAGCTAAGGGCTTTTTAGTGTTTACAAATCAAACGCTTTCATGTTAGATATCATATATGCTTTACAACCCGTTCCATAGTTCTTTTTCAAGGTAGCCCTTGGAATTTCTTCTATATCGCCCCTTTCCATTAACGTTTGTAATGCTCGTTTCAAAGCTCCTGTTGCTCCCATTCTGTCCTTTCTAAAGACTGCAACTGAAACTAGGTTTCTTTGAATGTATGAGTAAGGAATAATTTTATTGGCGTGCAAGTTTGACAATCCATCCATATAGCTTTGCACTTCTTCCCAAGGTGAAACAACAAGCTTCCTTATTACCTCACCAACCTTTGCTATCTGCCTTGTTTCATCATTGTCAACACCTATTTCACCAGAGTTTACCCTGATAAGCAGGTTTTCAGTATCAGCAGCTACAATAGACGTTGCCCATGTTGCTATAGTCGCTGTTATTGTGGGGTCATATGGATTGCAACCAACGGCAACAACGGCGGCTAATTTCATGGCCTTAACGTGTACCCTGCTCCACATTCTTTTAACTGTATCTTTGTCGGTGATGCGCTGCCTATCGTCAAATTGATTACGAAATTCGTTAAACATTAACTGAGCATCGTTTGTAAATGCAACATTAATTACTTTGTTCTGACTGTTCAACATTAATGCATTGGCACATACTTCAGATACCCGTTTAACTAAATCGAAACTAGGCACTGCGTTTAAAAAGTTTTCATTAAAATCCGGCAACTCGCCTTTGTATTCAATGCCAGTAAATCTAGGTAACAAGCCTTGTAAAATTAAGCCTTCGTGCAATCCTTCATAATATACCTCTGGACTTGAATAGCCTAATATTGAAAATGCAGGACTTAAGATTGACTTTGTATTCTTTGCTTTGTCTGCCCATATGGAAGGTAGGACTAAATTACCTAACCCGCTTTTAGTGTAAATTGATAACAAAAATCGCCTCAATCCTTCTAACGAAGGCGCTGCATTTACACTGCCCATTGCGTTTAGTGTTATTCCAAATTCATCCATAACAGAAGCAAAACTTTTAGGGCCGTTCGCCATGTAATTTGAAATGGCTTGAGGTGATGCGATTTCAGCCGGTCCTCTAAAGTCACTTGCACAAGGAACCGCTTTAGTAACTTCAGCAAATATCTTATCAATACCTGACGGCATTGCTTCTTTTCCTACTCCACTTTTCGCAATCAACATTATATACTGATTTAAGCCCGTTCCTGATACATTGTAAGCTCTGCCCACAATACCCGACATCATGCCGACAGCACCCGCTAGGGCGATTTCTGGAACCGGTCTAGGGGCTTGTTCGTAGATATACTTGGCTATCTCACCAACCAAGCCGGGCGGAACGCTGTAGATATCATTGGAAGGCTTCAAAGTTGCTGGAATTGGCTGTTGTACTGTCTCAATATTCACCCTTTCATTAAGACTTGCTGCCTGTTCTTCATCTTTTTGTTTGTTGACTTCAATTGCCTTTTCAAGCTGATTTTGTAAACCGCTGATATCAATAGGAGGTAACAACCTATCAAAACAACGGTCTAGCATCCATTTCATATAGTCGTTTCGTTTTGCTTTATCGCGTTGCCCTAATTGAGATGCTCTAAACATTCTGCACGTTTGAGCTCTGTTTTCACTATAAAAAGCAATGATATCGACTAATGCAAAATCAGCCTCAGATTGTGATTGATAGTAAGACTCCCAATTTCCAGAATACAGGTTAGTAAACTTTTCACCATTAGCTGCATTAGTAGCACTGTTTAATATCTCTTCATCTGTGTGTTTTGCTTCTGCCAAACCTGCATAAACAACTGTTGCTTTATCACCTGCCCCCATTTCAGTCCATAACACATTTAACAGTTGGTTATGATCGTTTATGGGCGCATTTCTGTATACATCGCCGGTCATTGTCATATAACGACCAGACGAATATATTTCTACCATTGACCTTTTTCTACCAGCAGGTACAGCCCCTTTTACAATGATATGTAAACCCTTACCACTTGGCGACTTTTCAGCGAAACTATCAAACTGTTGAAAGATTTTCGTTTGACGTTCTATGATTGTTTGATCACCGTTGGAATCATCTAAATCAATGAATGCAAAAGGGTCATTGTCTGTTAAGACGAATCCTATTCCATTATACCAATGTGAGGTAGTAACAGAATGCACTGCTTGATCAAATGAACACCACGTTTCAGGTACGTTTACGTTTGCGTGCCTTCCTGTTGTAGCTGAATAGGGGACTTTAGTTGGTTTTTTGCTGTCTAGGTCTTCGTATCTCCAGACAACAAACTGCTTAAACAACCTCATTTCGTGAGGGATATTGTCGAACATTAAACAGACCTTTATTTTTTACGCGACAGATATTTAGTCAACGTCTCAATCTGTTTTACTCCGGGGTTGTTGATAGCACCTTTTGAAAATGCCCTTAACCAAGACTCTGTTAGAATGGTGTCACGGGCAATCTGTGCAAAGGTTAAGTTGTGAGGTCTGCTCTTCAATAGTTCTAATGCTTTAATATGTAACGTTAATTCCACTCTTTAGCCTCTCAATTGTGGGTATTTTGGTTTTGTATGCATTTAACATAACCGCAATTTAATATCTTTCAAGGGCAGCGATTGACATTAGCAGAATTAGCGTTACTGTAGGTTATTACAGCCCCGAATGACCAACTAAAAAGGAAAGAAGATGCTCAAATTTAAGAAACTGAACGAATTGGCGAAACTACCTCGTTATGCAACCGAAGGCGCTGCTTGCTTCGACATGTCAGCTTCAATTGAAGAAC
>Ga0255054_10000101_pt1 | contig 44458 bp, 41 predicted proteins | sample JV7_2_23_MG_FD_188634 | JGI IMG/M metagenome (GOLD analysis project Ga0255054, IMG submission 188634) | Seawater microbial communities from Jervis Inlet, British Columbia, Canada - JV7_2_23 | ecosystem: Environmental > Aquatic > Marine > Inlet | place: Canada: British Columbia | collected... | reverse complement strand
TCTACCCAAAAGGATCAAATTTACTGAAAAAGACTTTACAGAGGCTGGCAAGGCCATCGGTGCGGTCAGAGCAGGCCACATGAGCCTCTGCCAGGAAGCTGGCATTCGTATGGAAAACATCGAAACAGCGTATATGTCAGGGGCCTCCGGCACCTATGTGGATGCTTTAAAAGCGCAGGCGATCGGTATGATTCCTCCCGGAGTCAAAAAAATCTTTCAGATTGGAAACACATCCCTTGCAATGGCCAGGGATATGGTTAAGGATGAGGATGAACTCTGGCATATGAAACAGATTGCTGATGATTTGAGACAAACCCACTGCATGTTTGCTGAATCAAAGGTTTTTGAAAAAATTTATATTTTAGAGCTGTCCTATTGGACCGAGGGGTTGTCGTTGAATCAGTATCGCACGTTTTTAAAAAAATTCGGGCTTCCTCCCTTAAAGGAGCTCAGTGTGGATCCGGAGGTCATCAAAACCGTAGAAAAAGATATTCCGGACCTTGGCACCATGGGCCTTAGGATTATCTCGGATATCGGACAACGAAAGACCAGCGGTTTTCAGGGTTGCACAGGTTGCAGGGCCTGTATCGATGACTGCCCGGAAAATGCCCTTGCGTTGAGAGAAGAAGGGGACGACTTTCAGATTACCCTAAATCTGGCGTTATGTGACGGCTTTGCCTGCATGAGGTGTGAACGCGCTTGTTCGGAAAAGGTCTTTAATTTGATTAAACTGATTACTTCCCCAACCGATGATTGCCCCCCGACCCAGGATTAATCGGATATGGATACAAACCTAGCAGATGATGTGATGATTTCGGCCTTGAACAGGGTAACCGGAATCGTAAAAGCATACCCCTTTTCAGACCGAGATCGGCGAAAAATCCTGGAGATTGAAAAGGACGCGGAAGAAAAAGGTCTTATGGGGTTGGGCAAGGTGGTCAACTCGGGTGTAAAAGAGGTACTGCAATGTGATTTGATTTATATTGCCCTTACAGACATGGATTTTGACTGGGGTTGCGATTCCTCCCTGGTCCTGAAAAAGGGGCATGAAATCGTGGGGAAGGAAGTGCGGGACAAGAAAGTCATTGCCGATCTTTCCAATCAGAAAAATGTTTGGTTTATGCATCAAAATTTTGTTGTTTATAAGGATAAAATCTCTTTTCCCCAGGATATCATGAAACAAATTTGTCACTTTGATATTCCGGCACTTCCTGCGGCCTGGTGCGTCATAGAGGATAAAAAATTTAAGTGCCATTCCATTATCTATGCCAATCCGTCGACTCCCTCTGACACCTACCTGAAAACCCATTACTTCAAGGGTATGGATGAAAAAGGACTGGGTACGGTCATTGTCGGTGTTGAATTGGAAGCTAAAAAGGGATGAGTTTTCCCTTGTGTTATGTATCCGGTGGCATTACTACTGAAAAAGCGGAGTCTATCTGCTATTTGTTGGTCATAGCTATGCATCGGAAAAGCAGTCACAAGCTGTCAAAAACTAAAGAACCAAATTATAGGAAAGGAGGTGATTAAATGAATAAAGAAGAACTGGTAAAACAGGGGATGCAGGCAGTGCTCGATGGTGATGAGGAAGCTGCCATGGAAGTTGCGAACCAAGTCATTGCAGAGGGTATCAACCCTGTTGAAATCATTAATGAGGCTTTGACGCCCGCAATGACTCAGGTAGGCGACGGCTTTGCCAACGAAGAGATTCCCCTTCCCGGGGTTCTGGTGGCTGCGGAAGCAATGACCAAGGCCATAGAAATCATGGAACCCCATATTCCAAAGGAAGATGTGGCGAAAAAGCTGGGCACTGTCGTCATCGGAACCGTTGAGGGAGACATTCATGATATCGGCAAACGCATTGTGGCAACCATGCTCAGGGTCTATGGCTTTGAAGTACATGACCTGGGCAGGGATGTGCCGATCGATGATTTCGTTGAAAAAGCAAAGGAAACCAATGCGGATATTTTGGGTTCATCTTCGTTAATGACCACTACGATGAGTGGGCAAAGAATTCTTGAGGAAAAACTCAGCAAGGAAGGCCTCAAGGACAAAATTAAAACCATGATCGGCGGCGCAGCCTGTACGCAGGAATGGGCAAATAAAATCGGTGCGGACTGTTATGCCGAGGACGTGAATGAGACGGTTTTAAAGGCCAAAGAACTACTTAAATGATATTGTAAAGGAGGTGATTTTATGTACCGAGGACTTCAACCTGGGATAAGTACCTTTGAAGGTTGGGGCTTGAACATGTTCACGGACGACGAGCTTTATGAAATTCATCTAGCGACACTGGATGTACTTCAAAACTACGGCGTGGGTGTGCACTGTGATGAGGCCCTGGATATTTTTGAAAACGGTGGCGCCTCTGTGGATCGTGAGAGAAATCACGTTAAGATAGCCCCTCACCTGGTGGAGGATGCCATTCGCTCCGCACCCAGTACTATTTTGTTGGCCGGTCGAACCCCTGAATATGATGTAACCCTTCAGGGTGGCAGGGTCGGTTTTACTTCGTTTGGTGCCGGAGTAATGGTAATAGACCCTTTTACCGGAGAATATCGTGAATCAAACAAAAAGGATGTTGCTGCCACCGCCCTGGCCTGTGATGCCCTGGCAAACGTAGATATTTATTCGAGTGCAGTTGTGGCCAGGGATGTAGAGTATGCCACCGATCTAAACGAGGCAGAGGCTTTTTTGACCAACACTTCAAAGCACTGTCATCATATCGATCTGACTGGTGGCGCGGGCGCAAAAAAATTCTTCGAAATGGCTGCAGTCATTGTTGGCGGCATGGACAAACTGAGGGAGAGACCCTTGGTTTCTGCTCTCGTCTGTCCAACCAGCCCCCTGGAATTGCACACGCATACAGCTGAAATAATCATTGAATGCGCAAAGGCCGGCCTTCCTGTAGATGTATTGTCCATGGCCATGTCAGGTGCTTCTGCTCCTGTGTCGATCGGTGGTACGCTGGTCACCCACAATGCCGAGGTTTTGGCAGGTATTGTCCTGAACCAGCTAACGGCAAAAGGATCCCCTGTGATTTACGGCAGTTCCACCACGACATTTGATCTGACCTATGCGACTGCGCCTGTGGGGGCCCCGGAACTGGGGATGATCAGTGCCGGGGTGGTTGCATTGGCTCGCAAATACATGCTACCGAGCTATGTGGCGGGTAGCTAGGCTGACAGCAAACTGTCCGATGCTCAAGCCGGACATGAGAAGACCATTACCTCCCTGCTCCCTGCTTTGGCAGGTGCAAACTTGATATACGGGATGGGCATGCTGGAGTTAGGTGTGACTTTCAGCTGGGCCCAGCTCGTCATTGATAATGAAATTGCAGCAATGGTAAAAAGGGTGGTTAAAGGTGTGAGAATTAACGATGATCTTTTGGCGGTTGAAACCATCAAAAAGGTCGGTGCCGGAAAGGACTTTTTGGCTCAGAAACATACGAGGCAGTTTATGGCATCGGAACAGTCCAAAGTAAAGTTGATCGACCGGAGGATGCGGGGCGCATGGAACAAACGTGGCGGCAAGGATCTGGCTGAGGCAGCCGGTGAAGAAGCCCGACACATTTTGGAAAGCCATAAACCGGCACCGCTTCCGCAGGACGTGTTGTCCAAACTAAGGTTCATTGTCGAAGAACAGGAGGCTTTGGAGAAAGAAGAAGCGGCAAAAGCCGCAGAGAGTGGTTAATTCCGTAACAACGCCTTTTACAAACGTAATCGTTTATTAAATAATCTTAAATTGACATTTCGGTGGATGATACCAAAGTGAGCGAAACTTAAAATGGAGACGAAATTCCTTAAATTAGGTGAGGGCGGATCTCTGACCAAGGAGGCCAAGGAAATTGCCCGGCACATTTTACAGAATTTACACACCCGTTCCATTACCGCCGAAAATGGCATTGTCAGTAATGACGAAAGTGAGGAAAAGTTATGAGTATTACACGGAGAGATTTTCTAAAGGCCGCTGCCGCAGGCGCGGTGTTAACCGGAATTGGGCTGCCAAGCACTGCTTTTGGCGCAAAAAAAACAGTTAAAATCGGCTTTTTGGCACCGCTTACCGGTGAGGTTGCCGGATGGGGTCTGCCCGGTCTTTACGGATGCGAAATCTGGGCAGAATGGATTAATGCCGCCGGCGGGATTAAGATAGGCGGTGACAACTATATGGTTGAGTTTGTCTCATTTGATAATGAGTACCTCCCGGATAAAGCCTTGCAGGGAGCCAAAAAGATGGTCACGGAGAACGACGTCAAATTCGTCATGATGCTCGGGGGATCAACGTGGCCGGGAGTACAGAAATTTTTTACGCGGAGAAAAATGCTCACCAGCACCCTACTGCCTAGCGATATTAACCCTGAATCCCCGTATCACCTGGCGCCGTGTGAGGTGCATCCTATCTATAACATAACAGGCGTGGAATGGCTGGCAGAGAAGTTCCCCAAACTGAAAAGGGCGGTCATCTGTGCCCAGGACGATGAACTCGGAATTCCCTCGGTTGCCACCTACCGGGCAGCCTTTGAAGTGGCCGGGATTGATGTGGTCGGTGAAAATATCTTTGACATGGCGACGACCGACTTTGCCCCCCTTGTAACGTCGCTGCTGGCCAAAAAACCGGATATCTTCTGCTTTGATACGGCTTACAGTGACTATGTCAATCTGATCGCCGTACAACTTTATGAGCAGGGCTATAAAGGCAAGATGATATCCTGCACCCTTGACAATTATCCGGCGATCATCGACAAAACGAGCAAGGATTTCTTGGAAGGCTTTATCTTCCAGTTCCCGGATTTCGATGACCCGGCCCTGAATGCACCGAACATAAGCTTCAAAAACCCCAACAAGTTCTTCCAGGAGTACAACAAAAAGCATCCTGCCTCCTGGACCGCTGTTTCATATGAGTATGCCTCCATTATGGACTTATGGAAGGTGGGGGCTGAAAAAGCCGGTAGTGTAGAGCCTATGGCCGTGTTTAAGTCTATGAAGAGCATGCCGACACTCCCGCATATTTTCGGACCTGCACAGTGGTGGGGCGAAGAGCTCTGGGGACTGAATAATGCCCTGGTGGGCAATTGGCCGGTGGTGACCATACGAAACGGCAGGGCCAGGATTGTGGAGTACAAGAGCATACCCAAATGGTGGGCAAAACACAAAGATGTGTATATCAAACACATGGAAAAACTGAACCAGATGTGGTACCAGGCAAAGTAATGTCATAATTTTGATTGCGGCATACTATCAATCTGTAACTGACCGATGGAATCGGGGCACTGAATGCCCCGATTCCAATTATTAAGGAAGGGGGAAAGCAGCTTGGAAGTCGTTTTCCAGACCTGTGTAAATGCCTTGGTTGCGAGTGGCTTTTTTGCCCTGACGGCCGTGGGACTTGTCTTGATTTTCGGCGTAATGGGGATCATAAACTTCGCCCACGGAGAGCTTTTCATGGTCGGGGCCTATTCTGTTTGGTACCTTTATTCCATATCCGGATGGCCCTTTTTCCTGGCAGTGGTTGGCGCGCTTGTCATTGTCGCCGTGATTGGTTTGCTGATGGAACGCGGACTTTTTCGACCGATGCGCAATAATCCACTTGGCGGGCTCATTAACTCCATCGGCGTTTTATTCATACTCCAGGTGGTAGCTGTGAAAGTCGGGGGTCTGGGTTTGATGAAACATGTTCCGCCGGCATTCCCTGGCGTCGTGCAAATTATTGAGGGGGTTGTCCTTTCGAAACAAAGGTTGGTCGCCCTCATCGTGTCTGCAGTTTTATTGCTTTTCATCTGGCTGTTCCTTACCCGCACCAAGCTGGGGTGGGCGCTGCGTGCTACTGCCCAGGACCGCGAGGCTGCGGCACTGCAAGGGATTAGCATCAACCGGATCTCGATGCTGGCAATGGGGTTGGGCGCCGGTGTTGCCGGTGTAGCAGGGGCACTCATGGCCCCTCTGACCCGTGTGCAGCCCTATATGGGCCATTCGGTAATCATTGCCGCATTTATTGTTACCATAGTCGGCGGCCTCGGAAGCCTTTCAGGTGCCATACTGGCCGCCGTCCTCTACGCATTTTTCCACACCTTTGTGACCACCTATTTTGGCGGCATCATCGCCACCATACTGGGACTCCTTATCATGCTGGTTGTTCTTATAATAAAACCGACCGGGCTGATGGGAACGCAAACCACCGAGTAATTCTAAGTGAGAATGAGTAATGATTAACAAACGGACATCCAAAGCGTTAGGGCTCATTGCACTGTTCGCTTTTCTTATAGTGCTTCCATTCACCCTCAAATTCCATCAACAGGATTTCCTGATATTTTTAATCATCAACATTCTGGTGGTTGTTAGCTATCGACTCATGACCCTTACCGGTGAGTGGTCCCTCATCCATGTGGTGTTGATGGGTGTAGGCGCATATTCCAGTGCACTGTTGGCGAAAAAATTGGGACTTTCTTTTTGGCTCACCATGCCTTTGTCCGGAATAATCTGCACGCTGGTCGCTTTTCTTTTCAGCTTTCCCCTTTTTCGAATGAAACAGTTCTATTTTCTTATCGGTTCATTTGCGGCTGGTGAAGCGATTCGCCTGTCCTGGGTCTATTTCAAGGTGCCCTTTGGGGGCCCGAAAGGGCTCAGATACATCCCGTCGCCCAAATTTACGTTTCCCGGCCTCAAGGAGGCCATCGAGATCTGGGAACCGATTCCCTATTATTTTCTTACACTCACGGTGGTGACACTTTGTTTGTGGATTTTATATCGTCTGGAAAACTCGCGAATCGGGCTCACGCTTCATTCCATCCATTGGCGTGATGTGCTGGCTGAGTCGGTGGGGATCAATATTTGGCGGTATAAAACCCTCGCATTCGGTGTTGCCTCTTTTTTTGTCGGCATCGCCGGCGCCCTTTTGGCGCACTATTTGGGGACGATCAATCCAAACCAGTTTGCGGTGGGTATAATGGTCTATGTGCTTATTTGGGTGATTGTAGGAGGCACCGCAACTTTCGCCGGACCGATCATCGGGGTAACGGTCCTCTCGATAGTCAATGAATGGTTTCGAGCCTTTGAAATATGGCGACCGCTTATTTACGGCTGTATCCTGATCATCTCCATCATGTTTCTGCCCGAGGGATTGGAGAGCCTACCGTCCAAGCTGCGCGGTGTTATCAACCGACTGCTCGGCAAAGAAGAGATTGAAGTAAATGTACCAGAGAGAATGGAAAAAGAGGAAGAGGTTTTTTAAAAATGACGAAAAAAAATCTGGTGGTTGCTTCGCAAATTATAATATCGAAAGAACAGAGGTGATCACCGATGGCGTTGCTTGAAGTTAAGGGAATAACTAAGCGATTCGGTGGGCTTGTTGCCCTCAACGATATCAGCTTTTCGGTGGAAGAGGGGGAACTCCGCGGGCTCATCGGTCCAAACGGCGCTGGTAAAAGTGTTATGTTCAAAATTATTGCAGGTTTTTACCGACCAAACCAGGGACAAATCGTTTACCAAGGCGAAGACATCACCAGCCAAGGTGCAAGCGCTGTGGCAGAACGCGGCTTGGTTCGTACCTTCCAGGAGACAACCCTGTTTCAGGAGTTCACCGTGTATGAAAACGTTTTGGTCGGCTGCCATTTGCATGCCCGCTCTAACCTGTTTACGGCGCTTTTTCGCACGGATAAGGATAGACAAAAAGCGGTGGTAACCAAAACATCGGAGGTTCTTGAATTCATGGGGCTGACAGATCGTAAAGATCAGTTGGCACTAAATCTGCCGCTTGGCTCGCAACGGGCATTGGCCGTTGCCATTGCATTGGCTGCTGAACCGAAACTGTTGCTCCTGGACGAGCCGTTTGCAGGGATGAATCCCGAAGAAACATTTCAGATGATGGATCTGGTCAGAAAGGTCCAAGAGTCGGGTGTGACCATTATCCTCGTGGAGCACGATATGAAAGCGGTAATGGGACTTTGCGAGAAATTGATGGTACTGAACTTTGGTCAATTGCTGGCCACCGGGTCACCAAAAGAGATTCGGTCCAATAATCGAGTCATTGAAGCATACCTGGGGTCTGTATAAAATGTTATTGAATCTAACCGATATTGTTATCCATTATCAAAAAGTTGCCGCGGTTCAGGGAATTTCACTTCGGGTCGAAAAAGGACAACTGGTTACCCTTCTCGGTTCTAATGGCGCTGGTAAAAGCACCACCCTTCGTACAATTTCGGGACTTGTCCGGCCCAGTGCAGGGGAAATCCGGTTTGATGGGAAGCGAATAGACGGACGTTCGCCCGACAAAATTCTCAAATTGGGTATCGCCCATGTCCCCGAAGGCAGACGGGTGTTCCCGGGGCTCACAGTTTTGGAGAACCTATACACCGGTGCATATGTCCGGTCTGATAAAGAAGGCGTCAAAAGAGATTTAGAAAAAACTTTGGGTCATTTTCCGGTGCTCAAGGCGCGAAGCAAGCAGGTAGCAAAGACAATGAGCGGCGGTGAGCAGCAGATGCTCGCAATCGGACGTGCACTAATGTCAAATCCCAGACTTCTCATGCTGGACGAACCCTCCCTGGGACTCGCGCCGTTGGTGGTCCAGGAAATCGCTCGAATTCTAACCGAAATTAACCGGAAAGGTGTTTCGGTAATTCTGGTTGAACAAAATGCGGAAATCGCCCTTAACCTAGCCCATTATGGTTATGTCTTGGAAACCGGTCGGATCGCCCTGCATGGAAATGCAGATGAGTTAAAAGATAATGAGCATGTCCGCAAAGCCTACCTCGGTATTTGATGTTTTATCAACCGGGCAGTTGTGGAATTTTGAGCTTTTTGGTCATTTGAAATAAAGTGCCAAGCAAATTGATAACGGGGTGATGGAAAGATTATCCAAAAGTGGCGGTATTGACCCAGAGTTCAAGTGGGTGCAAAAAACCGAAGAGGCTGCCCAAGATTTTGAAAGCGGTCATTTTACCGCCTCTGCAGATAAATGGGAAACCGCCCATGGCTTTACCCATGGCTTTGACGCCGGGGATCCTAGGCGGGCCAGCAGCCTGAACAATCTGGCCATCGCCTTTCGAATCAGACAAAACTTTAAGGAGGCCGAAGATCTTTACCAAAGCGCACTGGAGGGTTGGCAATTCGGGTTGCACTGGGTCAAAAAGATGCACCTGAAGCAGCGCGCCCGGAGTTCGTTGTTTCATCTCAGGATGGAACAGAAACATCGAAAGAAATACGACGATATGGCGCGAAGAAAATACGAAGAGGTGCTCCATGTGGGCTGTGCCGGTACGCTTAATAATCTTGCTGAATTGTATCACAGCACCGATCGAATTCACGATGCCCGGCGGATTTATGGGGAAGCACTTGGGGAAGGTTCCAATTCCATACCCGAACGAGGGGATGTTGCGAACATAATTCAGCATAATTTATCAAGCCTTTCTGAAAAAACGGTTAAACTGCCTGACTCAATAGTTCCTTCCTATGATCATTTAAAAGAAAGCATGTTGTTCATTCCAAAGGCGGAGCGAAACGGTTGGATTGTGGACAAACCTCCTGAATTCACTGATGAGGGTAGGTTGATGGCTGCCATTATTTTGATGCATCTGATCGATCATACCTATTTAAGCTCATCGAATTTATAATCAAGCGGAACATCCTCAAAAAACTGTGGACGGGTTTTCACACCGGGTAAAAAACATCACTGCTGAAATTCTTCTGCAGCGGGTTGGGCGGAAAGCACCCGGATAGACGGGTATGAAGCTGTTCGATCGAGGATGTGATTGAAGGAAAGAACGATGACCGAAGGTGCTCATTTTGTTCAAGTGAATGTAAATCCGGGAGTTTGTGGTTTTGAATGTGTCATTAAAGCATGGCAACATGAAGCCCGGATGGTAAAGGTAGTGATCAGTGAATCGAAATGCCAGCACATTCAACAGATGTCAGAACATCTGAGACAGATGACATTGAATGAACTTTTTGCGCCTGTTCCCCAGAATCCTGCCTTTGTTTCCGCAACAGAGGCAGGCTGTCACTCTTCGTGCCCGGTTCCTGTGGCTGTCCTAAAAGCGGCGGAGGCGGCAATGGGAATGGCGCTTCCCAAAGATGTGCATATTCATTTCCTATAGGTACGGGGGAAACATTTTTTTAGTGGGCTGGACGTTTGCGTATTGAAAGCCGGTGATTTCATCTATCGGCAGATTATTTTTTTTCAAAGAAATCTTTCAAGTCGATAACCTTTTCACCCTTTTTTATGGATGCCTTGGCGCTTTCCCAGGATCCCCTGACCTTTGCCTCTTTCAGCTCCCCGATAATTGTCTGAAGTTTAGGATTTTTATTTATAAGCAACTGAATTTGCTCATTCAGTGTCTCCCATCCCGCGTCGAGATCCTTTGTATCGAGCTCAAAATTTCCTAAAAAAGAAAGTAGCGCACCCAGGTGAGATAAAATGCCAAAATGGGTAGTGTCTTGCAGATAATACGGGCAGTGGCTCCATAAACTGATACTACCCATCCCTCTTTTCTGCGCCTCAGAGTGAATCAGGGTATGAATCGCACTAGGTCCCTGGTAATCAATGGGAATGATATTTTTCTGTTTTAGTTTTAAAAATAGATCTTCGTTTGAAGAAATACCCGAAACAATTCTATCTGTATGGAGGACGCTGTCATACATACTCCCAAGCGTAATGACCGTTTCAACGCTCAGGTTTTCACATAATGTTAACAAATCGTCAACAAATTGAACCCATCGGAGATGAGGTTCATTTGCTTTCAGGATTATCAGATCGCGAATACCTTCATCATTTCGAACGGCGTAAAAGGACCCGCCTAGAGGAGACAGGCTTATTAGATTACCACCTTTAATATTTACGAGGGGGCGGTTTTCGTCATAACGGTAAAAAATATCCGGATTTATCTTGGCAAAATATTCGGCCTTTAGCTTGCGTATCAGATAGGCGGACATCCCGTTGGAAATATCAAGCGCATTTCCCCATCCGTCAAACCCCGCAATCAAAATGGGATTGTTCAGTTTGGGTAATTCCTCAATTTGAATTCCCTGCTCTTTTTCACTCATCGGTTTAACTTCTTTTTGTTTTCAATCGATTCAAATTGACCATTTCCAGTATTTGCACAACCTATCTTATCGCTTCGGCTATCTGTCGACCGGTTTGTTGGATGGTATCCATGTCTCCGGGTTTGATCTCCCACCTGGTGATCGGTAGCTCCGGGGCCCCGCTGGCACGGGGGACCAGGTGGAGGTGGTAATGCATCACCACCTGATTGACCCCACGGCCGTTGAGCTGGAGAGTTGCCACCCCCACCGCGTCTAGGGCTTTCTTTATCGCTTCGGAAACTTTTTTTGAAGCCAAATGAATCGCGGTCAGGTCATCATCAGAGATTTCCCACAGGTTTTCGGCATGCGCTTTGGGGATGATCAGCGTATGGCCCTTGGAAATCGGGTTGATATCTTCGAAGGCAAGAACCTGAGCATCTTCATACACCTTTGTACAAGGGATTTCACCTTTGACGATTTTACAAAAAATACAATCTTCCATTGTCCATCTCCTTTAATCCAGTTTTTACTATTTTTTTCTGCTTAATTTCAACCTTCTTTTTCTGTTTTGCAGGTCAAACAAACCGGCTCAACCCCTGATACCGGAAATCGTATCCCTCAGCCATTGAACCAAAGATCTCTTTATACAGACTTTCAGATAAAGATCTCCGGCCGGTCCCCCTCCTTTTCCTTTTTTTCCTAGGCCGGATAACCGGATTTTCTGCCTGTTTTTAATTCCCGGGGGAATCTGAACAATCAGTTTTTTGGATTTTCTCCGAAGATAGTATGCATACGGACCCCCCTCTTGAGCCAGCGAGAGATATAGATATATGGTGTCATTTATGTCTTGACCCTTTTCCGGCAACAGGTTACCGGTCAATTTATTAAATAAAAAAAGGATTGCTTTCCTGCTGAAAAAAACAAAACCCCTGCCGAATAAACCCGGTCTATGAAAGTCAAAGGTTCGAAATTTTGGGCCGTAAAATTCCCTAAAAATATCGTCAAACCCCCTAAGACCGGCTGTTTTGGCCATTTCCTCAAAAATATGATTCAGGTCCGACCCGCTGAAAATATCCTGATCGGAATAATTTTTTCTAAAACGTTGATGAGCCGAATATCCAAACTGTTGCCTCAAAAGATCGTATTCGCTTCGTTTTTTTGGATTTGACAGTACCGCGTATGCTTCGTTGACGCTTTTCATTTTTTCGACTGCTTCCGAATTTGAAATATTTCTATCCGGGTGGTATTTAAAGGCCAGACGGCGATAGGCATTTTTGATCTGCTGATTCGCGGCATTTTTTTCAATCTCAAGTATTTTATAATAATCTTTCTGTTCCATTTGAACTTTTATGATTTCGTAATCAAAAGAGAGGCGGGATCAGAAGGGAAGCAGTCCGATTGTTCTGTTCACCCCTCCCGGGTTAAAGAGATATAAAGATATACGGAAAAACCGACGAGGATCATAAAACCAGAAAAGATTTGACCCAAAGAAAATGACAAAAAAACAAAGCCAAGGTGAGCATCGGGCTGGCGAAAGTACTCGATGAAAAATCGGACAACACCGTATCCGATCAGGTAAAAGGCGAGCATTGCCCCCTTTGTCCATTTGAAGTTTCGTATGCTCCATAAAATAGCAAAGAGAAAAATGCCTTCAAAAAAGGCTTCATAAAGCGGTGAGGGATGTCTGAGGTTCGATCCTGGCGCTAATGGGAAATACATCCCGAACGGTTTGGATGTCACCCTGCCATACAGTTCGCCGTTGATAAAATTACCCAACCGGCCAAACGTATAACCCAGAGGAATGACAGGCGCAAATAGATCGGTCATCTGCCAGAAGTTCAACTCAGATTTTCTAATGTAATACCACGCCGCAACTATTACACCGATGAGACCTCCGTGATACGACATGCCGGAAATACCGGTGAATGCGATGCCATTTGAAAATGAGAAAGGAAGGAAAATTTCAAGAGGGTTTTTAAGATAATAAAACAGATTGTAAAACAGGACGTATCCCAAACGCGCTCCAATGACAAGACCCAAAATCATCGCCGTCATGAGCTCGTTAATATGGTTTTTCATAATATCAAAGCGTTTTTCGTGCTTAACGCGGTATAGAGCCAGACAATAGGTCGTTGCGAAAGCAATGATATACATCAAGCCGTAATATGGTAGCCTGAATGACCCGATCTCAATCAGAAAAGGATTTATTGATTCAGGCAAATGCTGCCACCAGTCCCAGAAATCATACATGATTAACCTATTTTCCATCCTGCCGTTAAGACAGATGTCCTTCTATACACGATTTTTTCTGGAAAGCCCCGGTGCCATGATGGTCTTTTTTTTAACCAATTTAAACCATAATGCTAATTTCAACGGGTACGCGAAGAAGGAAGGCTTTCAGTTGTCGAGTAAATGCAAAAGGTTGAATGCCGCAACGGTTGGAGTCGCTCTCCCCTGTTCAACATCTTCTATCGTTTTAGTTAATTTTTTAGTGACTTCAGCGTTTTTATAAAACCGATCTTTTAACCCTTCTTCCACCATCGACCACATCCAAGCAATCGTTTGTTTTTTGCGTTTTTCTTTTAATTCACCTGTTGTCGACAGCTTTTTGTTGTGCTCTAAAACGGTATTCCATATCTCATCGATACCGGTTTTTTCCAGAGCACTACAGGTAAGAACCGGGGGGATCCAGGTGGGGGTCGAAGGGGTCAACAAGTTTATGGCGGATTCGTACTCTTTTTTTGCCTTTTCCGCTCTTTCAATATTGTCTCCATCTGCCTTGTTTATGACCAGGGCATCAGCGATCTCCAGAACCCCTTTTTTGATTCCCTGGATTTGATCGCCGGCACCTGCCAACAGAAGGACCAAAAAAAAATCGGCCATGGAAGCTACAGTGGTTTCAGACTGTCCGACTCCAACGGTTTCAATAATAATAACGTCAAAGCCTGCGGCTTCACACAGGAGCATGGTCTCCCTTGTTTTTCTCGCGACACCTCCCAGGGTCCCCCCGGAAGGAGACGGACGGATAAATGCCCTGTCATCCAAAGAAAGCATCTCCATCCGTGTCTTATCAGCCATGATGCTTCCACCGCTCCTTTGGCTGCTGGGGTCGATAGCAAGGACCGCCAGGCGATGGTCTTTTTCAACCAGATCCATGCCAAAGTTTTCTATAAAACAGCTTTTACCCACGCCCGGTACACCGGTAATGCCGAGGCGGACGCCCTTTCCCGTGTAAGGTAGAAGATGATCGATGATGATTCGGGCCAGCTTCTGATGTGACGGAAGCGAGCTTTCAATCAAGGTGATGGTTTTGGACAGGATTCGCCGGTCCTGTTTGAGAACCCCTTGAACATAGTCGGAAGGGTCCCTGAAAATCATTTTTTTTGTTCCAGTACATCCAAGATTTTTTTTGCAGAGTCAATTATTGGGGTTCCGGGTCCGAAAATACCGACCACGACAGCGCCGGCATCATACAGAAAATCATAATCTTTCGGTGGAATGACCCCGCCAACCACAACAAGTATGTCTTCACCGTCCTCTTTTTTAAGCGCTTCAATCAACTCAGGAACCAGAATTTTGTGGCTTGCAGCAAGGGAGGATACACCGACAATATGCACATCATTTTCCACCGCCATTTTGGCTGCCTCATCCGGCGTTTGGAACATCGGGCTGATATCCACATCGAATCCAAGATCTGAGTATGCGGTAGCGATTACTTTAACCCCGCGGTCATGGCCATCCTGCCCCATCTTGGTTACCAGTATTCGCGGACGCCGCCCTTCTTTTTCTAAAAATTCATCGGTTCTTTTCCTGACTGAATCAATCATCTCGCTGTCCCCAAACTCCGAGGTATATACACCGGATAGGCACCGGGTGGTGGCCTTATAATGGCCGAAAACCTTCTCCATCGCCTCTGAAATTTCCCCTACCGTCGCCCGGGCTCGAACCGCGGGGAGGCAGGCTTCAAGCAGGTTGCCATCAGCCGCCGCACATGCGGTGATGGCTTCAAGCGCTTTTTCCACGGCCCGGTTGTCCCGTTGGGCTTTTACCTCTTTTAATCTCACAATTTGCTCATCACGGATACGGGTAGGGATTTCGAGAACATCTATATCCGGATCCGATTCGGCCTGATACTTGTTCACCCCGACAATGACATCCTTCCCCTGGTCAATTCGGGCCTGCTTCCGGGCAGCAGATTCTTCAATCCTGAGTTTGGGCATTCCGGTTTCAATAGCTTTGGCCATTCCCCCCAGTTCTTCAACCTCATTTATAATTTTTCTGGACTCGTTAATGATTCCATCGGTCAATGCTTCGATATAATATGACCCCCCGAGCGGATCGACCACATGACAGATCTGGGATTCTTCCTGGACAATAATCTGGGTGTTTCTGGATATCCTGGCAGAAAAATCAGTGGGAAGACCGATCGCCTCATCAAAGGAATTGGTGTGCAGAGATTGTGTTCCACCCAAGGCCGCAGCCAGACACTCGAGGGTTGTCCGGATAATATTGTTGTACGGATCCTGTTGTGTTAGGCTCCACCCCGAAGTCTGGACGTGTGTTCTCAGCATCGAAGATCGAGGATCTTTCGGATTGAAGCGACTGATAATTTCATGCCACAGAAAGCGGGCGGCTCTTAACATGGCAATTTCCATAAAGAAATTCATCCCTACACCAAAGAAAAAGGAGAGCCGAGGAGCAAATTCGTCAATATTGAGACCGGCAGCAAGGGCGGCTCTCACGTATTCCAGGCCGTCCGCCAGTGTGAACGCTGTCTGAAGAACCGAGTCGGCCCCTGCTTCCATCATATGATACCCACTGATACTGACCGTATTATATTTGGGCATCTCTTTTGAAGCGTATCCGATGATGTCGGCTACAATCCGCATGGAAGGCTCTGGAGGATAGATATATGTATTTCGGGTCAGATATTCCTTCAAAATATCGTTTTGAATGGTTCCGGTCAGCTGTGCTTTCTTAACTCCCTTCTCTTCGGCAGCAACAATATAGCCCGCAAGGACCGGAAGAACAGCACCGTTCATCGTCATGGAAACAGACATCTGATCAAGCGGAATCTGATCAAACAGGATTTTCATATCCTCCACCGAGTCTATTGCAACACCCGCCTTTCCGATATCGCCGGTCACCCTGGGGTGATTCGAGTCGTATCCCCTGTGTGTGGCGAGATCAAAGGCGATTGAGAGGCCTTTTTGGCCGGCTGCTAGATTTCTTCGGTAAAATGCGTTGGATTCTTTTGCGGTTGAAAAACCGGCGTACTGTCGGATGGTCCACGGCCTGACGGTGTACATGGTAGCTCGGGGACCCCTGGTATACGGTTCAAACCCCGGGAGGGTTCCCAGATGTGCCAAATCTTCCGTATCTTTGGCGGTATAAAGCGGCTTTACTTTTATCCCTTCCGGTGTTTTCCAGTAAAGGGAGTCGACGGGCTTCCCCTTTAGTTCTTTTTTCGCAAGTTCAGCCCAATTGTCGGGAATTGATCGGTCTACCATAAAGAGCTCCTTTTTGGTGTTTAAAATTCTATAGCATAACCTGCAATGACCGAAGAACGATATATAAAAAACCGGCGATGCTGTCAATACGGGTTTACTAAAATGAAGATCCAGCTCAATAGTCGGCGGCAAAGCATCTTTATTTGACTGAGATCCCATACATGGCTATATTATGACCAAATTTCAATAGCTATTAAATCCGACGGAGGAAGGAACGATGAATTTTAGAAAACACCTTGAAACTGCCTGGAATCAAACGCTGCAGTTTATTGCGCCACTGATTTTCATGACATTGGTGATGTTTATTGTCAGTTTCTTGACCCTGGGAATTCTAGCCCCGGTGACGATGGCAGGGTATATCCACTCCATACTTTTGATGCTGCGAGATGGACGTGAGCCAAAAATTCAGGACATATTTTCACAGATGGGACTGTTTTTCCCTTTATTTGGGTTTGGAATCGTCATCTTTTTGCTCACGCTCATCGGCTTTGTACTTCTTGTTTTGCCCGGTGTTCTTTTTATTATTGCGGTATTGTTCTTCTGCTTTTATATGATACCCCTTATGACGGATCAGAAATTGGGTCTAATTGAAGCCATCAAAAAAAGTTATGCAATGTCCATGGAGGGGAACAAATTGGACCATTTGGTCACGATCATTTTGTTTGTGGGGATCACAGCCATCGGGAGTTCTATTTTTATTGGATTGCTTTTTACACAGCCCCTTGCAACGATTTTTTTCCTTTCTGTTTATGAAGAGAAAATTTAATAGGCCTTTCATTCGGTTCAATGGCGGCAGCTTTACCTCGAAGTGCTTCGGTATTTAATCTGGCGGACTAGAAATTATGGTATTTTGGATTTTAGGCGGAGGCAGATTTGGATCCATAGCTGCACGCCGTTTGAGAAAAAGAGAGCCGGATGCCCATATTACGATTGTCGACACAGACCCTGAAGCGTTTCGCGAATCAAAGGAACAGGTTGATACGGTTGCGGAAGAGGGTATCGCTTTTCTTGAGCATCATCTCGATGGTAAAAGCAGACCTGACTGGATTGTCGCCACCATACCGCTGCACGTGGCATTTGAGTGGATATGTTGCACGCTGAGTGACCATGAGGTTTTGCCCCTCCCTGTACCGGAAAATCTGTTTTTGCTTTTACCGAATTCCATGCAGGGGAAAAAGGGTGAACTCTATGTCAGCCAGGCCGATTTTCTCTGCCCGGATAACTGCCCCGAACCGTTTGACAAGTGTTTTACAACCGGAAAACCCAGAAAAACCGAGATGTATCGAAATTTGGAGCAGCTGAAATTGCCCGAATACAGATCGATCGTTATCCGGAGCCACCAACTTGCCCCTGGGGTAGGTGGGTATTCTCCAAGCGCCCTTTTAAGCGCCCGGAAAGAAATTTCCGAAAAAGAGGGTAGGGTGCTGGTGAGCACCGCCTGTCGCTGTCAGGGAGTCGTTCAGGCGTGCGAGATCCGAAAAAAGAGCAGGGTTCGGCCCCCAAGTTAGGACCCTAAAACAAAACCCTTCATAACCCGGATCTGTTTTTTTTATTTCGATGGCCTAACAGGGCTTCCGACACGGATTTCATTCCCTGATAGTAAAACAGCTTCCGACCGGTCAGGATAAACCGATACAATTTGTATTTTCCCGCTTTTTTTCCCGGTCATAACAAAATGATGGCCATTTACGCCTTTGATGATTTTCCCCATGGCGTGAACTTCAAAAATACTTCCAGGCCTGATTCCGATGTTGCTTCCAGAGGATACCACGACGTTTTCCCCATTGACCGAAGAGATATATCCGCTCCAAGGCAGATCTGCCACCGCATCGCAGACTTTCTCCCCCATTTCGGTCGCGATATTTATAATCACCTGGTTAATCAGGGGCATAGAGGTGATATTTTTTGATTGAACCAACTGAAAATCTGATTCATCAACCTCCGTTTGGTGGACCAAAACCTCATCAATAATTTTAGCTCCGGTTTCTGTATCGTATACCTCTACCGCGATTTGTATTTGGAGGAAGTTTCGACTGCTTTTAAACCAGAGAATACCTCGCTTTTCTTTTATTCCACTGATATCCAGCAGCCCACCGGTCACAATGGCATTAAATCCCACCTCTCTTCCGGCCATCGAAAGGGCAAAGTTATCGATCCGTCCGGTTTCCATTCTGGGTGAAGTTCCCAGAATTTTTTGGTATTTCGCATCACCTGGTTTTTCAAGAATAATTTCAGGACAGTCTTTTTGTATCGTCTGGGATAGGTTTGTTTGTAAAAACAGTTCGAATCTTTGCCCCTCAGCCAGAGTCTTGTTTTCAAAGTTTGCAACACCTACCCTTTTTTTCAAATTTCCACTAAAGAACTTAAAGCCCCCGGTCATTTCAGTGGCGGTTTTGTTGGAATTGGAGACGCCTGTACATCCTGTGCTAAAAGCAATGAGAAGCGAAACAATAAAAAGAACGGTTACAGTGCAAATTCGATGGCTGACCAGCCTGATTTTTTCAAAATTCATTTTTTCCCTCATATCGGGCTGTAACCCGGGTGTTTATGCCACCCCGAGGGGTGAAATCCCCGGTAACTTTCATCTGTTTTGGACCGACGACAGCAACCAAGTGATTGAGGATCTGGTTGACCACATGCTCGTAAAAAATACCGACATTTCTGTATTGCAGTAGATAAAATTTCAATGATTTTAATTCCACTATTTTTGTGTTTGGAATGTATTCTATTATGATCCGCCCGAAATCTGGAAGTCCGGTCATAGGGCAGACAGAGGTGAACTCAGGCTGTTCAATGGTAATATCGATATCCCGTTGCCCTTTATACTTATACTCGACAGCATCGAGAAGCCCGGCCTTAACTCTATTTGGGTCGATGATTTTATAACCGAGGTTTTTCTTATTTATTTCTTCCATTTGACTCCCCATTTTCACCTGGCTAAAAAAAATGATACACGAAACCAGATTAGGATCGAACAATAAAAAATAAAAATCCGAATGTCAATTCCTGGCGTATCTAGTGGGCTTCAGCCCAGCTCTGCCCGCTTGAAATATTAACCTTTAGCGGCACATTCAGTTTCCAGATCCCTTCCATGGTCTCTTTCAATAAATTTTTTACTAAATCAAGTTCTTCTGGTGGTACCTCAAAAACAAGTTCATCATGGACTGAAAGAAGCATTGCGGATTTAAGCCCCTGAAGTTCAAAGGCAGCGTCTGTTTTTAGCATAGCGGATTTTATCAGGTCTGCTGCTGTCCCTTGGATAGGCGTATTGACGGCTGTTCGTTCGGCAAATTGGCGCACATTTATGTTATTGCTGTTGATATCTGGGAGGAGGCGGATACGGCCCAGAAGGGTGCTGATCTGTTCTGTTTTTTTTGCATCTTCGATTGTCTGATCAATAAATTGCTTAACCCCTTTGTATTTTGAAAAATAATTGGTGATATAGGTCTTTGCCATTTTCTGGCTGATACCGAGTTCCTTTGAAAGTCCGTAAGCGCTCATCCCGTAGATGATGCCAAAGTTGATAACTTTCGCCTGTCTTCTCAATTCGGGTGTAAGGAAGGATGGAAAGACCTGGAAAATTTCAGCTGCGGTGCGGGCATGGATGTCTTCATCATCATTGAATGCCTCTATCAAAATGGGATCGTTTGAATAATGGGTAAGTATTCGAAGCTCAATCTGCGAATAATCGGCTGAAACCATGTGCCAGCCTTTTTTCGGGATAAAGGCGCTGCGAATTTCTCTCCCTTCCTCTGTACGAACGGGTATGTTCTGAAGATTCGGATCGGAACTGCTCAGACGACCGGTGGCGGTCACCGTTTGATTATAAGACGTATGGATGCGCCCTGTTTCCGGGTGAACAAGGACAAGGAGTGCGTCCGCGTAAGTCGATTTTAACTTTGCCAGGGTCCGGTGCCTCAAAATCAAAGCGGGCAGTTCATGGTGGGATGCCAAATACGTTAAGACGTCCACATCTGTGGAATAACCGGTCTTTTTTTTTGTCTTTTTCTGTACCGGTAGTTTGAGTTTTTCAAATAAAATATATCCAAGCTGTTGTGACGACTTTATGTTGAAATTTTCCCCTGCGACTCCGTATATCATTTGTTCCAAGGTATTGAGCTGATGCTCGAACGATTTTGAGAGCTGGCTGAGTCTTTCCTTGTCGACACAGATCCCCCGTATCTCCATCTTTGTTAAGACCGGCACGAGGGGCATCTCAATTGTCTGCAAAAGTGTGGTGAGGTCGATCTCATCGAGCTTTGGTGCCAACACCCTATAGGCCATGAGGGTGATATCTGCGTCTTCACAAGCATAGGGCACGGCTTTTTCGATGGATATCTGGGAAAAATTCAATGCGGTTTTTCCTTTACCGGTTACCTCCTGGTAGGTAATCTTTCGATGGCCCAGAAAATCGAGGGCAATCTGATCAAGATTATGGGCCCGTTTTGAGGGGTTGATGAGATAGGATGCCAGCATGGTATCGAAAAATACCCCGGCGAGTTTTATGCCGTGACGTGCAAGGACAATCCAGTCATATTTTATATTTTGACCGATTTTTTTTATTTCAGGATTCTCTAAAACAGGTTTCAATTGGTTTAAGACGTTATCGATATTGATCTGACTCAACCTATCAGGGTTATCATGTGCACAGGGGATATAAAATGCTTCATGGGGAGAGATTGAAAAAGAGAGGCCAACAATTTTTGCCTGCATGGGGTCTTTAGATGTAGTCTCGGTATCGAGTGCAAAAGACCCTGCATCGGCCAAGCGGGAGACAAAGGCAGACAGGGATCTAACATCTAAAATAGCCTGATAACTTTTTTTGCTTAGATCGGTTGATTCCGGAAAATCCATTTGCAACTGTCTGAATTCGAGTTCTTTGAATAACCGCGAGAGCTGTTTGGTGTTGGTTGACTGGAGTTTGAATGTTTCCATATCAAATGTCAGTGGCACCCGGGTGTCGATGGTCACAAGCGTTCTGCTCAAAAGGGCCTGGTCTTTGTATTTTACAAGATTTTCATATAGTTTTTTTCTGGTAATTTTACCGATCTGTTCATACACTTGTTCGATACTCCCAAAACGTTTTATCAGGTCTAGGGCTGTCTTTTCGCCAATTCCCGGCACCCCCGGAACGTTGTCAGATGCGTCCCCGGAAAGACCCATCACATCAATCAGCTGATGGGGCTCAACTTCAAACCTTTTCCTGACCGCATCTGCATCCACGGTATTATCCTTCATCGGATCCCAGACAATGATTTTATCGGTGACCAGTTGAAAAAAATCTTTATCACCTGTGATCATGATGACGGAAATGTCGTCACTGGCTGCCATTTTGGCCAGGGTACCAATGAGATCGTCTGCCTCATAACCCGGCTTTTCGATCATCGGTATGTTGAACCCCTTTGTTATCTCTTTTATGTATGGAATTTGAACCGCCAAATCAGCCGGCATGGGGGGGCGATTCGCTTTATAACTGTCATAGATTTCGTGCCTGAAGGTGGGGCCCTTTACATCAAACAACATGACAGCGTATTGCGGGGCCTGTTCCTCCAATAATTTTAGAATCATTCGGGTGAATCCGAAAATTGCATTTGTCGGCATCCCCTTTGAATTGGAAAGTGCCCGGATTGCATGAAAAGCACGATAAATATATGCGGTTCCGTCGATCAGGTATAATTTATTTTTTTTATTCATATCCAAATAATCATCATTTGTTTTGCAACCAACAATTTCTGAGATTTCACCAGCCGACCAGGCAGCCATCGATATAGGTCCACTTATCATTTTGAACCCAGCGATATTTTTCAAAAAAAAGCCTGTCGCTCAAGTAGTATTTTCCTTTTTCCTTCCGTTTAAGAAACCGGTAAAAATGCCTTGGCCCACCATTATACATGGCATAAGTGACACCTGCGAGGGTGTCGCTGTCGATGGGGTCTTTAATCTTCAATTTTTTAAGTGCGTATCGTCGAAAATATTGATCGATGATTTCAACTCCCGCCATGGTGTTATAGCGTATATTCCATTTCAAGTGTTTTAAATTATATATACCCCGCCATACGCGTTCATTCACCTGCATCATACCGACCGAGGTCTTATTATACGACCGGAGATAGGTGATCTTCCCCTCCTTCACTTTAAACTGCTGAAAGCAACTCTCCTGCCAGGCCGTGGAAAAAATAATCTCCTGGAAAATTTGATGATACTTTTCAGGCAGTTTGTTTCTTTTTAACAGATTACTTTCCGAACTTTCTAACAATTGTTTGACTCGCTTCAAATACGAGTCAAGACCATCCTTCAGGGCGAGCCATTTTACAATATCTTTGAACTCAATTTCGCTGTTTGGTGTTTTTGCCCAGGCCGGGGCGGCCAAAAACTGTTTAAACCCGTACCATAAATGATTCCTGTCATTTTTATTGTCTCCTGTCTCATCGAGATCCAACTCATCCGGACCATAAGGCGGTGTCGATGTCACCAACGGCGCACCCAGGTCAAGAATTTTTCGTAGGTCTGTATTGACGTTTGTATCATAATCGAGCAGAACCGGTTTTTCTTTGCTTAACAGGCCCGCTAAACGAATGAGACCGTTCCGACTGATTTCGATTCCCAAAGTGGGACCGAGTTTGTCAAATGCGATAAGTGCATCGGAAGCGGTGAAAAAGGCGAGATAGCCGAGGGTATATTTGGATACCTCATCACCCAGATGCGTTCGGAAAATGGTAGACAGGTTTTTCCAGGCCAATACAAACTGTTCTCTTACCAGGTCGCGCTCCAAAGTTCTTTCAGAAAGCTCGGTAATAAAACGATATCGGGTTTCGAGCAGGGTCTCGAATAAAATTTGTCGATCATTTTCCAATAAAGGCTCTTTTACCAGGGAAGTGATGATACCCACGAGAAACGTATCCCAAGATTCCCATGCCTCGGTAATGGCTTCGAGCTCTTCATCGGAGATCGGAAGTGGTTCAAGATCCTCGGAGATTTCATAGATTTCCTCAACATTCGCATCGATATTGATCTGAACCGCATCGGGAGTTACAAGAATCTTTTCCGGTCTCAAACTACTCAGCATTCTTTCTGTCTGCACGCGTACGTCTTCGGGAAAGAGCGGCAATAAAAATGATTTTAACTCCGAAAGAGGTGGCGCCAGATTGACGCTGATACTGTTCAAATAATCGTAAGCCCAGGCCTTCACAAGCTCCCAAACTATACCAACAATTTTCGCCGGTCTACGGTGTTTGTTGTATAGGATCGAATCCATTGTATCAAATGACAGTAGCATAGTTTTACTGTCAATTTTTGGCTTTTGAAAAAAGACCACATAACCTTCCCATTTGATCGGCATAAAGCACTTTTCTTTAACCGGTGTACCCACGCTAACCTGAACTTTCGTTTCAAACCGGATTTGAGAACGCTCCTCGGAGAAGTTCGGCTCAGACAGCACGACATATATACAGCCATCGTTTTCATTTAATACGACAACCGTCTGGTCAGGTTCGGTGAATGCATTGTAAATAACCAGCGACCTGAGCAGCGGATAATCGATCGTTAAAGGAAGGGTGATTGTTTTTACAGGGGTAAAGCCCGATAATAAAAAAAAGAAGATCACCATCAGGATGAGAAGTAAAAATAATTTATTTTGATCCGTTTTTCTGTTGATCATCAGTTTTATTTTTGAGTATCACTTCGAGCTCTTTTAAACTCTGAATATGGTAATCTGCAGAAAGGTGCGGATTGTTATAGGCAATCAGGAATACCCCAGCCGCCTTTGATGCCGTTTCATCCAATTCTGAATCACCGATGTAGACTGCTTGAAAAGGCTCGATTTCAAAATGCGTTAAAATCTTCATCAGCAGGTCGGGATGGGGTTTGGGGTGCGCCACATCACGTGCACTTACAACCAGGTCAAAATAACCTTCGAGGTTGTGCTCGGCAAGGACGGAACCGATGGTGTTTGTCCGGTTGGTGGCAATGGCGATTTTGTATTTGGGTTTCAATTTCTTGAGCAACGGTTTTAAATCCGGTTCGATTTTCATTAATTTGATAAATGGGAAATAACCTATTTTTTTTCGATAGGCATGTGCGCTTTTGCGTAGGCTTTCATCATCAAACAGATACCTCAATGATGCATCGATTGTATGCATGTGGACATATGCAAACTGTTTGGATGTCAAATCCGGCATACCGAATTGATTCAGGATCTGATTATAAAATGTCATGTTCGCCTTTTTCGTATCGAATAAGACGCCATCACAGTCAAAAGCAATGACCTGGATATCGTTCATTGATTCGGTCCGTCCAAAGCCGTGTTATTTCGGTTCGGTGATATTCCCATCGATCCTGATTTTAATTTCCGGCTGTATACTGGTGTCTGTCTTCATGGTGATCGTCTCAAAATAACGACCTTTTACCTGTTTTAGATTTTTAACCGTTAAAAGATATTCCTCACCGGTCTCTGCAACAACTCGCTCAATCGTGTAGCTGATATTTTTTCCCTGGCCTTCCTTTTGCTCAACGAGTTTGAACGGATATTTTTTTTTCGGGATAATCCGTACGTAGCCCTTTATTTCCTTTCCAGCCTCGCCGGTTAGTTTTACCCGCTTGGGACTTATGGTGGCAAATTTTTCAACCTTTCCAAAAATGGAGAGCCTGAAAGTCGGTTGTTTTTTATCATTGGTATGGATTACCGCTTTTTTTTGAAGTGTTCTTCCACCATAACCGACCGTATCAACCTTTATGGTAATTGCACCCTCACCACCGGGAGGGATCTGCCTCGAATAGGAGACAGCTGTACACCCTCAGTCCGTACGGACCTTTAAAATATCAAGCGGGAGTGTACCTTTGTTTTGTATGGCAAAGGTATGCTGAATTTGAATACCATCCAAAACCGGAGCAAACTCAAACTTTTTAATTGGTAAAAAAGCAGATGGTGATTTTTGGGCTTCTTTTTGGTCTCCGGAAACAACAGAAACGGCGACAAACAGGCCACAAATTAAAGCGAAGATAAAATAGCGCTTCATTTTCAGAACCCCTTTTCAATTGCATTTCACATTTTAAATTTCAATATATTTCTATCAACCGGAGAAAAATCTGGCAAGTCATAAAGTGAGGCGCAATTCTCCGGTCCCCATTCCATGTAATTTTATTTTCAATTGTTTATCAAAGATGGTCATGATATTTTTCATAGAATGAAACTTTATTTCATTATAATTCTTGACAGGAAGGATCGGTTTGGGTATTTGAAAAAGAGATTGAACATCACAAACTTTTTAATCGAATAGCGCGGGAGGCAGCAATGTGTTGCATCGCAGGAATTCTTTTTAAACAAGATAAGCGTCCGGATCTCGGCTTGACCACCGGCCAAGCACTAACTGAAATGCTGCATGCACAGGTGCACCGTGGTCCCGATTCAGCCGGGTGGGCTTTATATAAAAATATCCATGAAGGCGAGATTCGTTTGCGCTTTTTTATATCTCACAATGGGGGTTCGGACGAGGAGATCATAAAAATCAAAAAAGCGCTCGCCGGACAAAATGCAGAAATCGTCCAGGAACAAGTCCTTGGTTGCACTTACGGGGTAAGGGTCAAATACAGCAGAGACATCCAGAAATTTTCTTATGCTGTGGGGAGTGTCACTGAACTGGTTTCGGTCGGTTCCAGTCTTGATATCGTCAAGGATGTTGGCCTGCCCTACGACCTCGCCCCACGGTATGATGTTTACAATTTTGATGGCAATCACGGACTCGCACACACGCGTTTGGCTACGGAATCCGGGGTGCATCCCAATACTGCACACCCGTTTTGGGCTTCCGGTTTCTCCGATGTAGCCACTGTCCACAACGGCCAGGTCACCAATTATTGGATCATGCGGCGGCGCCTTGAACGCCGGGGCATGGAGTTTCAAACCGAAAACGATACCGAATTGATCGCGGTATACCTGGCTTATAAAATGAGTCAGGGAGCTTCTTTGGAAGATGCGCTCAGAACTTCTCTTGAAGATCTCGACGGCACCTTTTCTTATTTGGTCGCCACAGAGGATTCGATCGGTTACGCCAAAGACAAACTGGCGGCCAAACCGATGGTAAAATATGAGGACGACGATCTCATTGCTATCGCCTCCGAGGAAGTGGGTATCAATCGCCTCTTCCCCGGTAGAGCCCTGGACACGACCGAACCGCCTCCACTGACGTACGGCCTTTGGTCACGGTCATGATAAAGGGTAGAGCCACCGTCTAGTCGCATCTCAAGTTTTTCATCTCCAATCCGCCGGCGCTTCGCCTTCGCCCTTTGCCGAAGGAGTTGTTCCGGTGTATTGGATGCGCGAAACTTGTATTATAAATCATCAACCTATCGTTTAAACAGAGGGGACATCTATCGTATGATCACAATTGATTTGGCAGCAATGACAATCCGAAAAGCCAACGAGATCATCAGAGGGTATGGATCTACCCATCAAGATGTCGAAATTGTTAACCCTGATGCTCGCCATTACATTGGCGTGGGACTTATCAGTCCCATCAAGGTCAAAATCCACGGTTCAGCCGGATATTATTGCGGTGGCTTGACAGACGGCCCCCATTTTGAGGTTGAAAAAAATGTGAGCTGGGGCGTGGGTGACAACATGTTCCTTGGAACGATCGTTGTCGGCGGAAACGCGGGTGCGATTGCCGGTGAGGGATTGCGGGGCGGGGAGATTGTGGTGAAGGGTAACATCGGCTCACGCGCCGGTCAGGTGATGAAAAAAGGCACGCTATGCTGCGCGGGCAATTCCAATTTTATGGCCGGATACATGATGTATGGCGGGCGTTTGATTATTCTCGGCAATTCAGGGGAACGGGTTGGTGAGGATATGATGGGCGGAGAAATCTATATCGGCGGCAAGGTCGAGGCATTGGGAAGCGATGCCGAACTCGTAGATCTCGAATCATCGGATATTGATAGCGTGATGGATTTTTTAGACCGCTACCGCTTGCCTTTTAAGGGTACCTTAAAAAAGGTTGTCTGTGCAGGCAAACAGCTTCGATTCAAAGTGGCCGAGCCGCGGATTCGCAACATGCCGTTCTTTAGCTTTTCAGGCGGTCATGTGGATTACTGGAACAAAAAGATTCAGGAAGATATTCAGGTCAAATCGATCATCGGCCGCTACCGCATTCGGGGTTATGGTGCCGGGCGGCACATTCCTCATTTTTCTGATCTGACCTTCAAAAGTGAATTGTCCAATTTGGGAAAGGATCCGGATGTGGTTTCAAAGGTTGATCTCAGGACCTTCATCGGGGATAGGCATGGCGGAAAACCGTTGGACCTCAGCATGCCGGTGATGATTGCACCCATGAGTTTCGGGGCTCTCAGCCCGCCGATGAAGACTGCGCTTGGTATTGCATCACGGCTTTCGGGTATTTCGGAAAACACCGGTGAGGGCGGCATGTATTCCTATGAACGGGCCGAGGCCCGACAGTTGATTGCCCAGTGTCTGGCAGGTAGGCTCGGCTGGAATGTCCATGACATGAAACGTTCAGACGGAGTGGAAATCTATATATCGCAGGGTGCAAAGCCCGGGCTCGGCGGTCAGTTGATGGCTGAAAAATTGACAAAAGAAATCGCTGCAATTCGTGGCATTCCTGCCGGTATGGATTTGCGTTCTCCCTCGCGTCATCCGGATATTTTGGGAGGCGATGACCTCATTATGAAGGTGCAGGAGTTCCGTGAGGCGGTCGGCTGGCGGGTGCCGGTCAGCATCAAACTCGGTGCCGGTCGGATCCGAGACGACATCAAAATTGCATTCAAAGACGGACTGGACTTTGTCGAGTTGGACGGCATGCAAGGTGGAACCGGAGCCGCGGGTAACGAAGTACTGGAATATGTCGGTATTCCGACCATCGCTGCGATTATGGAGGCCCTGGACGGACTGGAAGAGATTGAAGCTGCGGGCAAGCTACCGATCGTTCTTATGGGCGGGATTAAAGACGGTGTCGATGCCGTAAAAGCCATTGCCCTTGGTGCGACGGCGGTCGGTCTCGGGACTTCCATGCTCATTGCCGGCGGTTGTGTTACCTGTATGCAGTGCAGCGTCGGCAGTTGCGTTGGCGGCCTTGCAACGCAGGACCCTGAACACGTGAACCGGTACGAAGCTGAACACAGGGGCTCCCAGATGCATCGTTACCTGGAATCGATTCGGTGGCAAATAGCGTCAATCGTTCATACCCTGGGTTATAACGATATCCGGCAAGTCTCCTCCAAAGATCTTGTTGCCCTGACCCCTGAAGCGTCGGCCCTGACCCGCTTGCCGTACGAGCCCGGGTACCGTGATCAAATCCGTAAACAAATCGAACAAGAAGGAGCTTTAATGCAATGACCGAGATAGGTGCCCAGGTCACAGAGCCAAAAGTTTTGTACGATGAGTACCATGATATTCAATGGGTTCCGGCACCCTGCCAGGAGGCATGTCCCGTCGGTACCGATGTACCCTCCTATGTCGGCCTGATTTGGGAGGAAAAATATGAAGACGCGCTTGAGGCAATCACTGCCACCAACCCATTCAGTTCGGTTTGTGGACGTGTCTGCGCCATGCCATGCGAGACGAAGTGCCGACGGGGTGAAAGCGATGCGCCTGTGGCCATCCGCAATCTCAAACGCTTCGTCATGGACCGACTTGGTCACGATTTTCATCTTTCCCCGGTCTCGGTGACCCGGTCACAAACGATCGGTATTGTCGGCAGCGGACCTACCGGTCTGACCGCAGCTCAAGACCTTGCAGAAGCCGGGTATGAGGTACATGTGTACGAGAAATTGGAACGTCCCGGCGGCATGATGAATGTCTTTCCTGAATTTCGTATTTCTCGACGCGTTATTGAAGATGACATCAATCGTTTGTTGGATCATTGTCCGGGAGTCAAAGTCCATTTGAACTGTGCACTGGGAGATGCAATCAGCCTCCGGGAACTAAAAAAACGTCACGATTCGGTATTTTTAGCTATCGGCCTGTGGCGGAACAAATCCGCCGGCATCCCGGGAGAAAAAGATGGATTGGAGGGATTTTACGGTATTGAGTTCCTAGACGACCTCAGCAGGAGTATAGAGATCGCACTGAGCGGGAAGGTGATTGTCATCGGTGGCGGAAACGTAGCGATGGACACGGCCAGGACCGCGCTGCGGGTCGGGGCACAGGAGGTTCAGCTTTATTGCCTTGAATCCAGAGAGGAAATGCCGGCCTTCAAATATGAAATCGAGCAAGCGGAAAAGGAAGGGGTTGTCGTCAATCCTTCCTGGGGCCCCAAACAGATCTTAAGCCAGGACGGGAGAGTGACCGGGGTCGAGTTTAGAAACTGCATTTCCGTATTTGATCCCGGAGGGCGTTTCAATCCAGTTTACGGCCAGAAGACCATGCGCGTTGATGGCGAGGTGGTGCTTTCCTCGATCGGCCTTGATGCGGATAACGCCGAACTGGAAAGCCTGGGCATGTTAGAACGCGGAAGGGTAAAAACCGACTTTGAGACGATGTGTACGTCTGACCCAAAAGTATTTGCAGCAGGCGATTGTGCCTTTGGTTCATCGGCGGTAGTATATGCCATGAATCATGGGCACCGGGCTGCGTATTATATACAGGCCTTTTTGGAAAACCGGAAAAACCCGCTTCCTTACCGCGTGCCCTATCGTACGCGCCGGGTTCCGGTGGCCCAGGATCCGTTGTGGGAGAAATTACCACGGGAGGAGCAGCCTTTTCACGGTATTGGCAAAGATTGCCCTGCACCCCGGTTATCTGAATGTGAGTCGACCATGGACGCCGATGGGGTAAAACGGCAGGCTGCACGATGTCTGCGTTGTGACGCCGAAACAGGCTCATCCGATTATTCCCGGCGTACCCGCGAACATATTCACACCATGGCCCGGACCGAACCCGATGACATTGAACGGCACAGACATATATTACTTCAACGGTTGAAACCCCGCGACAACCCGTTTCCACCGGAACGCCCGGCGCACATTGATGATCTTGTATTCCTTTCCGCGGCACTCACCCGCTTGGTGATCGACCCTTATCGTGAAGCATGTTCCACTCGCACAGTGATCGGAGCATCGCTTAATTTAAAACAGCCATTTCTCTGTGTCGGCTTTGACGAAGCGCCCGAAGAGGTCCAACAGGCGTTGGCGTTAGGTCTGGCGGGAAGCGGTTGTGCTTACATCGGCTTTCAGCCGCTATTTACAGGAGACCTTGAAGTCGAGGCATCTTCTCAAGATGGAAAATTGAGATGGTTACAACTTATTTCCCCGGATCGGTCCGAACCCCGGGCCGAAGCAGATGGATTGATACACGTGATCGGACATGAATTTCATCCGATTCATGCAGAACGGCTCCACCAGAATCAATTGCTGGGTTTGGCGGTTTCCGCCCCGGCGCTGGAAAAAGCAATCCCCTATGCTTTGGAACATGGGTTTGATCTGTTGCTGCTCGATGGCAGTTCCGGGATAGACAGACCGTGGACTGAACTGCACGTTGAACCGGACCTGACAGTCATGCGCGATGCCATTCGTCTGTTGCGCAAAATTAACCGTGAAGAAGATATTTCGCTGTTTTATTTTGGCGGTCTGAAATCTGGAACCGATGTGGCCAAAGCGCTGGCAATTAATTGCAACGCCGGTGTATTCGGCGTGGCGATGGGAATTGCCATCGGTGGTGTCATCGAAGGCGATCATATTAAATTTGATAGCAGCCGTACGCTTGAAGAGCGCCGAAATGCGATTGAAAGTTGGATCAGGGCCACTGCGCAGGAAACGGCCATAATTGCACGATGTACCGGCAAAACAAACGTTCACAATCTGGAACCGGAAGATATGCGCAGTATCACTATTTCCACTTCAAAAGCATTAGATATACCCTTGGCATCCGGTATGGGACGTAGGGAAGGATTTTAGGAGGAAAAGGAAAAATTCTCCCTTCCAATTTTTTTATTTTCTCTCAATCTAAATTTAAGGAGTATTGCAGTCATGGAAAAAAGAACATTAGGAGGGTTGGACGGCGGGATCTATCGCCCCTTCACCGATGTGGACCTGCGTAAGGTTGATGGGGCAATTACCCGGCTTTTGTCCGAAGTTGGGATCAAGGTAGCGAATAAACGCGCTTTTGAGCTGTTCAAGGCTAAGGGCATTGAGACGGACGAAGCAAAGAAACTGGTGCATATCCCCAGAGGATTGCTGGAAGATTGTATCGCTTCAACACCTTCGGAGCTTATTTTATACGGCCGTGGCAATCCGGATTACAACATCCATGTGGGGGGCACTCGCGTTCATTTTGGCAGCGGTGGAACAGCGTTGAACATTATAGATCTGGAAACAGGACAAAAACGTCCCTCCACACTCAAAGATGTTCAGAATGTCTCCAAACTGATGGATTATCTAGACAACGCCCATTTTCAAGTTATCCCTGTTTTCCCAAACGATCTGCCGATTGAGAAGGTGGACATCAATCGTTTTTTTGCGGCTATAAACAACACGAACAAGCACGTCCAGGGCGGTGTCTACACGGCTTCAGGAACCAAAGAAGTAGTGGAGATGTGTTCCATGATTGCAGGTGGTCTGGAGGCGCTGCAGAAGGAACCCTGGGTTTCGTTTATCACCTGTATGATCAGCCCCCTGGAAATCGATCAAACCTACGGCGATTTAATGATGGCCTGCGCTGAATCGGGACTCCCGTTGTCCATTCCGGCCGAGCCGCTCACAGGGGCCACCGGTCCTATTACGGTTGCGGGGAATGTGGCCAACCTTTGCGCTGAGTCATTGGCGGGCCTCTGTTTAGCCCAAATCGTCAATAAGGGAACGCCTGTATTGATGGCCTGCACATCCACGTCCACGGATTTGCGAACCATGGGATATGTGTCCGGCTCTGTGGAGGAAGGGCTTATCAATGCTTGCGCCGCACAAATGGCACAGTATTACGAGCTTCCTTTTTACGGAACCGCAGGACAATCTGATTCCAAGATTCTGGATGCACAGGCCGGTTACGAAGGTGCGATCACCAACCTGCTCGTGGGCATGGCCGGGGGCAATTTCATCCATGACGCATTGGGACTTCTGGAATTTTGCCTAACGGCTTCATATGAAAAGTACGTCATGGACAATGAAATTCTGGGTGAAGTTATGCGTGTTTTGAAAGGGGTGACGGTAACAGAGGAGACACTGGCAGTGGATGTCACGGCTGAAGTGGGTCCCGGAGGAAACTTTCTTCAGGAAGATCACACATTTGATCACATGCGCGAGGAACATTTTGTGCCCAAGATTGCAGACCGGAAGCCGAGGGAAAAATGGGAGGAGACAGGGAAAAAAGATACGTTTACCCGTTGTCACGAGATCGTTCTTGAAGTCCTTGAAACCCATAAAGCCGAGCCGGTGGATGAAGAGGTTGTGAAAGCCATCCGGACCAAATTTAAAAATTTTGTGCAATAGAAATATATGGATAAATGCATAGCATAGAGAGATTTTACGTTTTTTCACCAAGGAGGAAATGACCGATGGCAGATCTTACAGACATTATCAATGGGGTTTTCAAAGGTAAACTCAAGGACATTCAAGGCCTGGTTCAGGAAGTTTTAGATGAAGGGGTTAATGCCGACCAAATTTTGGACGAGGGATTAGTCAAGGGGATGGATGTGGTGGCACAAAAGTGGAAAGAAGGCGAAGTTTTCGTACCGGAGGTCCTTCGATCTGCCAAAACCATGCAATTGGGCATGGATATTCTAAAACCACTTCTGGGAGAAGGTGGATTGGAACCGAAGGGCGTTTTTGCTATTGGAACGGTCAAGGGAGATCTGCACGATATCGGAAAGAACCTGGTAGCCATTATGTTGGAAAGTATGGGTTATCAGGTTATCAATCTGGGGATTGATCTGGATCCAAGTGTTTTTGTGGAGCAGGTAGAAAAAGGGGTATCCCTCATCGGCATGTCTGCACTTTTGACCACAACGATACCCCAGATGAAAATCGTAATCGACTCCCTTGAAGAAGCGGGACTTAGACAGAAGTGTAAAATCTGGATAGGGGGAGCGCCTGTGACCCAGGAGTTTGCCGATGAAATCGGAGCTGATTTTTATTGCATAGAAGCGGCCCAGTGTATCGATCAATTAAACAGTCTCAATCCCTGAGGGGCTATTTCAAAACAGATTTTTTACTTTATACTAGAAAGGCATAAGCTGTGATTATTATTGGAGAAAGGATTAATACGAGTCGAAAGTCCATTGATGAGGCTGTCGATAAACGAGACCGGGTTTTTTTACAGGATGAAGCCTGCAAACAGGAAGCAGCAGGAGTTGCCTTCATCGATGTAAATTGCGGATCGAGGTTGAAATCCGAGTGCGATGATTTCCTCTGGCTGGTGGACCTGATACAAGAGGCTGTTTCGATTCCCCTTTGCCTGGATAGCCCGGATCCGAAGGTGCTGGCAGCCGGATTGAAACAGGTTAAACAAAGACCGCTGATTAATTCCATCACCCTTGAACCGGATCGTTTTGACGAAGTGGCCCCTATCCTGGAAGGCGATGTGGCCGATGTGATTGGCCTCTGTATGGACAAAACCGGGATTCCAAATACAACGGAAAAAACAGTCGAAAACGCCGTCGGGTTGGTGAAAAAACTAGAGGCATTGGGATTAAAGCGTTCAAGCATCTATCTCGATCCGCTGATTCAGCCCTTGAGCACCGATACGGAAAACGGTAATACTGCGTTAGCTTCCATCGCGACGATTATGGAATCGCTTTCAGGAGTCCACACCACCTGTGGACTAAGCAATGTTTCTTACGGTTTGCCGGAACGCTATCTCATTAACCGAACCTTTCTGGTCTGTGCCATGGACAAGGGGCTTGATTCAGCGATTATCGATCCTTTGGATAAAAAGATCATGACCAACCTCCTGACCGCGGAGATGATTCTCGGTAGGGATGAATACTGCGGCAACTTTATCGATGCCATGCGCGACGGGAAAATCGCTAGCTAGCCAGACAATTTATGACAAAAAAGGCCATCATCATCTGCGTGCAGTCGGGTTTGGGATCGATGTCGGCGGCACGTTTAGCGATGAGGCAAACTCCCGGCCCCAATAAGGGCTGTTTAGAGGATTAAATGGACCAACAGAATGCACACAGCATATCGGGTGCGCGTGATAATAAACTGGAAGTTTCAATCGGCCGACAGGTACGCGCCTTTCGCAAAAAAATAGAACTGACTATTGCCGGACTGGCTAAATTGGCCGGCCTTTCCAACGGCATGTTGTCAAAAATTGAAAACGGCGTTGCTTCTCCCTCATTGGCTACGCTTCAGTCGCTGGCAGCTGCACTTCACATACCGTTCACCGCCTTTTTCCGTAAATACGAAGAGGAAAGAGACGTCAGCTTCGTCCGCGCCGGCGAGGGACTCATTATCGAGCGCCGCGGCACCCGTTCCGGGCACCAATATCAGCTTCTGGGCCACAGCATCGGTAAAACCATCGCTGTTGAGCCCTATATGATCACTCTCACCAAGGAATCCGATGTTTTCCCGATTTTTCAACATTCCGGCATGGAGTTTATCTACATGATCGAGGGTAAAGTGGGCTACAGGCATGGGAATAAGACCTATCCTCTCACCCCGGGGGACTCGCTTTTTTTTGACGCCGACGCCCCCCACGGTCCGGAAGAGCTGAAAAAATTACCGGTCCGGTTTCTATCTGTTATTTCCTATTCACGCTATAGCGAGGAATAGGGTTTTGTATCATCCTTGTTCCTATAGCTGAACATCTCAACCGGCACATTAAAAGAAGCAACGACAGATAATAGAAACATAAAGATTGAAAAGGAGGAATTAAGCCATGGGGGTATATGCAAAAAAAGGCGAGAGCAGGGAAGCGATTAAAGCCAGACTAAAAGAAGCCGGTGTCGAATATCTTTGGGCACAATTTGTGGACATGAACGGGGCTGCAAAGGTCAAGCAGGTTCCTTTTGCTGCCTTTGACGATATCATCGATGAGGGGGCCGGATTTGCCGGTGGCGCTGTTTGGGGGCTGAATCAAGGGCCTCACAGCCATGATCTAATGGCTCGGGCTGATTTTGAAACATTTCGCCAATTGCCATGGAAGCCTAACACGGCTGTGGTCAACTCCAATCTTTTTGTAGATGATGAGCCGTGGCCGGCATGTTCCCGAACCAATTTGATACGAATGACTGATCTGTTTGCGAAGGAGGGCTATGTACTTAATGGGGGATTTGAGCCCGAACATTTTCTGGTAGTAAAAAATCCCGATGGGTCCATCACGGGTTGGGACCCCCAGGGAATCGATACGTTGGCCAAGCCGTGTTACGATGTTAGGGGAATTTCTCAGGCGGCTGATTATCTCCAGGATATCATGAAATACAGTGCGGAGGTGGGAATGTACATCTACCAATGCGACCATGAGGATGGCAATTGGCAGTATGAGGTCAACTGGCAATGGGCCGACATGTTATCCTCCTCCGATATGTGTGTTTTTTTCCATACGATGGCTCCACAGGTGGCTGCCAGGCACGGATTTAACGTTACATTTATGGCCAAACCATTTGAAGGCAAGACTGGTACGGGAAACCATCTGCATTTTCATGTTGCTGACGTCAAAACAGGTGAAAACCTGTTTCCCCTCAAAGAGGGTGAAAAAGACTGGAAAGATGATCGTCTGGGATACTCGAAACTGGCGTATCATTTTATTGGCGGTCTGCAGGAACACAAGGACGCTATTTGTGCCGTAGCTTCTCCAACGGTTAACTGCTACCGCCGCATCCAGAGCGGTGAAGCCGTCTATTCTTCAGGGTCCCAGTACAACTGGACCCCGGCCTGGAACTCTTTCGGGGACAACAATCGTACCCAGATGTTCCGGTCGCCGGCCAACAACCGCTTTGAGGACAGATCCATATCCGGAATGGCCAACCCATACCTTGCGGCCGCCGTGTTCATTGCGGCGGGACTGGACGGGATCAAAAGAGAGATCGATCCCGGTGAACCGGTGATCGGAGAAAACGTTTGGGATATGCCCTATGAAGAACGGCGAGAACGCGGGATGACACCGCTGCCACAGGATCTGGGACGGGCCTGTGACGCTCTTGAAAAAGACGAAGTGGTAAAATCCGGTCTGGGGGCCATCGCCGACGATTACATCAGACTCAAAAGAGCCGAATGGGGCCAGTTCATGATGCATGTGACAGACTGGGAAGTAGAGCGGTACATTACTTTGGTCTAGTACAGGAGATAGTCATACTAATCTCCGATGGGGCATGGTGCCGCATCGGGGGTAGGGTAAATAAAATTTTTTGGAAAAACAATAAAACAATCTGTAAGAACCGGTTTTTTTCGTTAAAGGGCTAACCACCCAAATAAGCATTTTTCACCTGTTCATTCTCTTTCAACTCTTTCGAATCACCTTCTAGAACGATGTTTCCGGTCTCTAGCACATAGCCTTTCTGGGCCAGCGCCAGTGCCAAGCGGGCATTTTGTTCGACCAAGACGATCGTTCGGCCTTCTTTATGAATATCCCTTATAATCTTTGCAATTTCCACGCACATCAGAGGGGACAGGCCCAGCGAAGGTTCATCCAGCAGGAGCAACTTGGGATTCGACATGAGGGCTCTCCCCATGGCCAGCATTTGCTGTTCTCCCCCGCTCATGGTGCCGGCCGATTGTTTTTGCCGGGCCTTCAAGATAGGAAAATGCCCAAATACATTTTCAAGATCCCTATTTATCCTGTCGGTGTCCTTCCGTAGAAACCCCCCCATCTCCAGGTTTTCCGCTACCGTCATTTGAGGGAATACTCTCCTCCCTTCAGGGACCTGAGCAATCCCGGCCTTGTTGATTTTTTCCGGGGCAAAGTGATCGATTCTCTGGCCGTCTAACCAGATTTCTCCGGTGGTCGGATGGTTGAGCCCGGATATGGCCCTTAAAGTTGTACTTTTCCCGGCTCCATTGGAGCCGATCAGGGTAATGATGTTACCCTCGGCCACCTCAATTGAGATGTTCCTGATGGCATCTACTTTGTGGTAATGAACGGTAATGTCTTTCACTTCGAGCAGCACGTATTCCCCCTCAAATAAAGCGGTACCCTTTTATTCTCCAAGCAGTTCGGCAACCTCTTCGCCTCCCAGGTATGCCTCGATCACATCGGAATTCTCTTGTATCTCTTCAGGCAATCCATCCGCTAACTTCTTCCCGAAGTTGAGAACGGTGATTTTGTCGCATAAACCCATTACCACCTTCATATCATGTTCTACCAGCAATATGGTCATTTCCCACTCGTCCCGGACCTTTCGAATGAGGTCTGTCATATGTTTGGTTTCAGTCGGGTCCATACCGGTAACCGGTTCATCCAGCATGATCATTTTTGGCCCAGCAGCCAGTGCCATGGCCACCCCCAGTGACCTTTGATGGCCATGTGGGAGGTTATCGGCCAGTTCGTTCTTGAGGTCCGACAAGCCCATAAAGTCGATGATTTTCAAGGCCTTCTCCTCGTGCTCTATGTCAATTTGCCGGTTTGTTCCGAATATGGTCCTGAAAAGCCCTCCCTTGGCTTGTAAATGACGGGCCACCAACACATTGCCCATAACAGTGAATTTATGGAAAAGGGCAGTCCTTTGAAAAGTTCGCACGACGCCCATTCCCGCTATTTTGCTTGTTATAAGGCCGGATATTTTTTTTCCCTGGTATATAATTTCCCCACTTGTTGGTCGATAAACTCCGCTGATGACGTTAAATAGGGTTGTCTTCCCGGCGCCATTTGGTCCAATGATTCCCCGTATCTCTCCTGCCTCTACTTCAAGATCCAGGTCGCTTAATGCCGCCAATCCACCAAAATACTTGGTTAATTCCTTTACTTCAAACATAGCCATGGAGTTTTTTCTCCAGCAAAAATTATGGGTGTCTCTTTAGGTTGTTTTTTGTTTTTTATTCCAGAAAGTAAATTTGGGGATTAGACTCTCCAGACCACCCGGCAAGAAGATTAAAAATCCGATTAAAATAGCGCCAAAGAATAAGGGCCGCCATGCCAACAGCGGGCGCGTCCATTCAAAGAGAAATGTCATGACGGCCACCCCGATTACGGGACCCGCAAAGGTGGCCGTGCCCCCTACAACCACCCAAACAAGGAGATACACCATTTCATCTAGGCCAAACTGATGTGGGTCTATGGCACTGAGCCGATGAGCCAGGAGAGCACCTGCGATTCCGGCGAAAAAAGAGCCGAGAACAAAAGCGAAGCTTCTGTATCGCCCGACCCTGATACCGATAGATTCTGCCAAAATATCATCTTCATAAATAACCTTGAAGGTATTTCCTATGCGAGACCTGTCAATTCGATACATAATGAACACGCACCCCGAAGTGATCATCAGTGTCATAAAGTAGTAAGGGATGGCTTCATAGAAATCTATCGGTCCTAATTCGCCCAAATAGGGAATGTTTATCATACCGCGGGGACCTCCGAAAGGGGTGTGGAACTTGATCCAGACCAGTCTAATGAATTCCCCGATAGCTAAAGACGCGATAAAAAAGCCGAAACCCACGGTCCTAAGCAGAGGATACACAATTCCCAACCCAACCAGGCCGGCGGCTGCGCCTGCCAGTGGCATGGTCATCCAAAAGGGCCAACCAAAATGCTTGGCCATGAGGGCGCTCGCGTACGCGCCGGCACCCATCAAAACGACATGGCAAAGAGTCCAGTCTCCTGTCGTAGCTATCAGTCGGTAGCTTGTCACGAGGATGACGTTAATCAGGAATATGATCAGAATTTCAACATAGTATTCTCTGGCAAAAAACGGCAGGACACTCATGACGGCAAGCAATGCTGCTACACCGATTAATGATAATACCTTATGCTTTGACACGGCCCATTAACCCCGTAGGTTTAACGATTAGAATGATAGCCATAAACGCAACGCCGACCATAACAGCCGAAGTTGCATCGAATATGGTAGTGACAAAGGTGTGAATAAAGCCCAAAAGAAAAGCGGCTAAAACAGCGCCTTCAATGCTCGACATTCCCCCCACTATGACTACAATGAAAGCTGTAATAAGAAGATCGCGTCCCATATAGGGGGTAACGGCATGGATGGGTGCCAGGAGGGCTCCGGCCACCCCGGCATATGCCCCGGCGATGCCCATTGCAAGGGCCGTCATCTTATTTATGCTGATTCCTTGCAGCGCGGCGGCTTCCGGATCCTGAGCGCAGGCGCGCAGGGCCTTGCCCCACCTGACCCGATGCAGGAAGAACCATAGAAGCCCGAGCAGGATGCAGGCAGCCGGTATGATCAGGACCCTTTGCCAGCCTATCTGGGCGCCGGCAATGTTTGCCGCCCCCATGTAAGGCGTGGGTATCATTTTCATAAAAGCCAATCCCCAAATCCGCCCCGCGGCAGTCTGTAGAACCCAGGTTAACCCGGCCGTTGCCATAAAACCGGCCAGAACGTTTCCCCTTGTGGGCCGGAAAATTAATCGCTCGGTCAATAAACCAATAATAGCAATAGTTGGAATGGCCGCCAGTACTGCGAGGGGGAAAGGCATCCCCCCCAAAGCGTAGAATACGTATACCACATAGGCCCCTAGCATGAAGAACTCGCCGTGGGCGTGATTGGCCATTTGCATGACCCCAAAAGCCAAGGCCAATCCCACGGCGACTGTGGCGTAAATAGATCCTGCGACCACGGAATTAGCTATCGTTTGTACAAAAGTTGTCAGCTCCATACCATTACCTCTACCACTCTATGGCCTATAACAGATGAGGCGGCAAAAATGCCGCCCCATCTGTTTTGTCCTGTTATTTCCGCTGGTCAAAGTACTGCCCTTTGTCTTTGACTACTTTGATTATCGTATCCTTTCTCGCTTCGAACCACTCTTCGAATTTAATATGAGCTTGAATACGCTTACATTTGCAGTCCGCCTTTACTTCAGCAATAGGAATGGGGGGCGATACCATGTTATCTATACCCCACATTTCCTTTCCGTACATCACCGCCGGTCCCAAAATGGTGGGAATGGACTTGGCGGCCCTGAGTGCTTCCAGAATCTTATCTGGGTCAAAGGTGCCGGCTAGCTGTGCCCCATGGGCCCACACCATGAGCATGATCATGTGGTCCCAGTCGATGCCGGTTATTTTACGGTGCACATCCCCGGGGGCGCCCGGACCGTATTTGGCATTCCACTCTTTGATAAACTCGTGCTGCCAGGAGGGTTCCCCCCACCAGGGGTCATCGAACAGGGGAAAGCTGTTTGCGCTTTTTGTGGCTTCCATATACTCGGCAGGCACTTTCTGGAGAACAGACTCGGTGTCGATATAGTTGCCTGAAATGATCCCCTTGAAGCCCTGGAGGTATAACTGCTCTATGATCAGTGTAACATAATCGGGCCAAGTTAGGTTAAGGCTGACCACGTCGGGCTTGGTGGCCAAAATGGCAGTCACCACCGGGGCGAAATCGGTTGTCTCCAAAGAAAAATGTTTGTCATAAACAACGTCCCAGCCCTCAGCGATGGCTGAGCCCACTTCCCAAGCCTGACAGGTTCGGCCGATGGTCTCGTCTTGAGAAGTGACCGCCCATCTCTTTAAATTCGGGTTATTAAATTTGTGATACCAGGGCCTTAACATATCGATTCTGGGGGTCACATCTCCGCCCCCGATCAAGTATGGTCTATCCGGCATGATATCTGTCGATATTAGTGTTGCATAGAAAACCTTCTTCTTGGAGAGGAAGGGGTGGGTGGCGTCGGCAGGAGTCCCACCAATGGCGCTTATGAATTTTACGTCATGTTCCAAAACCAGCTGCCGGGCGCCCTGCAGGGCCTTACTGCCGGTTGCCTCATCGTCAAAGGCATACATCTTAAGCTTATATCTCTTCCCGCCGACCAGGAGACCTCCCTCGGCGTTGACCCGGTCGATAAAGATTTGATTACCGGTAATTCCCGGCAGGCCCCATCCGGCATCGGGTCCGGACAACGCTGCCAGAAAACCAATGTTAATCGTCTCAGCAGCTTGTGTGGTTGGTACGGTCATTATGGACAATGCGACTACCAATGATACCATTGTTGTCATAGGAACGAGTGATTTCAGGAAACCTTTTTTTTTCATGTTGCCCCCTTTGGTAAAATTTTTATCAATTATTTTTTAACGTTCGTTTTGTCCGCTTTCTCACCTCCTTTCGCACAAAATATCGTTTCCTACTACAGCGTAGTATGAAAAGTTATATAAATAACCTACTCGACATAACGATGTCAAGAGTTTATGAAAAAAAATTTCATACAATTCAACTTGACCTCGTTTGAGCTTTTTTGATACGAATAAGCGATATCGATTTTTTCCTTAATACGCCCGGAGAAGTTTTGCTGTAACGCTACTGGGCTTGCCTGAATTCTGCAACATCTTAGCTTTGACACATGTTTCGTTTTGATAACTATATTTTTATTAAAGGAGATCGACTATGACTGACCTAAAATACAAAAACTATCAAAGCGGAAGCAAACCTACTAATGACAAAGCGGGCCCTCTTGGACTGATGAAATCAAAAGAACTGAACCATATTCCAATGATATCTAAAAGTTACATAGATCTCAGAGTTCAAAAAAAAGATAGACAGACTGAAAAATGGATCAAAGAATATATCGGAAAGATAAAAGAAAAATATTCAGGCCATAATTGGAACAATATGCCTGCATTCCAGGGATATGTTCAATTACATGATCGGTATACGGAAAAAAAGGGAATCCCTTCATCAAGTGCTGGATTGATTGATTTTATCTTGGAAAAAGGATCTGTACCGAAAATCAACACTTTCGTGGATATGTACAACGTGGTTTCATCTTTTACAGGCATTTCCATTGGTGCCCACGATATCGATAAGCTTGAAGGGACCCCAAAACTTGATATCATAAAACAGGACATGCAGTTTAAGATGATAGGGGGCGGAAAAGACGGGGTCGCCAGAAAAGGTGAATACTGTTATATCGATGAAAAAGGCATTCTATGCAGAATGGATATAAAGCAGTGTGATAGAACAAAAGTGACGGAAGATACAAAACAGGTTTTAATGATTTTCCAGGGTAACCCCTATTTAGGATGTGACGATCTGGAGAAAGGTATACGAATGCTGGATAAAATAATCACATCATCATATATGGATCGACATCGATCACCACCTTTACATTTTGCGTGTTCAATTTGAAGGTGTTTTGAAACAACAGCTGGCGGATAAACCGATGCAGTGTTTTTGTCTGGGAACCCTTAAAAAGGATCTGCCATCTAAACCGTTTCGCAATTTTTGGAAGTGGAGCTTCAATTGGGCCGAGCATTTCGACAGATTTTAAAAAGATTGTATTTCTTTTTCTTAAACGGTTGCAAAAATTTCCGACAGCCATTGCATGCGCCCTGGTAATTTGCTTATCCCTCCCCGAAATTTTCAACTGGATCATTCGCGAGAAAGGCGGGTAGTTGAGTGATTTTCGAAAACCGATCTCCCGGTCAAAGAATGCTTTGAAATCCTGCTTTCTGGCTGATAAAATGCTGAAATGATTCGGGTTAAAGGTTTGGAGGATCACCTTGCCCGGCACCGAGCCACGGCCGGATCTCCCGGATACTTGCGCCAAAAGCTGGAAAGTACGTTCTCCGGCTCGAAAATCCGGGAAACTGAGGGAAAGATCCGCACAGATGATGCCAACCAGTGTAATATTGGGGAAATCGTGCCCTTTTGCGACGATCTGAGTACCCACAAGAACGTCGATGGTTTGATTTTTCAGGCCCTTCAGGAAGGATAAAATGGCCCCCTTTCGTTGAGTTGTGTCGCGATCCATCCTTGCCACCCTCGCACTCGGGAAAAGGGTTTTTACTGCGGATTCGACCTTTTCGGTTCCCCATCCGATATTTTTTATTTGGGACGATCCACATGCAGTACAGTTTGAAGCAGAAAATCGAGTATAACCACAGTAATGGCACAGGTATACCTTTGAACTCTGATGGAATGTGAGAGAAATGTCACAATTTTTGCACCGAACGGCCTCACCGCAGGCCGAACAGACCGGAAATCCGGCGAAACCCCTTCGATTAAGAAAAAGAAGAACCTGCTTTTCCGAACCCAATGTTTCTTCCATGGCTTTATAAAGTTCGGGGGTTATAAAGCGCCGGGTTCCCCTCAAATTTCTATTTTTACTCAGATCAACAATGGTGACCTCTGGGAGCGGCCGTTTTTCAACGCGTGCTTTCAGGCTGACCTCTTTAAACTTTGATTTTATTACATGGTAATAGGATTGAACTGAAGGAGTTGCAGACCCAAGAAGTACAACACAGCCGTGGAGCATCGCTCTTACCACGGCAATATCTCTGGCATGATACCGAAAATGATGATCCTGCTTGTAAGATGTATCATGTTCTTCATCTACAATGACGATTCCGATACCGGTGAAAGGTGCAAAAACCGCTGATCTGGCACCGATGGCGATGGTGGCCTTTCCGGAAACGATTCGCATCCACTGATCATAGCGTTCTCCGGAAGAAAGCCCGCTATGGAGTAAAGCAACACAATCGCCAAAACGGGCCCGAAATCGCCTTTCCATTTGGGAGATCAGCGTAATTTCAGGAACCAGAATCAGTGCGGAGAGATCTCGCTGTAAAACCGCCGCCACCAGCTGCATGTAAACCTCTGTTTTCCCGCTCCCTGTTACACCTGCCAGGAGAAAGGTTGAAAATCCCTTGTCTAGAGCACCTGTCACTGTCGAAATTACCCTGTTCTGTTCATCGGTGAGGTTGGGAGGGATATCAGGTTTAATAGGCTCACCAAACGGATCGCGATACACCTGTTTTTTAAAAATTGAAATAACCTGTTCAGCTTCGAGGGCGCTGATCAGTTTTGAAGCAGATGGGACCGCCTCTGCTAAATTTTTTACGGAGATTTCGCCCTCATTCTTAATGATATCGATAATTCTTTT
>Ga0255054_10000100_pt1 | contig 44561 bp, 40 predicted proteins | sample JV7_2_23_MG_FD_188634 | JGI IMG/M metagenome (GOLD analysis project Ga0255054, IMG submission 188634) | Seawater microbial communities from Jervis Inlet, British Columbia, Canada - JV7_2_23 | ecosystem: Environmental > Aquatic > Marine > Inlet | place: Canada: British Columbia | collected... | reverse complement strand
CCACTCGTGGCGGTCCCTCAGTGCGATCTCAAGACAGAGAACCCGCACCGAACAACCTCCACAGATCATCTGGGCCCGGGCCAATTCGGAAGCCCTCTCCGAGAAGAAGAGCTCATGACTCCCTTCCTCGCTACATCGTCCTTGTTCTTGTAGTTCGCCTATCTCTTCACTCATTTCGATTCCTTGATTCCATCTCGTGTGATGCGGCCAACAAAAAAGCCGCCGGTCAATCCGGCGGCCTCACCAAGTGGTAGTGAAAAGCGTCACATGAGGTGACAAGAGGTCGCCGGCCTGCTGGTGTTCTGCAGAGGTCCCCAGCCGAAAGTGGCGGAGCTGCAGAATTCCGTAGCGGGAATTCCTGATGTTGCTCTACGCCGCGTTGCCATCAACTACCTCTTTACTCGACCGGACAAGGATGGCGATTCGGATTGGATCCGTCAAGGTAATTACGAGCCCGGATCGCTAGTTAGCCGCTCCTGCGACTGCGCCGGGTCCTGGCACGGGTTGGCTCGGACCTAGAAATCGGCCCGAGACGACTCTCCACCTCATCGAGGTCGAGAGAGGAGTTGGGCTCGTAGGAATCAACAACGCTGCGGATCTGAGCAATGTGGTCGGGAACGGATCCGCAGCAAGCGCCGATGATCCTGGCTCCGGCGTCGAGGGCCAGCTCTGCATAGGCATACATGTCCTCCGATGAGGTCGGATACCAGAGCGCCCCGTCGATCACCTCAGGGATGCCGCAATTTCCTTTGGCGACGACGATCACATCGGGGTCGGCCTCGTGAATCTGGGCGGCGGCAGCCACGACATCTGCCATCCCGACGCCACAGTTGGCCCCGATGGCCCCCGGAGCCGAGGAAGCGTCCTGCCACCACTGAGCCAGTTGGGCCGGCGGCACTCCCATCATCGTCTTCCCGTGAGTATCGAAGCTCATCGTCGTAACGACCGGCAGCCCTGTGGTCCTCGCTGCCTCCACCGCAGCTGCCAACTCCTCGGTGGCCGAAAGGGTTTCAATCCAGATCAAGTCGGCCCCGGCTCCTGCCAGCGCACTCATCTGCTCGGCGAAGAGCTCAACTGCGGCTTCATGGGTCAGCTCGCCAAGAGGCTCAAACAAGAGGCCCGTTGGGCCTACCGACCCGGCGACAATTACTTCGCGGTCCACACTCGAGGCAACAGTGCGTGCCACCGCTACTCCAGCGGCGTTCAACTCTTCAACCCGGTCACCCTGGTTGTCGAGGTCCAGTCGGGCGCGGGTACCGCCGAAGGTGTTGGTGAGGATTATGTCCGATCCGGCATCAACGAAGCCACGATGGACCTTGGCGACCAGTTCGGGCTCATCGACATTCCACTCCTCAGGTGTTCCCCCAGGACGCAGGCCCAGCTGGAAGAGGGTCGTCCCCATGCCTCCATCCGCGACAAGGCGCCCCTTCTTCTCGAGAAGGGCAGCGAGGGAATTCTTCGGGGATGCCGACCCATTTTCAGTGCTCATGCCTGTCGTCTCTCCAGTAAGGCCTGCGGGCGACTGTCGGACGATCAAAAAGGCCGCCCGAGCGTCTATCTGAGCGGCATGTGCCGCTTTAGCTGGATTTATTGAGCGCCCGCAAGCTGGTCCATCAAATTGGCGCTTTGTAGGCGTCAAGCTATCACACTCCGCGGCCAGGCCAACAGGGACCCTGCCCCGGCCCCCCGGTTCAAGGTAGGGTCAGACGATGTCGATCAAGGCAGAAATGCCGCCTGAGTACGCAGTTCTCGGACCGGAGGACGTCGTCCCCGATCGTCCATTCACTGCGACGGAACTGACAGAACAGGACCGCCGCGTGGTCGGCAAGCTCCTATCGGATCTTCGAGGCTTCCTGCACGACGTGGATGCGGGGACCAGGAAAGCCGCCCCATACCATCGCTTCGCGTGGCAGGTGGACGGCCTCACCCATCGTCTCCTCATCTGTGACGAGAAACGTCTCCGAGCTCATCAAGAGCTTTGCGTCGTCGGGTTCTTTGGAGATCGGCGCCCCGAAGTCGACATTGCGCCACTGGAGAAGGCGAACATCGCCATCGTCGACGAGTTCAACAAATATCCCGGAATTCTCAGCTATAGCTCGATGGAACTGGCCGGAGGGCATTGGGCGAACATGGTTCTCCACGACGATCCGGTTGACACCGAGTTCTGGCGAAAGAGCAAGCTGCACCAGCATGCCGTCGCCTTCTTGTCCCCACAGCACTACAAGAGTGTCCGGCTCCACAACGGACGGCTCACGGCGGGGCTCTTCAATGACCCCGAAATCATCATCAAGAAGACCAAATACCTCGATTTTCAGGGTGAATCCGAGTGGCGAGCGGAGCGGACCCTGATCGAATAGCCCCGTGTCCCCTATCTCGGGGACCGAGAAGGCTGTAGCCTCAGGTCATGGGGATACGAGCGTTCACCTCTGAGTGGCGTGCTCGGCGGGCCGGCCGCCGCCATGTCGAGAGTGACCTGGCTCGTTCGGCGCGCGAGGTTGTCGGGCCAACCGGCATGATGTGGTCAAACGGCTGGGACGCTATGGCCAATGGAAGCAGGGCGTACCTGGACTCCTTTGATCCTCAGGTCCCGCCCAGCCTGTTTGTGGCCGAGACCGAGCGCACACGCCAGAGTCTCCCTATTCCTCTGGTCGAGCGCTGTATCGAGGATTGGTCGGACGACGCACCCCCGCCCGCGCAGTGGGATCCCGCCGAACTTCAATCCTGACCCGTGAAAGTCGTCGATCTCGAGACATTCGTTGTCGGCAACCCACCTCCAGCATTCGGCGGCAAGTACTTCACCTTCGTGAAGCTCACAACCGACGATGGAGTCGTGGGATATGGCGAGGCTTATGCCGGGACGTTTCACCCCGACGTAGTCGCAGCGATGCTGGTCGACGTCGGCGAGAGGCATCTGATAGGCGAGAACCCTTTTCGAATCGAGCAGTTTTGGCGCAGCGCATATGGCCGGGGATTCACCCATCGACCTGACCCCTCGCTTGCAGGCGTGATGAGTGCACTGGAAATGGCGTGCTGGGACATCGTCGGGAAGGCCCTCGAACAGCCCGTGTACAACCTGCTCGGTGGCCAGGTCCACGAGCGGCTCCGCACCTACACCTATCTCTATCCCGAACTCGACGACGCAACGGATGTCTACCTGGATCCTGATCTCGCAGCGTCGAGAGCGTCGGAGGAAGTCGCTCGCGGCTTCACCGCGGTGAAGTTCGACCCGACCGGTCCCTACACGGTCATGGGTGGGCATCAGCCATCCCAGGAGCGGATCGAGCTATCGGTCCGATTCCTTGCCGCGATTCGAGAAGCCGTCGGGACCAACGCCGACCTCCTGTTCGGCACCCATGGCCAATTCACCCCGTCGGGCGCGATCCGTCTCGCCAGGCAGCTAGAGCAATTCGACCCCCTCTGGTTTGAGGAGCCGACCCCACCCGACGACGTGAAGGGAATGGCCAAGGTCGCCCGGCAGACCTCGATACCGATCGCCACCGGGGAGCGTCTCGTCACCAAGGTCGAGTTCGCCCGTGTCCTCGAGGCGGGTGCGGCGTCGATCCTCCAGCCCGACCTGGGGCGAGCCGGCGGGATTCTGGAGGGGAAGAAGATCGCCTCTATGGCCGAGGCACACAACGCTCAGATCGCACCCCACCTCTATTGCGGTCCGATCGTCGGGGCCGCCAACGCGCAGTTGGCGACCTGCTCGCCAAACTTCCTGATTCTCGAGGGGATCCGCGATTGGGGTGGCTTCCACGCCGACCTTCTCAAGACACCAATGACGTGGGAGAAGGGGTATCTGATCCCGCCAACCTCACCGGGACTTGGCGTCGAGTTGGACGAAGAGGTGGCCCGGGCGAATCCCTACACGGGCGACGATCTCCACTTGAGCATGGCGGAAAGACCGATAGACGAGGCCGATCAGACCCAGGGGCTATGAGTGGTACCCGATCCGAAAGCCTCGCCCTTCGCATAGCGGTCAAACGTGAACGGCTGTAGCTCGTGCACCGATTGCGATCCGACCACTTGTCTCGCAACCAGCTTGCCGATTCCTGTCATTTTGAAGCCGTGGTTGGAGTCGGCGATCATGAAGACGTTGGGCATGATCCAGTCGACAACCGGCACGTTGTCCGGTGTGAAGGCGCCGATCCCGCCATTGCGCCGCTCCTTGAAGTTGGGGCGAATGCCCTCGAATCGCTTCATGAACATGGCCATACAGGCAGTGATGTAGTCAGCGAACTGGGGACCGGCCTGATACTCGTCGTTGGCATGCCCGTAGGGCTCGACACTCGCCCTGGGCCCTAGCTCGTGTGGCATCGCCCCACCCTGGATCCCCGGCCTCTCCATGCGCTCGGTCCCGTTCTTCCAGTAGACGTATACGTTGTCGTCTAGCTCTTCACCCGTCTGCGGATCGACGACGGGCGTGTTCATGAGCTCAATGTGCAACACCGGCGGGTTCTTTTTGTCGGCGGTGTAGTAGGGGCCGTCGTAGTAGACCTCACCCTCCTCCAGTCGCCAGTAGGTCCACATGTCCTTGTCCTTGACTGTCGTCCCGTCTTCGTACATGACGTCGAGGGTCATCGGCTTGCCCAGCATCTCCCAGTGGGTTGGAATCCAGGCGCCGACGCATAGAAACACGACTTCGGCCGCGATTCTCCCCTGGTTGGTCTCGAGAGCCTTGACCTCTCCGTTCTCTAGCTCGTAACCGGTTACGTCGACTCGAGAATGGATTTGCACGCCATATCGCTCGCACATGGTGGTCAACCCCGTGACCGTTTGGGCAGTGCCCGCGTAGCCGCTCATGTGCTCGTGGAGCACCACATCAACGGTGTGGTGGACGAAGTCGGGCCAGACGCCAGTCAGAAAGTCCCGCGCCTCCTGACCCACGTAGAGATCCGACGTATATCCGACGCTGTTCTGACTCCGATGAATCCGCTCGTAGTCGGCTATCTGGTTCTCTTCACCACAAGACACATAGCCGACCTGCTGGAAGCCAAAGAGAACCGGGTCGTAGTTCCAGACATCAACGGAGTGGCCGATGATCGCGTGGAGTGGCTCGGTCATATAGAGGTTACGAACACATCCACAGGCGATTCCACTCGCTCCCGCCCCCGGCGCCGTTTTGTCCAGAAGGATTACGTCAGCCCCAGAGCCCTGGCCACTCGCCTCTAGCTCCATGGCCAGATGCCATGCCGTGCTCAGCCCATGGACGCCGCCACCTACGACGACATACTTCGACGACTCGGGCAATGCGCCTGGCATCAGTTTGTCTCCGTTCAGAGGTTGCTTCTGCCCGATGCTATCTCGATAGAGTCTCGTCTCTCTAGAGAAGGGCTCTTCATCAAAGCCGCCGTAATGCGTCGAGTCGGCGATCCCCTGCTCATCGAAGACGTAGTCCTTGCCGAGCCCGGACCGTACGAGGTTCTGGTCAAAACCGTCGCCGCCGGTCTCTGCCACAGCGACCTGCGTTTCATGGAGGGCTCATTCCCACTGCCTCTCCCTGCAGTGCTTGGCCACGAGTCGGCAGGAGTGGTCGAACAAGTCGGCGAGAGTGTCACTCACGTCGCGCCTGGTGACCATGTCATCACATTCCTGACCGTCTTCTGCGGGTCGTGTTCTTTCTGCCTGACGGGTCGCTCCTACCTTTGCGACAACCGCGAAGCCACACAGAGACGCTCGGATCAGCCACCGCGGATATTGGTAAGCGGAGAGCCAGCACACCAGTTCCTGGACCTCGCATCCTTCTCCGAGCAAATGCTGGTGCACGAGCACGCGGTCGTGAAGATCGCAGACGAGATGCCACTTGACCGGGCTTCTCTGTTGGGCTGTGGGGTTGCCACGGGACTCGGGGCGGTCTTCAACACCGCAGGAGTGCGGCCCGGCGAGGCAGTGGTTGTGGTTGGCTGCGGCGTTGTTGGGCTCAGCGCGATCCAGGGAGCGCGCATCGCCGGGGCCACCACGATCATCGCCGTCGACCTCATCGATGAGAAGCTGGGTTTGGCGAAGTCGTTGGGCGCCACCCATCTGATCAACGCCACTTCAGGGACGACGGTCGAACAGGTCCTCGAAGTAACAGACGGCCGTGGGGTTCACCACGCCTTCGAGGCAATTGGATCGACGCAGACGGCCGAACTTACCTTCTCCATGCTGCGCCGAGGCGGGACTGCAACCGTGATCGGGCTTATCCCCTCCGGTGAAAAGGTGAGCGTTCCGAGCGACGATCTGTTCTGGGAGAAGAAGCTTCAAGGTTCGGTGATGGGATCGAGCCGCTTCAAGATCGACGTTCCCCGCTACGTGGAGATGTTTCTCGACGGTCGACTCGATCTGGACAACATGATCAGCAATCGACTCGAGCTCGCCGACATCAACGACGGATTCGCCAGGGTTCGCAGCGGGCAAGGCGCCCGAAACGTCGTCATGTTCGACACCGCCGATTAACCGGGCGACAGTTGGCCTGATCGCGCCGTCATGGACATAGAGTGCGGCCGAATGTCAACCACCGTCATGCCGGTAGCGGCGCGACAGCTCGTTCGGCGCTATTACATGTATGGCGGCCTATACACCCTGGCCGCATCGATCATCTGGGGCGTCAATGCCCTATTTCTGCTCGACGCCGGCTTATCGATCGCCGAAGTATTCATCGCCAACGCAGCATGGTCACTCGGGATGTTGCTCTTCGAGATTCCGACCGGAGTAGTCGCCGACACAGTTGGGAGAAGAGCCTCTTTTCTTCTTTCATTGGTGGTGCTGGCTGTCACCACACTGATGTACGTCGGACTGGCTCAGGTCGGGGCCGGGCTGGCCGCATTCGCAGTGGTCTCGGTCCTCATCGGGCTCGGCTTCACCTTCTACTCAGGAGCAATGGAGGCCTGGCTCGTAGACGGCTTGCGGTTCAGTGGCTACGACGGCGAGCTCGACCACGTGTTCAGCAGAGGCCAGATGGTCAGCGGGGCAGCGATGCTGGTGGGCACGGTCGGCGGAGGTTTCCTCGGTCAGATCGATCTCTCCATTCCGTTCTTGGTGCGGTCAGGCCTATTGGTCGTGTTGTTCGTGCTGGCATTCTTTGGCATGCACGATCTCGGATTCGAGCCACGTCGGGTCACCCTGCGTCAGTTGCCCGCCGAAGCCGCCAAGATCGGACGGGCCGGTGTCCGCTTCGGGTGGCATCACCGCTCGCTTCGTCTTGTGATGCTGGCATCTGCGGTTCAGATGGGTGTGTTTGCCTGGGCGTGGTACGCATGGCAGCCCTACTTCCTGGAACTCCTCGGGCAGGATCTCATCTGGGTGGCGGGAGTGGTGGCTGCTCTTCTCGCCCTTTCGATGATGGTTGGCAATGCGATCATCGAGGTCGTCACCCGCTGGGTCGGCCGGAGGACCACCCTCATGCTCTGGGCCGGGAGCCTTTTCTCACTCGCCCTGGTCGGAGTCGGGGTCGTCGACTCGTTCATTCCTGCACTCGCCCTCCTATTCCTGAGCGGCGTCGCAATTGGCGTGCAGAGCCCTGTGCGCCAGGCATTCATCCACACGATCGCTCCCTCCGAACAACGAGCAACCGTTGTCTCGTTCGACTCCATGGTGACCGGTGGGGGCATGGTCATAGCTCAGCCGGGCCTGGGCGCCCTTGCCGATCGTCGCGGCTTCTCAGCCGGGTATGTCGTCGGCGGACTGGTGACACTCCTGGCAATACCCATCCTCGGATTGGTGCGTCGCCACACCGATGACGCCGACTACTTCGAGGTGTGAGGTTTCGTCACCTCTCCCTTTGCGATAGGTACGCTCCACCCCCATTCCACAAGGAGGGAGGTGAACATGAAAAAGCGAAGCTATCCACGACTCGACAGGCCACTGGTAAGGAAGAACGGGGTTCTCCGACCGGCAAGTCTCGACGAAGCGATCGGAGCGGCAGCAGAAGGCCTCAGCGGCCACCGCGGCGACTCCTTCGGGCTGTTCAGCTGTTCCAAAGCGACCAATGAGACCAACTACATGGCTCAGAAATTCGCCAGGGTCGTAATGCACTCCAACAACATCGACAGCTGCAACCGCACTTGACACGCTCCTTCCGTCGCCGGTCTGGCGGCAGTGTTCGGAGCAGGTGGAGGCACCAGCTCGTATCAAGAAATTGAGGAGACAGACCTCATACTCATGTGGGGCTCGAACGCGCGCGAAGCCCATCCCATCTTCTTTCACCATGTCCTGAAGGGAATTCGCAACGGTGCCCGCATGTTCGCCATCGACCCCCGACGCACCAGTTCGGCCGAGTGGGCCGACGTCTGGCTCGGAATAGACGTCGGGTCCGACATCGCACTCGCCAACGCAGTGGGCCGGGAGATCATCGATCAGGGTCTCCACAATCCGGAGTTCATCGAGCGCGCAACCGAGGGTTTCGATGACTACGCGGCGAGTGTCGACGACTACACACTCGAAAGGGCCCAAGAGATAACCGGTGTCCCGGCTGCGGCTATTCGCCAACTCGCCCACGAGTACGGCGCTGCCGAGACCGCCCAACTCTGCTGGACGCTGGGAATCACCGAGCATCACAACGCCACCGACAATGTTCTGGCCCTGATCAACCTCGCCTTGCTCACCGGACATGTTGGCCGCTACGGGTCGGGGTTGGTGCCGGTGAGGGGCCAAAACAACGTCCAGGGCGGCGGTGACATGGGGGCACTTCCAAACAAGCTCTCCGGCTTTCAGGATGTCGAGGATGATGGGGCGCGGGCCAGGTTCGAGGCGGTATGGGGCTCGGAGATCCCATCCAAAGCGGGGAAACACATCAGTCTCATGCATGAAGCCATGGACGAAGGCGAACTGCGCGCTCTCTACATAATCGGAGAGAACCCGCTCCAGTCCGAGGCCGACAGCACCCAGATGGCCCGTCGACTGGGAGACCTCGACTTCATGGTCGTTCAGGACATCTTCCTGACCGCAACTGGAGAGCTTGCCGATGTTGTCCTCCCGGCTGCGGGGTGGGGCGAGACAGATGGAACCTTCACTTCAAGTGAGAGAAGAGTGCAACGGGTCCGCAAGGCGATTGAGCCGCCGGGGGAAGCCAGGGAAGACATCGCTCTGATCAGCCAACTGGCGCGTGCCCTCGGACATGACTGGGAGACACCAACGGCTCAAGAAGCCTGGGATGAGTTGCGCACCCTGTCTCGGCTTCACGGCGGGATGACCTATGCGCGGCTGGAGGAGTCAGGCGGGCTGCGATGGCCCTGTCCAACCGAGGACCATCCCGGCACACTGTTCCTGCACGGACGTCTGTGGGACGATCCAGTTTCGGGTCGACGGGCGCCCTTTCACGCAGTCGAGTTTGTCCCCCCTGTCGACACACTCACCGACGAATTCCCCACCCGTCTCACGACGGGGCGACGTCTCGACTCCTACAACACCGGTGTCCAGAGTGGCCGCTACGCCTCGCCAAGACGCATCGCCGGGGTGGTCGACATCTCGCCCGAGGACGGTGCTGCACTTGGAGTCTCCGAGGGCGACCAGGTCAAGGTGATCTCCAGACGTGGAAGTCTCGAGGCACCGGTTCGCTTCGACCGCTCGCTTCGCCCCGGCTTGGTCTTCATGTCGGTCCACTTCCCCGACGAAACCGACGTCAACATCCTCACGCTTGACGCCTGGGATCCGAAATCAGGGACTGCCGAGTTCAAGGCGACTGCAATCCGCATCGAGGCGCTGGCTTCAGCCTGATGGATATCCGAAGCCTTCTCGATCGTCCCACGGACACAGAGCGCAAAACAATCGACGAGCTTCTCGGACCACCTGATTCGGGTTGGGATGGAGGAGAGTTCTCCGGTCTCGACGGTCACGTCGCGTACGGGGGACACGCCGCCCGGGCCCGTAGAGACAAGTTGTTGCCCGCCCTCCATGCCGTCCAGGACTCCGTCGGATCCGTGAGCCGGGGTGCCCTTGGATACATATCTGACCGTCTGACGGTGCCGCCGGCGGAGGCCTACGGAGTCGCGACCTTCTACGCGCTGTTCAACACAGATGCGCCTGGCGGCACCACCATCCATGTCTGCGACGACATCGTTTGCGCCCAGCAGGGAGCCGAGGATCTCTGCGAGGTTCTCGGGGACTCAGTCGGATCCAACGGCGTGCGATGGGAGCGAAGCCCGTGCTTGGGGCAATGCGATCGAGCCCCGGCGGCCATGTTCCATCAGCCCGGCCTGGGTTACGGCAATGCGGCACCAGTAGAACCAACATCGGTGCCTGCCATCAGCTTCGAAGAACTGCCGGCAGGCGTGGTACATCAGGATCAGGACGAATTGAGGCTGCTGAGGAGGATCGGTCGAGTCGACCCCACCAGCATCTACGCATACCGGGAAACGCAAGGCTACGAGGCCCTCGCTCGAGCGATTGAGTTGGGCCCCGCCGGCGTCCTGTCCGAACTAGACGAGTCGGGGCTCCGGGGCAGAGGAGGAGCGGCGTTTCCCATAGGCATCAAGTGGCGCGGAGTCGCCGACGCACCGGGCCCGCTCAAGTACGTAATAGCCAACGGAGACGAGTCCGAGCCCGGGACCTTCAAGGACAGGCTGCTCATGGAGGGCGATCCCTTCGCAGTCGTCGAGGCGTTGACCATTGCCGGGTACGCAACAGGAGCGACCAAGGGATACATCTACGTTCGCGGCGAGTACCCCACGGCCGAGAGCCGGCTTCGAGCAGCGATCGACTCCGCCCAACGTGCAGGGCTACTCGGTGACGATGTTGCCGGAGCAGGGCTCGCGTTCGACATCGAGGTCCGGCGTGGGGCCGGCGCATATATCTGCGGGGAGGAAACGGCCCTATTCGCCTCGATCGAAGGCTATCGGGGCGAGCCACGTCAGAAACCGCCGTTCCCGACCCAGAAGGGGCTCTTCGGCCGCCCCACCGGAATCAACAACATCGAGACGCTTTTGGCTGCCCTGGAAGTTCTTCTAGGTGGGGCCGATGCCTTCGCTGGGATCGGAACGGAGGAGTCGACCGGCCCGAAACTCTTTTGTCTCTCTGGTGCAGTCGAACGACCCGGTGTGTATGAGGTGCCATTCGGGACAGCACTCGGCGATCTACTGGCAATGGGCGGCGGCGTTCCCGGGGATCGGGAACTTGGCGCCGTGCTCCTGGGAGGAGCCGCGGGCAGCTTCGTCGAATCCACCTCACTGGATATGCCGCTTACATTTGAAGGGACCCGGGCGGCGGGAGCAACGCTCGGTTCCGGCGCAATCATCGTCTTCGACGACCAGTGCGACTTCAGCCCGGTGTTGAGGCGGATCGCCCGGTTCTTCCGTGACGAGTCATGTGGGCAGTGCGTGCCCTGTCGGATCGGGACCGTTCGCCAGGAGGAAGCCCTGGCAAGACTCGCCGACAACAATCCCATGGGTTCGATCGCAGACGAGAGCGAGCGACTTAGCGACCTCGCCCTTGTCATGACCGATGCATCGATTTGTGGTCTGGGCCAAACAGCCTCCTCTGCGATCCAATCCGCGATGAGGCTTTCACTTCCGGGAGCGCCAACATGACCGTCATTGAGAGACCGGTCACGCTGATCACAGCTGAGGTCGATGGCGTGAGCCTCGAGGTACCTGCTGGAGGAACCGTCCTCGATGCCTGCCGTCAGGCAGGCGCGGACATTCCGACCCTTTGTTACGGGCCGACGATGACACCGGCCAATGCCTGCCGGGTTTGTGTTGTCGAAGTCGAGGGCTCCCGAACGCTGGTGCCGTCCTGCTCTCGAGAACTCGAAGAGGGTATGGAAATACGGACCTCGACCGAGCGCGCCACCCACAGTCGTCGTTTGGTCATCGAATTGCTTGGCTCGGCAACAGATCTAGATCGCTCGAGCGACGAGGTCAAAGCCTGGATAGCAGAAGCAGGTGCGGAGCCGGAGAGATTCGGGCCTCCATCGGGCGAGACCAGCCGGGAACAGCCCAGACCGGGCCACCATGTCGCATCCCAGCCTGGGGTGGCGGCGAGCGTCGCCCAGCCGGTCAAGATCGAAGACGATCTCTATATTCGAGACTACGGCCGCTGCATCCTCTGTTATCGCTGTGTCGACGCCTGTGGCATCGAGCACCAGAACACGTTCGCAATCGCTGCGGCAGGGCGTGGTTTCGACACACGCATCTCGACCGAGTTCGACGTCGCACTGCCCGACTCGGCATGTGTGTACTGCGGGAACTGCATCGCGGTGTGCCCGACGGGAGCACTGACCGGCAAAGTCGAGTTCGACATGAGGGAGACCGGCACATGGGACGAGTCCCGTCAGGAAGTCACCCGAACCGTCTGCTCGTACTGCGGAGTTGGCTGCAATCTCGACATTCACACCCAGGATGGGAGGATCACGAACGTCACCTCACCTCACGACCACGATGTCACGCTGGGAAACCTGTGCATCAAAGGCAGGTTCGGTTGGACCTACGTCAACAGCGGAAGCGATGACTGACGCAGTCTCGACCTATCGGGTCGTACGTCTCAGGGGTTCGGTCGAGACGGTCGAAGATTCCCTCGTTGTCGAGGAGCCGATGGAGATTCGCCTCGATGGTGTGCCCATTGCGGTTGTCATGCGCACCCCGGGCGATGAGCCCGACCTCGCCCTGGGCTTCGCCATCACAGAAGGAATAGTCACTGGCCCTGAGGACGTGACCAGCGTCGAGTCTCTTGGTGAAGGTCGTTGGAATCTGAAACTGGCAGATGGCGTCACCGTCGACCCTGAGCAGTTCAAGCGGAACTTCTACTCGACTTCATCATGTGGCGTATGTGGGAAAGCGTCGATCGACGCGATCCGGGTGGCCGGCTCATCACCGCCTCCGGGGCCCATCGTGAGCGCAGACGTCATCCTCTCTCTTCCTCCTCGTCTTCTCGAGCGTCAGGACGCTTTCCACTCGACCGGCGGACTCCATGCGGCGGCGGCTTTTGACCCTTCCGGTGAGGTCGTGGCAGTGCGCGAGGACATCGGCCGGCACAACGCGACCGACAAGCTGGTCGGCCATCTAGCGAGACAGGAATGGCCCATTCCGTCTGTGGGGCTTCTCGTCTCGGGACGGGTCTCATTCGAGATCGTGCAGAAGGCCGCAGTTGCAGGGATCTCGCTGGTCTGTGGTGTCTCGGCAGCATCGAGTCTTGCCGTAGACCTCGCCAACGAGTTCGGAATGACGGTCGTCGGCTTCCTGCGCGAGGGCGGCTTCACCGTCTACTGCGGTGAGAGTCGAGTTTCGAGCCTGGAGAGCTGACAGATTCGCGATGACGACCACGGCCCGGCGCACCCTCGTTGCCGCTTGGGGCTTGTTTGTCGCTGTCTTGTTCTTGATGCTCGGACGTGGCCTCGTCGGTGTGCTTCTAGGCGTTCGGGCTGAGTTCGAGGGTTTCTCCACCACCACGACCGGCATCATCATGGCCAGTTACTTTGTCGGGTTCCTGGTCGGATCCCAGGTCACCCCTCGGATGATGGCGAGAGTCGGCCACATCAGGGTGTTCAGCGGCCTGGCCTCGCTGGTAGCCGTAGCCGCGCTCGCTCATGCGTTGTGGGTGGCCCCTGCTCCGTGGGTATTGCTGAGATTGCTTTTCGGATTCTGCATGGCCGGTCTCATTGTGGTGACCGAGAGTTGGTTGAACGAGAGCGTCACCAACGACAACAGGGGACGTGTCATGGGCATATACATGGTCTTTTCCATGGGCGGGATCGGTCTCGGCCAACTGATGCTTGGCGGTGGCGATCCCTCAGAGATGACGCTCTTTCTGGTGGCCGGTGCGCTGGTGTCGCTCGCGGTCGTTCCGATCTCGCTATCGATCGGCTCAGCGCCCGAGTTCACTCTCCCTCCCAAACTCAGGGCAAGAGAGATCTGGAAGGCCGCCCCACTTGGCATCGTCGCAGCCCTACTTACCGGGATGGCCAACGCAGCCCTCCTTGCGATGGCTGCTGTGTACGCGACTCAACTCGGGATGTCGCTCGGTCGGACGGCACTGTTCGCAGGCACAGCCGCGTTTGGTGCAGTTCTCCTTCAGTGGCCAATCGGGCGAGTCTCAGACATCGTGGGCAGACGACGCATGATCGTGATTGTCTCTGCGTCGGCGGCAGCTGTCGGCTTTACTGCCGCCGGTCTGGACCCCGAGAGCCCAGCGATTCTCTTTGCGATGTTCCTATTCGGAGGTCTGTCGTTTCCGGTGTATTCCCTCGCTCTCAGTCACGTGATCGATGTTCTTCCCGCAGGTCAGGCGGTGACCGCCAGCGCAACCAACATTTTCGTAACCGGTGTCGGAGCTATTCTTGGGCCACTGATCGCGGCGGCAGCGATGACGGCCTACGGACCCGACGGGCTGTGGTGGACCGTGGCCGGAGCGCAGGCAATCATCGGACTGTTTGCAATCTTCCGCTTGATCCGCAGACCTGTGATCGAAGGCATCACGCCGGAGCCATATGTGCCCGTTCCAGCGCGATCAACCATTCTCCTTCGACTGACGAGGGGCGACGGCAAACGTGGCAAGGAGTCCGAAAAGGAGAAGGAGGGAGACGACCGGCCGCAGTGAGTCAGCGAGCCATCGCCTCGGAAAGATGCCGGGCCGAGGTCGCCACCTCGATGCCAACAGACTCCTCAGCGCCGGGTGCAGGAAACCTGTATGCCGGACCGTGGACATGCAGGGCCGCCGTAATCGTGCCCGCTTCGTCCAAAACCGGAGCGGCCACCGAGTTGATCCCCTCGACGAATTCTTCGTAGACCCAGAAGTATCCATCGGCTCGCACTTTCTGCAGCCGTTCCGTGATGACCGAAGGGTCGGTAACCGTGTTCGCTGTCAACATCACCAAATCGCGGGCGAGGAAGCGCTCGATCTGTTCCGTCGGCCAGTGCGCCATGATCACCAGCCCGGACGGCACCACATGCATTGGTATCAGCTCGCCGGTCCAATCACGGACCTGAACCGGATGCTCAGCCTCCGTCTGGTCCACATAGTGGACCGCGTAACCGTCGGGAATGCTGACGCCTGCAGTCTCGCCAGTCACATTGGTCAACTCCTCCAGATAGGGACGGGCAAACCCGGCAAGTTGGGCCGGGCCACCAGCCGCGGCGGAGAGACGCCGAACCAGCGGACCGAGTCGATACAAACGGCCATCATCGTCACGTTCTACGGCTTCTACGGCCTCGAGTGTCGAAAGCAGACGTGCGACCGTGGTCTTTGGCATAGCGACGCGGCGAGCGGTTTCGGAAAGACCCGCCGGGGACTTGGCAAGTTCCTCGATGATCTTCACCGCACGAACGACAGACTCGACATGTGCCATGGCACCCATTCTACGGACGCTTGTTCCACATAGCGGAACGAATTTCGGCCGGCTCTATCCGAGCATTTCCAGCATCTGTTGACGCCATTGCTCGGTGCTTTCCACCTGATTGAACGTGTACACGTGGAGTCCGAGGATGTTGGCCACCGGGTCGGCTATGAGTTGAGCGAGCCCGAAAATGAGATCGTCGGGGCTATAGCCACCAGGTCTAACCAGTTTGCCGGCGAGACCCTTGTTCTTAGATAGGAACCGTCTCGAGTCTCCAACGCCTATCCGGATTGAAAGCTGGAGCAGCTTGCTCAGGTCGGCAACACCCGGCACGCCGATGTAAACGCCATGACCGATTCCGGCCTCGCGGATGCCACGAACCCAGCCCGAGATTGCACCAGGCACGAAGCACATCTGGGTCGTGATATACGAGGTAAATGGCGCTTTCTCCTCCAGGGCCTGCCGTAGCACGACATCTCTTATCAGAGGGTGCCCCTCCGGGTATCCGGGAACCCCGATCTCCACCAGTCCGTGACCGATCTCTTCCATCGCCATCAGGAGAGACAGTCCATCGACGAACTCTCCCGGTCGATTGTCGTCACCACCCACCACTAGAGCCCTATCGATGCCCGCGTCATCGAGACGCTCCAGAATCCCGACCAGTTCCTCTCGATCTGTCGTCAGGCGTGCCGACAGGTGCGGGATGACCTCGAACCCTCTTTGCTTGAGCTCAACTGAAAGGTCGACCGTCGCAGCCATTCCCTTGGAAGGCGATGCCGTCACCGCCACAGTTGAGCCAGGTGGAAGAAACGGCAACTGGTCAAGAACGTTCTTGAGAGGGATCAACTCGTACCTGGGTGACCTCAATGCCCGGCGAATGGCCGCGACCTGTCTTGCGTCGAGGTGACTCAGGTCCGTGCTGGCGGCAGTCATGAGATATCGGAGTCTGGAAAGGAGTCTTTGCGCATTTTGATCCACTCGCCGAGTCGATTGTCAACGGCATCGTCGAGAGGAGGCCGCTCGTAGTCGGAGAGCATTTGTCTCCAACGCTCGTGGGCTCGCATCACGGCTTCTTTCGATCCCTCGGCCTCCCATTGCTCGACGCTGTTGCTGTCGGACGTGTTGGCTACCCAGAAGGCGGTCTCGAAGTTAGAGAGTGTGTGCTCGGTTCCAAGGTAATGCTCCCCCGGCCCCGTGCTCAGAATCGGGTCCAGTGCCTGACCATTGTCTGACATGTCGACACCGGCTATCAAGGTTTCGGTCATGCCGGCCATGTCCGCGTCGAGAATGAACTTCTCGTATCCCATTGCGAGCCCACCTTCCAGCCAGCCCGCCGTGTGGAGCACGAAGTTCGTCCCTGCGAGCACGGTGGGCAAGAAGGTCGCTGCGCTCTCGTATGCGGCTTGGGCATCAGGCACCTTTGAGGCTGTCAGGTTGCCGCCGCTGCGAAACGGAACACCAAGCCTCCTGGCCAAGGCCGCAACCGTCCAGAGGACGAGAGCCGGCTCCGGTGTCCCAAATGTTGGGGCTCCGGACTGCATCGACATCGAGCTTGCAAAGGACCCGAAGACCACCGGAGCGCCGGGCCGCACCATCTGGGTGAAGGCCATGCCGACGAGGGCCTCCGCCAGCGTCTGCGCTGCAGTGCCGGCCACGGTGACCGGGGCCATGGCCCCGGCGAGGATGAACGGCGTGAGGATCACGGCCTGGTTGTTCTCTGCGTACACCTTCGCCGACCCCAGCATTGCCCGGTCCCACGAGAGCGGCGAGTTTGCGTTGCAGAGAGAGAGCAGGACCGTCTTTTCTGAATGAAGTCTTCACCAAAGAGGATCTTGACCATGTCGACGGTGTCCTGGGCACGCTCCGGGGCGGTCACCGAGCCCATGAACGGCTTGTCGCTGTAGCGAATGTGGGAGTAGACCATGTCGAGGTGTCTCTTGTTGACGGGCAGGTCGACCGGCTCGCACAGCGTCCCACCGGCATGGTGAAGCTGGCTGGACATGAAGGTGAGCTTGGCGAAGTTCTTGAAGTCCTCAATCGTGGCGTAGCGACGGCCTTCTTCAAGATCCCTGACGAACGGTGAGCCGTAAGCAGGAGCCAGCACCATGTGCGGATCGCCGATCTCGACAGACCGATCAGGGTTGCGTGCGTGCTGGGTGAAACGCGCAGGAGCGGTGGCTGTCACGAGTTCCCGGCACATGCCTCTCGGGAATCTGACCCGGGTTCCGTCGACCTTGGCCCCGGCCGCTTCGAAAATCGCCAGACCCTCGGGAAAGTCGATGATCTCGACACCAACGTCTTCGAGGATCGTGTCGGCGTTGTGTTCGATGGTTGCCAGCCCTTCTTCCCCGAGCACCTCGGTGGGCGGAATCCGCCGGGTCAGATACGGCACCGACTGAGAAACACGTTCGGATCTCGCCGCCACTCTGGCGGCCCGACCGCCGCCTCGTCTTCCCGTCCGCTCAGACATTTGCATCGTTTCTCTTTCCACCGTTGCGTCGCGCCCGGCGACCCCCAGCAGGTTCCGATCGCTTGGGGAGGTCAACCACTTTCGACAGGTGCGGATATTCAGCAGTCGTGTGGGGGAAGGACATGGCAGCCACGAAGTGCTCTTGGAATCTTGGCTCTGTCGCGGTCTCGATCTTCTCGACCGCCTCAACCATCATCTCGACGTCGCGCCGGGCCTTTTCGCTGAGGAGCGTCATGATTGCCCCTGCCCCGGCCGCGTTCCCCGCCCCTGACACAGAGCCCAGCTCACAGTCCGGGATCATCCCCAGCACCATCGCGTACTTGGGATCGATGTGGTTCCCGAACGCACCGGCCAGTCTCACCTCGTCAACGGTGTCGGTCCCAAAGTGGTCCATGAGCAAACGGGCACCCGCATACAGGGCCGCCTTGGCCAGTTGCACCGCTCGAACATCGGCCTGGGTGACGAGGACCCTGGTCGAACCGTCCCAGAGCACGTAGCTGAATGTTCGCCCGTCTTTGATCACCAGTGGCGTCGCCGAGTCACCGCGAATAGTGCCGTCAGCGGCTATCACACCCGCCAGAAAGAGCTCCGCAATCGCTTCGATGATTCCCGACCCACATATCCCGGTAACAGGGGTTCTCGCGATCTCGTCGGAGAATCCTTCCTCGTTTGACCAGTGCTCCCCACCAACGATCTTGATTCGGGGCTCGAGCGTGTCGGGATCGATGCGCACTCGTTCGATGGCGCCGGGTGCGGCCCGCTGACCTGAGGAGATCTGTGCGCCCTCGAAGGCCGGGCCTGTCGGGCTTGATGCAGCCAACACCCGCTTGGAGTTTCCGAGAACGATCTCGGCGTTGGTGCCGACGTCGACCAGAAGCTGGGTCTTCTCACTTCGAGAAGGACCTTCAGAAAGGATCGCTGCCGCCGCGTCGGCGCCTACATGACCGGCGATGCAAGGGAGGATGTATACCCGGCCCCCTGGGTGCACGTTGATCCCGAGTTCGGAGGCTTCGACACGCACTGCCTGGTCGGTCACCAGGGAAAACGGTGCTGCCCCCAGTGGCGTCGGATCCAGACCCAGCACCAGGTGATGCATGATCGGGTTGCCCACCAGCGTCACCTCGAGGACATCCGAACGGTCGACACCGGCTTCGTCGGTCAGGATCCCGATGGAGTCGTCAAGCGCGCCTTGAACAGTCCTGGTCAGCTCAGCGGCGCCGCCCTCATTCATCATGGCGTAGCTGACCCTGCTCATAACGTCCTCGCCATATCGAATCTGAGGGTTCATCTCACCATGGGTAGAAAGAATCTCTCCGGTGAGGAGGTCACATAGATGGCCGGCGATCGTGGTCGAACCGACGTCAAAAGCGACTCCAAGCGATCGGTCTCGGAAGCCCGGCCAAACCGCGGTCATATCTGTCCCGTCATGAATCGCGACCGTCAACGTTGACTGGCCGTCGATCAGAGCCTTCTGGAGCTCCGGCAGAAGTCTCGGATCGACCCGCAAGTCGGACAGGCCCCATTCTGCACTTAGGGCAGCCATTACCCGTCGCTGATCGCTGGTGGCCTCCCCCAGTTCGGGTTCGGACACCTCGACGTAGAACAGCCGTACGACAGGATCGACGTCGATGTCCGGGACCTCGGGTCTCTTCCGCACGACCTGTCGATGCACCTGACTTTCGGGCGGGACATTTATGACAACGTCCCCGAGGATCCGGGTGGAGCATCCGAGACGATTTCCCTCCCCGAGGGGGCGGCGGCCCCTGTAGTTCAGTTCGGTCGGGCCCGGCTCGGAGATGCGGGTGTGATCAAGGGGCACCGACTTCGAGGATCCGAGCTGCACCTGGCATCGGCCACAGATCCCCCTCCCCCCGCATATTGAATCGAGATCCGCTCCGAGCAAGCGGGCTGCGTCGAGGACACTCGTCCCCAGGGCGACTTGCCCCTGCCGGCCCGAGGGACTGAAGAGAACTCGCGCTTCGCCCTCACCCATCGTCAGGGACTCCGTTGCCGGCGACCTGTCCTGCGACGCTCTCGCTCACCGTCCGCAGGTGGTGGCCGGTACGACTTGATCCATGTGGAGCAGTCGGGATCTACCCCATTGAGAACGTTGGCAGCCATGACGGCCTGCTGGATCTCGGGCTCCATTGGATTGGTGATGGCTGATGTCAGGCCGCTGGCAGCAGCCATTGCAAGGAAGGTCGAGTTGATTCCAACCCGATTGGGCAGTCCGAAGCTGATGTTGGAAGCTCCAACTGTCATGTTGACCTTCAGGTCTTCACGCAGACGGCGCACCAATTCGAACACCTGCCGCCCCGCCGTCGGCAAGGCTCCGATCGGCATCACGAGAGGATCGACCACTACATCCTCCCGGGGTATTCCGTGGTCGGCGGCCCGGTTGACGATCTTCTCGGCGACCGCAAAACGTACGTCAGGATCCTCCGAGATGCCCGTCTCATCGTTGCTGATCGCGACGACTGCGGCTCCGTGCTTGGCAACAAGAGGCAACACCGTCTCGAGTCTGTCTTCCTCACCGGTCACCGAGTTGACCAACGCCTTGCCCTGATAGACGGATAGTCCTCTGGCGAGGGCTTCGACAATCGACGAGTCGATGGAGAGAGGAACGTCAGTGATCGACTGAACGAGCTCGACCGCATCGGCCAGAATCGCCGGCTCGTCGGCAAGGGGGATGCCGGCATTGACATCCAACATATGGGCTCCCGCCGCGACCTGAGCGAGCGCATCGGATTCGACTCTCGAGTAATCACCGGACTTCATCTCTTCGGCCAGAAGCTTCCGCCCTGTGGGGTTGATCCGCTCCCCGATGATCACAAACGGCCGATCAAACCCGATCACGACCTCTCTTTTCTGTGAAGAGACGACTGTATGTGTCATGTGGTCACGGGCTTCGGTCGGGTGAGTTGCACCAGAGCGGGCTCCAGCTCTCCGTAGCCCAAATAACGTCGCTCGAATTCGAGACCAAGTCGCTGTGCCGCCAGTCGGGCCTCTTCGGTTCTTGATGGATCGTCCTGCTGCGCCAGATACACGACGCGCTTGTAGTCCTTGAAATACTCATCGCGCAGCTCGGGCCAGCGATCGAGGCCGAGTCCTCGCCAGATCAGCCGGTCGAAGTGATGGGCCAGGTAGTCGGTGAGAAAGAAGGTGCCGAGCTCTTCATCATGAATCTCCCTGAACTGGTCGATGCCGGCGTAGAACTGGTAACAGTGATCCCCGGGGAGACGCTCCACTCCAAACTCCTCCAGGACCTCGTCGAGTTTTCCTCCGGTCCCACAGTCTCCATACGCCACAAAGACCCGATCGTGATCGTTGGCGGCCTCCAGCTTTGCCCTGACGGCGCCGGGTATCTTCTCCGGCCGGTTATGAAGGATGGCAGGGAGACACTCGACCCGGATGTTTTCCAGCCGGTTCTCGACCACCACATCCAGTATCTCAGTTGCCAGGGCTCCGCATCCGATCACGAGGACCGACGGAGCGTCAGGCGGCGGCACGCTTCTCCGCTACCAGTCTCTTGGCGGTGTCGGCAGCAACGGCGGCATCGCGGCAGTAGGCGTCGGCACCAACGGCTTCGCCGAACTCCTCATTGAGTGGGGCGCCGCCGACGAGCACGATGTAGTCGTCCCGGATCCCCTTCTCGACCAGTGTGTCGATGACCACCTTCATGTAGGGCATCGTGGTTGTGAGGAGAGCGGACATGCCGAGGATATCAGGCTGGTGCTCATCGAGCGCCTGGATGAACTCCTCGACGTCGGTGTTTATCCCGAGATTGAAGACTTCAAATCCGGCGCCCTCCAGCATCATGGCAACGAGGTTCTTCCCGATGTCGTGGATGTCGCCCTTGACAGTCCCGATCACCACACTGCCGACGGTCTCGGCTCCGGTCTCGGCAAGCAGTGGCCTGAGAATGGCCATTCCGGCCTTCATTGCTTTCGCGGCGAGCAGCACCTCGGGGACAAAGAGGATTCCATCCCGGAAGTCGATGCCAACGATGCGCATCGCCTCCACGAGAGCTTCGTCGAGAACCTTCGAGGCTGTCCAGCCTCGATCGAGGAGGATTCTGGTGCCCTCGTCGATTTCCTCGGCCAGACCGTCGTAAAGATCGTCGTGCATCTGGACGACGAGATCGTCATCGGATAGGGCGGAAAGATCCAGCTCTTCTTCGCTCATCAAACCTCCTGAGACCGTCCCACTGTGTGGGACGAGTACTGTACAGTGGGATCACCGGTGTCGGCCGGAAGTCTAGAACGGAATTCTCTTTGCTGGGAAGACGTCGGCCATGTTGAAGGGACTCGAAGGAGAGGAAAAGTGAGCGAGCAACCCGGCTCGGCCAGCGTCGTCGTCATCGGAGCGGGCATTGTCGGCAACTCCGTCGTCCATCATCTCGCCCAACTGGGCTGGCGCGACATCATCCAGGTCGACAAGGGACCGCTCCCCAATCCCGGTGGCTCCACCGGTCACGCCTCCAACTTCATCTTCCCCGTTGACCACAACAAGGAGATGACAGCGCTGACTCTCGACAGCCAGCGGCAGTACGAGGCCATGGGGGTCAGCACCTCCAGCGGGGGAATCGAAGTGGCCCGGACAGAGGCGCGAATGGAAGAGTTGCGACGACGAATGACCTCCGCGACGACGTGGGGCATTGAGTCGCATTTACTCACTCCGGCCGAGATCAAGGAGAAGGTCCCCTTCGTCAACGAGGAGATCCTTCTCGGTGGTTTCTACACGCCGTCGGTCTCGGTAGTTGACTCACTACAGGCCGGCACCCTGATGCGGGAGAGCGCAATGTCCCTCGACGCGCTCACTGTCTCACCCAATACCGAGGTGTTCGACATTGAGACCTCGAAGGGGCGGGTGAGCGCTGTCGTCACCGACAAGGGACGCATCGAGACCGAGAACGTCGTGATCGCGTGTGGCGTTTGGAGCCCCCGGATCGCAGCCATGGCCGGCGCCTCGATCCCGCTTACTCCCGCTGTGCACCAGATGATCGACGTCGGTCCGATCCCCATCCTCCAGGACACCGGCAACGAGATCGGCTATCCGATAGTTCGGGACATGGACACTTTCATGTACGAGCGCCAAACCGGTGGCTCGATCGAAGTGGGCTCCTACGCCCACCGTCCCATCTTCCATCATCCCAACGACATCCCCTCCATCGATGAGGCAAGGCTGTCACCAACCGAGCTTCCCCTCACCGAGGATGACTTCGACCCCCAACTCGAAGACGCTCTGGAGTTGATGCCAGATATCCTCGACGGGGCCGAGATCAGATACGGCATCAACGGACTCCTCTCCCTCACGCCTGATGCCATGCCGTTGGTAGGTGAGACAGAGGTTGGGGGTCTGTGGTCCTGCGCCGCCATCTGGATCAAGGAAGGCCCGGGCACCGGCCGCGCCCTGGCCGAGTGGATGACCCAGGGCTATCCCGAGATCGACCCCCACGCATCGGACGTCGCCCGCTTCTACCGGTACATGAGGACCGAGAAGCACATCCTCGCCCGCTGCTCGGAGCACTTCAACAAGACTTACGGAATCGTCCACCCCCGCGAGCAATGGGACACCGAACGTGGCCTCCGGGTGAGCCCATTCCACTCCCAAACCCAGGATCTCGGCGCTGTCTACTTCGAGGCGGGTGGCTGGGAACGCCCCCACTGGTACGAGTCCAACGCTCCCCTTGTCGAGAAGTACGCCGACCAAATCCCGGAGCGACCCCACGAGTGGGATGCCCGCTGGTGGTCGCCAATCCAGAACGCCGAGCATCTGGCGATGCGAGACGGAGTTGGCATGGTCGACATCACCGCCTTTGCCATCTTCGACTTCACGGGACCGGGCGTTGTCGACTTCATAGAGCACCTTGCTGTCAACAAGTGCGACGGGCCGGTTGGCCGGGCGGTCTACACACCCCTTCTCACCGAGCAGGGTGGCTTCAAGGCAGACCTCACCATCATGCGTCTCGGTGAAGAGCACTTTCGGATGATCAGCGGTGCCTTCGATGGGCCCCGTGACCAGCACTGGTTTAGAAAGTGGCTTCCCGAAGACGGCTCGGTCTATTTCGGAGATCTGACGTCGGCAATATGCACCGTGGGAGTTTGGGGACCTCACGCGAGAGACCTCATCGAGTCGGTCACCAACGATGACGTCTCCGACGAGGGCTTCGCCTACGGAACGAGCAAGGAAGTCACAATCGGCTCGATTCCTGCCCTGATGTTTCGCATCTCCTACGTGGGAGAGCTGGGCTGGGAGGTCTACACACACATGGAGCACGGTCGTGCCCTCTGGGACACCCTCTGGGAGGCAGGCCAGGAACTCGACGTCGTTCCGGTCGGAGCCGGCGTCTACGGCACAAGTGGACGCCTCGAAAAGGGATACCGGCTGATGGGTGCCGAGTTAGAAGCCGACTACAACCCTGTCGAGGCAGGACTTGCCCGCCCCAGGGTCAAGAGCGCCGACTTCATCGGCAAGGAGGCATACCTGAAGGCCAGGGAAGAAGAGCCTGCAGCGATTCTGTGCACGCTCACCGTTGAGGATCACACCTCCGCGGACGGGACACCCCGCTATCCGACCGGAGGGAACGAGCCGATTCTCACCGTGAACGGCGAGCGCATCGTCGATGCCAAAGGCCGCGTCTCCAGGGTGACAAGCGCCGGGGCTGGGCCCTCCGTCGGCAAGTTCCTCCTCATGGCCTATCTTCCGCCAGAGCACGCAGTGGAAGGAACAGAGCTACGCGTCATGTACATGAATGAGCTTTACCCGGTTCGGGTGGCCGTCGCAGGAAGCACTCCGCTCCTCGACCCCGACAACAGCAGGATGAAGTAGAAGCCACAGATGAGGATCCTCGTCTGCGTCAAGAGGGTTCCAGCTCCCGGTGCCCGAATCGTCCTGACGGAGGACGCCCAGGAAGTCGACGCAAAACTTCTGTCCTTTGCGATCAGCCCGCATGAGGAGTGTGCAGTTGAGGAGGCGGTCCAGCTCGCCGAAGCCAACGACGGATCAGTGACCGTTCTGACTCTCGGCCCACCAGCGGCAGAGGAGCAGCTGCGATCCTCCTTGGCCGTCGGTGCCGACGCCGGCGTCCTGGTCCCGACCGATGGCTCCGATTGGGATCCGATCTCCACGGCGTCGGCCATCTCTTCCGCTGTGCAGGAACTCGAAGGTGACGGCGTGTTCGATCTGATCCTCTTCGGCAACGAATCGGCTGATTCGGGCGGTTTCCAGGTCGGCATCCGGGTTGCTCACTCGTTGGGCCGCCAGGTCGTCAGCGGGATCAAGGTCATCGATGTCGAGGATGGGAATGTCAGTCTTCGTCGTGACACCGCTGCCGGGTCCGAGATCTACGAACTGATAATGCCGGCTGTGGTTGCAGTCAAGGAGGGCATCAATCTTCCCAGGTACCCAACCCTCAAAGGAAGACTTCACGCCAAGAAGGTCGAAGTCGCCGTCAACGAGCAGTCGAAGGTCGGCAGCGACCAACAAATGGTGCGGCTGGTTTCACCACCCCAGGATGTTTCGGAGACTGTCCTGCTTGGCGAAGGCGCCGAAGCGGCGGGAGCGGTTGTCGATCTGTTCGAAGAGCTTCAGTTGGTGCAGAGTTGATCCTTGCCCTCCTGATACACGATCGAGGGATTCTCGAAGAGAGCTCCCTCCAGGGGTTGAGCCTGGCCAGGTCGCTGGCGACTTCACAGGGAGTCGAACTCCATGCGATTCTGATAGGTGAGGCAGGAGACGGGTTGTCAGCCTCACTCGGCGACTACGGCGTAGCCACGGTTCATCTTGTCCATCACGAAGGGCTTTCTGACTATGGCCCGACAGCATGGGGGGCATCAGTCGCACAGTTGCTCGAGTCGCTCGGGCCTCTGGCGGTGGTAGCCACCGGCAGCCTCCGCGGTAACGAGGTAATGGCCCACGTCGGCGCAGTCACGGGACTCCCCCTGGTCTCCAACTGCACCGAAGTCGATCCCGGTGACGACGGCTTAGAGGACGTCTGGGAGATCGTGAGAGTCCGATGGGGCGGAAGTCTCCTCGAGCAGACTCGGCTCGAATCCAGAACCAGGCTGCTCACCGTTGCCGAGCACAGTGTTGAGGCAACCCCGGCGGCCATCGCGACCGATACGTCTGCACAGGTCTTTACGCCGAATCTCGAAGAGCACCATTTCTTGACCCGGGTCGTGGATCGGGTTACGACAGCAGATGGCGTCACCCTGGCCACGTCGCCGGTCGTCGTCAGCGGTGGTCGGGGCGTTGGCAGCCCGGAGGGCTTCGCCTCACTCGAAGAACTGGCGGGACTTCTCGGTGGTGTTGTCGGATGCTCTCGAGTGGCGACTAACAACGGATGGCGCCCTCACTCCGACCAGGTGGGTCAGACCGGAACTGTGGTGGCACCGGATCTCTACGTCGCATGTGGGATCAGCGGCGCAATCCAACATTGGGTCGGGATGATGGCCTCAGGAACGGTTCTCGCCATCAACATCGACTCCGAAGCACCCATGGTCACCAAGGCCGATTACGCAGTAGTCGGCGACCTCGGCGAGATCGTCCCGGCGGTCATCGAGGAGATCAATCGACGCAAAGGCGATTGAAGCCCGGTCTCAGGGGACCATTCCCCCGGTTCGGACATAGCCGTCGAGTACCGACTGCGGATAACCATGTTCGAGTCGGGCGGCCTCTTCATCTACTGCCGCCTGGAGATCGTCATCGCAGGGCCTGCGCTCGTCCCGCCATTCTGCGATGTACTCGTCGGCGTCGGTCTTTCCCGCTCGGGTCGCCGCCTGGTCGATAGCGACCTGAAATCTGTTGGAGAGTCTGATGGTCGCCTTTCGCCGTCCCGCCCTCGCCGTCACCTGTGCCGGGATATCGCGCCAGTAGATGACCGTCAGTCGGGCCTGCGCTCTGGAGTCGCCTCTCTCGCTCGTCATCGCCCTCCTCCGACCGTCAGAACAGTCCGACGACTTCCCCGTCGGAATCTATGTCTACCTGCATGAACGCGGGCTTCGTCCCCAGACCGGGCATCGTCCTCATCTCACCCAGTAGCGGGGAGATGAATCCGGCGCCAACCGACGCCCTCACTTCACGAACCGGCAGCGTGTAGCCGCTAGGAGCGCCCTTCAATCCGGGATCGTGGCTGATAGAGAGATGTGTCTTTGCCATGCAGATCGGCAGGTAGCCGAACCCGGCCTTCTCGAACTCGTCGATCTGGCGATTTGCAGCAGTCGAGTATTCGACTTCGGCGGCGCCATAGACCTGGCTGGCGATGGTTTCGATCTTGGCCTTGATTGGCTGGTCCAGTGGATAGAGATAGCTGAACTCGTTCCCCTGTTCGCAAGCCTCGACCACTGCTTCGGCGAGCCTGCGAGCGCCCTCTCCCCCGTTGGCATGATGATCGGTGGAGACGGCAGCGACGGCACCGGCGCCGATCGACTTCTCCTTGATCAGATCGTGCTCGTGTTGGGTGTCGGTGGGGAACTTGTTGATGGCAACCACGACGGGAACGCCATATCTATTGGCAGTCGCAATGTGCGCCTCGAGGTTGGCGATGCCGGCGCGAAGCAATGGAAGATTTTCCTCGGTGTAGACCGCGTCCAACGATCGACCGGCTACCACTTTGGGGCCACCGCCGTGAGTCTTGAGCGCCCTGATTGTTGCCACCATGACGACACAGTCAGGCTTCAGGCCCGAGACACGACACTTGATGTCGAAGAACTTCTCCATGCCCATGTCGGCACCGAACCCCGACTCGGTCACGACGTAGTCGCCGAGGTGAAGGGCCATCCGATCAGCCAGGATCGAAGAATTGCCATGGGCGATATTGGCGAACGGCCCGGCGTGGATGAAGGCAGCCTGGCCCTCAATTGTCTGCATGAGAGTCGGATGGAGAGTCTCTCGCATCAGCACAGCTACAGCGCCGGCCACACCCAGGTCTTCGAGCGTTATCGGATTTCCGTCCTTGGTCGAGCCGATCACAACCCGGCCGCACCGATCACGGAGATTCCTCAGAGCCGATGCGTAGTCGGCGCCGTCGACGAGGGCGAGAATCGCCATCAACTCGCTGGCAACCGCGATGTCATATCCAGTTTCCCGCGGGCGGCCGTCGGCGGAACCGCCGAGGCCGAGCACGATGTTGCGCAGGGCCCGGTCGTTGACATCCACGACCCTCCGCCATGTCACCTTGTTGGGGTCGATGCCAAGACGCTTCAGACCCAATTGCTTGAGGCTCTTGTCGGTGAGTCGACCTTCGTGATACCACCGAGCGTCGATTGCGGCCGCGACGAGATTGTGCGCCACTGTTATCGCATGGATGTCACCGGTGAGATGAAGGTTGAACTCGTCCATCGGGACTACCTGGCTGTATCCGCCGCCGGCGGCGCCGCCCTTTATCCCGAAGGTCGGGCCCATGCTGGGCTGACGAATGCAGGCAATAGACCGATGTCCCAACGCGCCCAGGCCCTGGACCAGCCCAACGGCGGTCGTCGTCTTCCCTTCACCAAGCGGCGTAGGAGTTATGGCCGTGACGTCGACGTACTTGCCCGTCGGATTGGAACTAATCCGCTTTAGGGCATCGAGATGGATCTTTGCCTTGGTCGGCCCGTAGGTGATGACTTCATCTTTTTCGAGGCCGATCTCGAGGGCGATGTCTTCGATCGGCATGAGTTTGGTGGAGCGTGCGATCTCCAGATCACTGGGGATCGGTGAGACAGGGTTCAAAGGTCCCTCCTGGGTCGAGACGTTTGTCGGAAGGCCATGTGTCGTCAGATCGTACAGGTGCCATGCAATGGGACAAGTATGAGACAGGGGGCACAGCACCAGATGGGTTGTTAACTTCGCTGCGGGCAATCCGGAGGCGACCAGGTGAAATCGGAGTATCGAGTCGTGGTGATCGGAGGAGGCGTTGTCGGCGCCAGTGTCCTCTATCACCTTGCGAAACTCGGCTGGTCCGATGTCGCCATCGTCGAACGGGAGGTGCTCACCGCCGGTTCGAGTTGGCATGCGGCAGGTGGTGTTCACGCCCTCAACGCCGATCCCAACATCGCAGCACTCCAGGCGTACACCATTGACCTTCTGACCGAAATCGGGGAGGAGTCGGGTGTGGATATCGGAATGCACATGACCGGTGGGATCTCCGTTGCCTCTGCGCCCGAGCGCTGGGAGTGGCTCCAGGCTGCTTACCGGGTGTATCAGACGATGGGCATCGAGGACGTGCGGCTCATGAATCTCGACGAGATCAAAGAGCGATGCCCGATCATCAACGTCAGCGATGTCCTGGGCGGGCTCTGGGCCGACCGCGAGGGGTACATCGACTCGTCGGCCGTGGTCCACGCTTATGCCAAGGCGGCCCGAGTGCGTGGTGCCGACGTGATCGAGCACAATCGGGTCGTCGAATTGAACTACCGCAACGACGGTCACTGGGACGTGGTCACCGAGCAGGGAACGATCGTCGCCGAGCATGTTGTCAACGCTGCGGGGCTCTGGGCCAAACAGGTTGGCCGCATGGTCGGGGTGGAACTTCCACTCTCTCCCCTGGCCCATCACTACCTCATCACGGAATCGATACCTGAATTGGAAGCGCTCGACTTCGAGATTCCGATGATGATCGACCTGGAAGGGTTTACTTACATGCGTCAGGAGCTCAAGGGTCTTCTCGTCGGCATCTACGAGATAAACCACCGGCACTGGAACATCGATGGCGCCCCGTGGGACTACGGGCTGGAGCTGATTCCGCCCGACGTTGACCGGATCTCCGACGAGTTGGGGTTCGCCATGTCTCGCTACCCGGTTCTCGAGGATGTCGGTATCAGCCGCTGGGTCAACGGCGCATTCACGTTCTCCCCTGATGGCAACCCGCTGGTGGGCCCGGTGCCCGGGCTGCACAACTACTGGTCGGCCTGTGCGGTCATGGCCGGCTTCCTCCAGGGCGGTGGTGTCGGCAAGTCTCTTGCCGAGTGGATGGTCGAGGGCGAGCCCGAAGAGGACATCTTCGCCATGGATGTCGCCCGGTTTGGGTCGTACGCAGAGGACCGGGAGTACATCCGTCAGATGACCGGCCAGTTCTACTCACGTCGCTTCGTGATGGACTACCCCAACGAGCAACTCTGGGAGGGTCGGCCTCTCAACACTTCCCCTGCCTACGAAGCGATGACCGAGGCTGGCGCCTATTGGGGAGCGATGTACGGCCTGGAGATCCCGATCTACTTCGCCGACCAGGGATTTGAGGAGATTCCGACACTGCGTCGATCCAACGCCTTCGACTACATCGGCGAGGAATGCCGGCGGGTACGCTCTGATGTAGGCATCCTCGACATCACAGGCTTCTCCCGATACGAGGTCGGTGGGCCCAACGCCGAGGCCTGGCTGGACCACATGATTGTGAGCCGTCTCCCTGCTCCGGGACGGATCAAGCTTGCACCCATGCTTGGCCACGATGGCAGGCTCAAGGGTGACCTGACCTTGCTGAATTGGGGTGACGGCACCTGGTGGATCATGGGCTCCTACTACCTGCGAGCGTGGCACATGCGCTGGTTCAACGCTCACCTGAGTGACGGGGTCACCGTGAGCGACATCTCCGACACAGTTGTTGGCTTCTCCCTGGCCGGGCCCCGATCACGGGAGTTGCTGGGGCGGGTGACATCTGATGACATCTCGCCGGAGGCAATGAGGTTCATGAGCTGTCGGGAGCTGGAGGTCGGGCCGATCCGGGCCAGGGTGGGACGGATCTCGGTCACCGGCGAGCTCGGGTATGAGATCCACTGCACGGAGGCTGAGCACGTTGAGCTTCGCGAGTTGCTGGTGGAGGCCGGCGAGGATCTGGGGGCGATCGAATACGGCTACAACGCCATGGGCTCGCTACGCATGGAAAAGAGTTTTGGGATCTGGTCGACCGAGTTCAGACAGGAATACACGCCGGGGATGACCGGCATGGACCGTTGGATCGACTGGTCGAAGGACTTCGTCGGCAAGGAGGCAGCCGTAGAGGAACGGGAGACGGACAGCGCTGCCCGAAAGCTGGTCACGCTGGAGGTCGATGCCACCGACGCCGACGCCTCCGGATACGAGCCGGTCTGGAGTGGAAGCGAGAGGGTCGGATACATCACGTCCGGCGAATACGGCCACGTCGTCGGCAAGAGCCTGGCGATGGCGTTGCTCGATCGCGAATACGCCATCGAGAGAACCGAGTTGACCGCGCACATCGTCGGTGTGGAGCGCCCGGTCCGGGTGATTCCGGCCTCGCCATACGACCCGACCGGCTCCGCGATGCGGTTATAGAACCGCGCCGGCCCGACGTATCCCGTCCACCACGTCGGGAACGGCAAAAACCCGATCCGGCGAGACCGCCCAACCCAACCTGTCGTTCCAGAAATCGGAGCCGGCTTCTGCGACCCGGCGCATCACATCCGGATAGAGATAACCCGTATCACCTCGATCAACGGCCTCGTGGAGAGCCTGAGCCACCGGGGGCGCCAGACCGAAATCCATCTCCGCAACCCAGGCACCTAGGACGTCTTCATCGAAGTACGTCCACTTCAGGCCACCCCCGGCCCGGAGTTCTGCAGCTGTTTGGTCGTCCCTCACCGATGGAAGGGTAGATTCCTCTGTCCCGGTGCGCCCACCATGCAGGGCCCCTCAGTGGTAACCAGGGTCGGCCGATGAGAGTCGTACCCACACAGTCGGACTCTTCGCGAGAGAGGGAAGTCCGTTGACACAAGAATCGCCCCTTTCATCCCAAACCTATCCAGAGGCAAGCCAGGCGACCACGACTCTGATCCTGGGCGTCGTCGGGATCCTCGGAGGGACACTTGGCTTTCTTGTTCCGTTCTTTGGCTTGATCAGCTTCCCACCAGTGATCGCGTTACTAGGTCTCCTCAGTCCAGTCGCCTGGTACTTGGGTCGGAGGGAAATGAAGGCGATTGACGAAGGCCGCAGGGACCCGGCATTCCGATCCAACGCCAAGGTCGGCATGATTCTCGGAATAGTCGGCACGGTGATCATCGTGATCGGCATTGCCATCCTGATTCTCATCATCATCCTGCTGAGCACCTACACCTTCTAGCCGATGATGCGTGCATGGCAACTGGTGTCGCCGGGGCCGATTGATGACCATCCTTTGGAATTGGTCGACCTGCCCGCTCCGGATTCGGGCCCCGGTGAGATCAGGGTGCGGGTGACGGTATGTGGGGTTTGCCGAACCGACCTTCACATAGCCGAGGGTGACCTGGCGCCGCACCGAGAGGGGGTCGTTCCCGGTCATGAGATCGTCGGTGTGGTTGATGAGTTGGGAGCAGGCGCGAGTCGGTTCAAGATCGGCGACCGGGTTGGGATCGCCTGGCTGCGCTACACGTGTGGCGAATGTCGATGGTGCCGGCGCGGCGAGGAGAACCTCTGCGCCTCACCCAAGTTCACCGGCTGGGACGTCGATGGGGGCCATGCCGACTTTGCCGTGGTAGACGAGGATTACGCCTATCGCATTCCAGACGCATTCGGCGACGAAGAAGCTGCTCCGCTGCTCTGTGCCGGGATCATCGGGTACCGGGCGTTGCGGAGGGCCGAGCTCCCACCCGGTGGTCGCCTCGGAATCTACGGTTTCGGGGGATCGGCCCACCTGGCTGCTCAGGTGGCGCTCCACGAAGGAGCGACGGTTCATGTCCTGACCCGGTCGCCTGAAGCCCAGGCTCTGGCCCTGGAGTTGGGATGTGCCTCAGCTGGCGATGCATACGACGAGCCTCCCGAAAGGTTGGATGCGGCAATCCTGTTCGCACCGGCGGGCGAACTGGTCCCGGTGGCGTTACGCGCTCTGGATAGAGGTGGAACACTGGCAATAGCCGGTATCCACCTCAGCGACATCCCGGCCCTGAAGTACTCATCGCTGTTCGAAGAGCGTCAGATCCGATCGGTCACGGCCAATACCCGTGCCGACGGTGAGGAGTTTTTGGAACTCGCCTCCCGCATACCGATCCGGCCGACCACCACGGCCTACCCATTGACCGCCGCCGATCAGGCCTTGGCCGACCTGGCCTACAACCGGATCAACGGTGCCGCAGTTCTGCGGGTCGCCGACTGAAGCCGGCTTGCTGATACTCACGCTTGGCGTTTAAGTCCACCTCATGAGAATCGGACTAATCAACGAACTGCACGGACGTCCGGACGGAGACGTCCCTGCACCCACGTGGGCATCGATCAGCAAGCGGGCAACAACCGCAGAAGCGCTCGGCTTTGACGCATTCGTTTTCGAGGACGCTCTGCTCTACAAGGGCCAGGACACAACAGACGGTGTGTGGGAATCGGTGTCGATCGCGGGCGCGATCGCTGCGACCACCACCCGCATCGATTTCGGGCAGTCGGTCATCAACTCGCCGTACCGCTCCCCCGCGATGACGGCGAAGATCGCTGACACGATCGATGACATCTCTGGAGGCCGATACGTGCTCGGCATCGGAGCCGGAAACACTCCGGATTCCGATTACGAGGCATTCGGATTCCCGACTGACAAGCGGTATTCGCGTTTCGCCGAAGCTATTCAGATCATCCACGGTCTCCTCAAGAACGGTGCGATCGACTTCGAGGGCGAGTACTACACGGCCAAGCACGCCGAGTTGGTGTTGCGCGGCCCTCGTCCGGAGGGCCCTCCGATCAATATCGGCGCCGGTGGGCCGAAGATGCTGCAACTGGTCGCGAGATACGCCGATGCCTGGAACTGGTGGGGCTGGGGCGAAACACTCGAACAGGTTGAGGAGCGGCTGAAGCCGATCATGGATCAGTTGGAAGAGGCCTTCGCCGAGGAGCAACGCGACCCGTCCACTGTCGGCCGAACCTTCGACATGTACACCGTGGTTCCCGGGGGCTTTGAGCCCGAAGGCCTCAATATGGAAAACCCGGTCCTGGGCACATCCGAGCAGATCGCCGAGCACATTCTCTCGATTGGCGAGATGGGGTTTGATGAAGTCCGCTGCGATGTGTTTCCGAAAACGATCGAGGCGCTAGAGGCCATGCAACCTGTTGTCGAGATCGTCCACGCCAACTGAAATCCGGGCCGGGGTGGCTTGTCCCCCTGCGGAGCGGGGGGACCGCCCGCCAACGACCGAAGGGAGTGCGGGCGAGGGGGCAGAATCAGCCGGGCGGATCGTCTGGTTTGGCTCTGGGTCTGGGCCGGCGGAATCGGAGTCTTCCGTGGTCGGGATGGCGGTAGATCTGGAAGCCTCGTTGGTGGATGACGATGTGATGGTGGAACCAGCAGAGGGCTATCAGATCATCAGGATCAGTTGATCCGCCTTGTGACCAGGGAGTCTCATGGTGTGCTTCCAGCCGGTATCTGGAATTGCAGCCGTCGGCTTCACAGACCCCACCGCCACGACGAATCACCGCCCTTTTCAATGCCGGTGGTGCAGTCCTTGCTCCCCGGCCATAGACCATTGGTATCCCATCAGCCCCATTCACGGTGACCTCGGTAGTGGCGTCACAGAGGATGGCTTCTAATGCTTGGACACCGACTTTGGGTCCGGCTTCCAACATCACCCCGGATTCTCCGTTTGAGTCTGAAGCTTCTCTGGCATCGACAAACACGGTCACCTGAGCCGGTGGCGCATCTTCACCACCACCACTGGTGCACAACTCGACCAGAGCGGTTGCTTTACGCCAGGAACGGTCACCCGGGGTCCCATCAGGCAGGTCAGGCTGAGCATCGGCCATTTCGGTCAGGGTTTTGTCCACCAGTGACGCCGAAAGGCCGTCGAGACCACCCTGGATCCGAGCCCAGGTCGCATCCAAGGTGTACTGAAGAAACAAATGATTGGCCTCGGCAGTCTTGATCTCGTCTTCGGCAGTGAGCCGGGTTCTTCTCGATGCTTCCCGGTAGACCCCACCCACATCCAAATGAGACAACAAGCCGACATCCTCTGAAATCTTGGACAACGCTTCGACCCGATCAAACGACACCTCACCAGAAGCGAGAGCATCTCGGAGATCAGACCGGTCAACGGTTCTCCGCACAGTCCGGACCAGACTCTTCGCCGAATCACGACTCATATCCAACCGGGTCGACACCCATTCGGACAGACTCCGCGAACCGTCACCGGTGGCCACCTGAGCCCGATCCAAAACCTCGAGATCCTCCATCTGCTGGGCACGGATCTGGGAGACCAGCGTTTCGGCGGCAACAAACCGCTGCTCTCTCTGATCAATTGTCAACAACTCTTCCATAACCCCAACGTACAACCGGGGTATGACAAGAACCGCCCAAAGACCAGCCGATTTCATAGAGATATCGGAAAGTTCTAGAGGTCCGAGTTCGGCGTATTCGGTGGCGCCAGGGGTAGCGTCGAAGTCACCCGGCCCTCCGACCGACTATCTCGGGGTATCACTAAATGGAGGCACAATTGAGCGAGGAGTCCGAAATGACGGAAGCAACGGCAGGTCCGACCGAGGGACAGCAGCGGTATCTGAAAGCGTTCGACGCACGGATGCGGCGCACCAACCTGGCAGTCCGTGCCAGGGCTTTCGGCGTCCAAGCAGCATGGGCGGTAGCGCTGCTGGCCGGAGCGGCCATACCGCTTGCGCAGGCTCTGGGTTGGCCTGATTGGGTGACGGCGGTTCTTGGCTTCGTCGTCGTGGTAGTTACTGGAGGAGACCGGCTCTTCGCTCGTACCGTCGGCATCGGTGAAGCGCTGGACAATCTGCGGAGACGCCTTGCTCGCGAGCGACGACTCCTGACAGCCGGGAGTAGTCCCTACTCCGATCCAGTGAATCCATACGCCGTCTTCATTCAGCGGACCGAGGACGCGATTGCCGAGTACGACAAAGTGGCCGGCGGGCTCAATGCAAAGTTGGCTCAGGAGGCTTAGTAATCGGGCAAGCCAGAATCAGTAGTTCACCAGCACCCCGCCCTCGCACTCGCGACGCTCGACTCAGATGTTGTGTCCGACCCGGATCAGATTGCCGCTCGGGTCGGTGAATGAGAACTCCCGCATTCCCCAGGGACGGTCCTCGATAACTCTGAGAGGGATGTCGGCATTCGACCACAAAGCATGCCAGAAGTCGGCGTCCTCCACGTGAAAGTATCCAGCCGCTTCGTTCGATGCGACGTCCAGTTGAGGCGCAGACCAAAGATGGAGAATCTCCTCATCGTTGTGGAGGACCAAGGCGTATGCCTCGTCGAATTCCTCAACGTCGAAGCCGAGCCCCCGGTAGAAGGCACCGGCCTCTGACATGTCCGAGATCGGGAAGATAGTCTTGGTGACAATACGGAGAAGAGGCCCGTTGGCGTTCACCCTCTACATGATACGTATCGGCCTAACCCAGCAGTTCAGGTGCCTCCCCACACATATGGCCAGATAGTTAGCATCCATTCGTGCGCTTCGGAATCTCTGTTGCGAATTTCGCTCGTTACGCCGATCCCGAGTTGATAGTCAGATGGGCTGGCCTCGCTGAGACTTCAAGTTGGGACGGGTTCTTCCTCTGGGACCACATCGCAGTCGCCGAAGGCTGGGACCACTCTGATCCATGGGTAGAGCTGGGTGCGATCGCTCAGGTAACAGATCGGATAGCCATAGGTCCGATGGTCACTCCCTTGCCGAGACGTCGTCCGTGGGTTGTGGCGAGGCAGGCAACAACTGTCGACCATCTCAGCGGAGGTCGATTGATTCTGGGGGTTGGGATCGGCAACCCTCCAGAAGAGGAATTCGGTCGATTTGGTGAACCGACCGATGACCGGGAGAGAGCGGACTTGCTAGACGAGGGTCTGGAGATTCTCAAGGGCATGTGGAGTGGTGAGCCGTACTCTCACTCCGGCGAGCACCTCTCGGTGGCACGCAGCACATTCGGCCCGACCCCTGTCCAGCAGCCGACGATCCCAATCTGGGTGGCGGCGATGTGGCCCAACCGTCGACCGATGCGACGTGCGGCTCGATTTGAAGGTGTGTTCCCATTCAAAATGGGCACATGGTCCGTCGACGAAGTCCTCCATTTGGCTTCGATCATGAACGATTTCCGTGGTGATCTAGAAGGTTTTGACCTGGTCATTTCGGGCTCCTTCCTCGACGGCTCAGAGTTCGGAGGCGAGTATGCCGACGCGGGCGCCACCTGGTACCTGGCGGTACCCCGACCCGGCGACACAGTTGACGATGTCGAAGCAGCGATTCGCCGGGGCCCGAGCGCTCAGTAGTCCGTCGGGACTCCGCCCTCCGACTTCCTCCGCGCGACGAACTCCTCCAGCTCCGCCCGAACTTCAGGGTCCATCGGCGGTTGCTGATAGGAGTCCATGAACTGGGCCGCCACCTCGATCATCCGCTCCTTGGCCTCGGGTTTACCCGCCTCCTCCCAGGCCTCGTAGTTGCGCCAATCGGAGATCAGGGGCGCGTAGAACGCATCACGAAACCGCTCGAGAGTGTGTGGTGTTCCGAAGTAGTGCCCACCCGGCCCGACGTCGCGGACGGCATCCAGAGCCAGCCCTTCGCTGCTGAAATCGATCGGATCGAGGAACGCCGACACCATCCCACAGAGGTCGGCGTCGAGAGCCATCTTCTCAAAGGAGGCCCGTAATCCACCCTCCATCCAACCAACGGCATGAAGCAGGATGTGCGCCCCGCCCATGATCGCCCCCCACAGCGAGAAGACCGACTCGTAGGCCGCCTGAGCGTCGAGGGCGTTGGCGGCGTTCACACCCGAGGACCGATAGGGCACGTTGTAACGCCGGGTGAGCTGGCCGGTGATCATCGCCGTCTGCATGTACTCGGGGGTGCCAAACGCCGGAGCACCGCTCCGCATGTCGACGTTGGAAGTGAACCCCCCATAGACAACCGGAGCGCCCGACCGCACCACCTGTGTCATCGCGATGCCCGCCAATGCCTCGGCGTTGTGCTGGGCAAGAGCTCCACTCACCGTGACCGGGGCCATCGCTCCGGCAAGAGTGAACGGAGTGATGACGATGACCTGATTTCGAGAGGAGAACTCGATGATCCCCTGCAACATGGGCAGGTCGTATCGCAGCGGTGAACTGGCGTTGATGATGCTCATCACCGACGGCTCGCTATCCAGGGTCTCGCCGTCGACCTGGCGAACAATCCGGATCATCTCGAGTGCATCACGGTTTCGTTGCGCCCCGAGGCTGTAGGCATGGATCACCCGATCGGAAAGGGTGAGCATGTCGAAGATGGTGTCGAGGTGCCGCACCGAGGCATGGATATCGACAGGCTCGACCGGATAGCCGCCCCACAGATGAACTGCGTTGATTGTATGTCCTAGTCGGACGAGATTCTGAAAATCCTCATGATTTCCCACCCGCCGCCCTCCGGCTTCATCGCTGGTGTTGGGTGGGCTGGCTACCGCAGAGAAGGCGACAGTATCACCCCCGATATGCAGGTTCTTCTCCGGATTTGGGGCATGGAGTGTGAACTCCGAGGGAGCGGTGGAGATCTTCTCCTCGATCCACGCTGGCTCAAAACGAACTCGCTCGGACTCCGGGTCGACCGCCGCCCCGGCCTCGGCCAACATGCGCCTTGCCTCGGGATCGAGAAAGTCCATTCCGATCTCAGAGAGGATCTGAAGTGAGGTCTGGTGGATCGCCTCGATCTGCTCTTCTGTCGCTAATTCGGTCGGAGCGAAGTGCCGGCGGGGCTGATGCCACGGCGCCTGGCGCGGCCCGGCGGGCTGGGCCGGCGCGTCACGCCCCCGTCGTCTTCCACGACGCTCCCGGCTAGGGCTCTCTGAGGGTTCGTTGCCTGTCATTGCAGTGGTGGCGAACCTATCACCGAGGAAATTCCGAACTCCTCCCCGGCGTCGATGATCGCCTCCTGGACGAACAGACCAAAGGACCGCGACGGCAGTATCAGATAGGAGCGCACACCGATTTGATCATCCCTGATCAGCTCGGTGGCCACACCGGCAAAGAGACTCCGGGCGGCGGCCCCGTCGGGGAACATTCCCTCCCCGAGATCGAGGGCGCATAGCTTGGCGATGAGACCTGGCGCATTCGCACCGGTGAGCCGGAACATGGCCCGGACATGGGTCAAATCGGCGACCAATCCTTCGTTAGGCCTGGAACCGAGAACGGTCCACTCCCCCGGGCTCACCGACCAGACCAACTGATCGTCACTCCTTCTCGACGTTCCGGGACGCACCTCGCCGGTGAACACCCGCCACTTCGGGGTGAGACTGACATCGGAAAGCGCCAGGTCGTCCGGACCCGCCGGAATCGGATTGCGCTCAGACACGGAGCCTGGTCCCTTCGGGATCGAAGTGGGCGTGTTCGGCCATCACCTTCGCCGACACCGTCCGCCCGTCGGGGAGACGGATGGCGATCGTCTGACCTCCTACGGCGAGATCAGGATTCAGCTGACCGAGACAGATCGATCGCTCCAGCGTCGGCGAGTGCCGACTCGATGTGATGCGGCCCAGGATCGAACCCTCCGGACTGATGATCTGACTTGATTCCGGCGGAACGATCGACGGGTCGTCGGTCTGTATCGCCACCAGCTTTGGATAGTCACCCCTCTTCTCTTGCCAGACGAGCTCCGGCTTCCCGGAGAAGTCGGCCTTGTCCAGTTTGATGGCCCGGTCGAAGCCCATGCCAAAGCCCTGACTGAGACCGTCGGTGTCCTGGCCCACGATGAAGTGACCCTTCTCCAGCCGCATGATTCGTTGCGCCTCGATACCAAAGGGACCGACCCCCAGATCGGCGCCGTGCTCGAGGAGGCTCTCCCAGACCGCCAGCCCGTACCCGGACGGCACGTGGATCTCATAGGAGAGCTCGCCGGTGAATCCGATCCTCCACAGAAAACAGTCCGCAACGCCGGCGATCTCTCCGGTACGCAGTTGCATGTATCCGAACCGCTCCGGGTCGAGGTCGATGTCGGTGAGACGGCCGACCAGTTGACGGGAGTTGGGCCCGGCCACGTTGATGCTGGCATAGCCGTCGGTCACGGCCGTCGTCTTCACATCCCACTCCGGAAAGCTCGTCTGTAGCCACTCGTCGAGCCAATTCCAGACTCTCCCTGCGCCACCAGACGTCGTCGACATCATGTAGTGGCCCTCACCGAGACGTCCGGTGACACCGTCATCGAGGATCACACCGTCTTCGGCACACATCACCCCGTAGCGGACCTGACCGATCGCCAGCTTGGACCACTTGTTGACGTAGACGAATTCGAGCAGCTTGGGCACGTCAGAGCCGCGAAGATCGATCTTGCCCAGCGGGCTGACATCGATGATCCCGACGCCATTGCGAACACCTCGAACCTCGGCGGCCGGATCGCCGTAGTGGTCGGGTCGGACCCACTGTCCAGCCAGAAGTGTTTTGGCGTTGTGAGCCTCATGCCATGGCTGGATCGGTGAATAGCGAACCGGATCCTCATTGCGCCCGGCAAGGGTCCCGAGACGAATCGGCGCGTACGGGGGACGCCAGGTAGTGGTAGCGGTCTCCAGGAGACTGGCTCCAGTTGCCTCGCCATGAACGGCAAGCGAGTTGACTGCCTCGACCTTGCCCTGAACCGGGCCCATGTTGGCGGTGGTGTAGCGCTTGGCCAGTTCCATCGAGTCGTAGCCCTCGGCGGCGGCAGCAAACAGATCCTTGGAGGTCACGTCTTCGGAGTAGTCGACAACTCCGTGGGTCGAGGAACGGAACATCGGCGGATGCTCATCAAAACCCAGGGCCGGGATCTCGAACGGGTCTGAAACCGGAAGGCTTGGCTCTCCGGCGGCCGGCGCTGCCCTCTGCCATCTCGCCTTGACACCCCCTGCCCGACGGGCAGCTTCACGTCCGACCGCCCGACCGTGTGCGATCAATTGGTCGGTGGTTCCGTCGCCAACCATTCCGCCGGCGGCGAGAACATTCGAAGGCAATGAGGTCGGGACAAAGCGCGCCGCTTTCGGCTCATATGCGGGTCTGTCACCGGCCATGTTCAGCAGTGAGGTGGGAGTGGTCCATCCAGTCGCTGTCACCAGGAGATCGGCTTTGATTCGAGCACCGGAGCCGTCAACCACAGTTTTCACGATCTTGCTGCCAAGCGCCGCGGTGACGCCCTCGCCTTTTCGAGCGTCGAGGACCGCGGCGACCTCGACACCTGCTCGCTCCAGGTCGGCAACAGCGGCGTCTCCCGACTGATTGGCGGTCAATACCACGGCCCTGTCGCCGGGTTTGACGGCGTAGAGATTGACGAGTCTGCGCACGGCCGTTGAGAGCATCACTCCTGGAAGGTCATTGCCCTCGAACACATAAGGACGTTCCAGCGTCCCCGCGGCCACGACGAGAGACTTGACCCGGGCCTTGACCAGTCGCTCTTCGACACCGGGCAGGTCTCGCTGCACCACCGACACCCAGTTGTCGTCGAAGCGACCGGTGACGACTGCATCGGTCATCACCTCGATCGCCGGGTGGTTGTCAACGGCGGCGGTCAGATCGCGGACAACTTCGAGGTCGGCCTGAGACCCCCAGCGGAGGTGGCCGCCAAGACCCGGCTCTTCCTCGACCAGGATCACCGATGCGCCGGACACGGCGGCCCCCAGAGCGGCACCCATCCCGGCCGGGCCGCCACCGGCCACCAGCACGTCGGGATGTGCATAGCGGTGGTCGAATCTGACGGGCCGAACTTCGCGGTCAACGACGCCACCGGCGGCGAAGCGCCCAAGGACCCTCTGATAGAACGGCCAGAGGCCACGCGGCGCCATGAAGGTCTTGTAGTAGAAGCCTGGCGAGAGAAACCTGGCGATGAATCGGTTGCCGGCCTTGACATCGAAACCGAGAGACGGCCAGGCGTTCTGCGCAGAGACCTCCATGCCCGCAGTCAAATGGCGATGGGCTGCCCTCACATTCGGGTCATCGCCGACCTGAACCAGTGAGTTCGGATCGTGATACGAGGCCGTGAGCAGACCCCGTCGTCGGTGGTACTTGAAGCTTCTCGAAAGCACCCTGACCCCCTCGGCAGCAAGGGCCGAGGCGATGGTGTCCCCCTCCAGTCCCTGATAGTTGGCGCCGTTCCAGGTGAAGTCGAGTGGCCGGGTGCGGTCGATGACCTCACCCGGCTGTGGGTCGATCCGGTAGCGACTCATCCCTGATCGCCCCCGATCGCCCTGATCCGCCGTATCTCGTTGGTCTGGGTGTGACGCTCCACGTTGAGAAAGCGGCGACACCCCGACACGTGAAACCAGCGCTCTTCCTCCCAGTCGGACACGTTTCGCTTGGTGTACAGATAGGTCCGCCAGGCACCCGGATCGGTGTCGGCGCCGGGGCGGGTATTCACCTCGCCTTGATAGACAAACTCATTGTCGTTGCGAGGGCCACAGTGGGGGCATGTGATGATCAGCATGCTCAGTGCCCCACTGCGGCTGCGCCCTTTTCAGCCGTCAGAGTTCCCTTCTCGAACCGATCAAGCGCAAAGGGGCGGATCAAATCCGGCGGCTCCCCCGTAGCCACCATCGCCGCCACCGCCTCGCCGGCCACCGGACCGGCCTTGAACCCATAGGTCCCCCACCCGACATCGACGTAGAAACCATGGACCCCGGTTGGCCCGATGATCGGGCCAAAGTCCGGTGTCATGTCGCAGAGCCCGGCCCATTGCCGCAGGAGACGCATGTTGCCCAACGACGGCATCAACTCCAGGACGTGGGAGGCCAGACCCGTCGCGAACTCGAGTGAGCCCCTGGACGAGTAGGACGCAAACGGGTCGACACTCGCACCGAAAACCAACTCCCCCCGTGAGGTCTGGCTCACATAGGTATGGAGACTGCCCGAGACGATCACCGGGTGGAGAAACTGCTTGACCGGCTCGGTGACCGCTGCCTGAAGCGGACGGGTTGTGATCGGAAGACGGACGCCGGCCATCTCGGAGATCAACGATGACCACCCTGCAGTGCAGTTGACGACCGTGGAGGTGGAGATCGGGCCCTTGGTCGTCTCCACCCCGACGATTCGACCCGACTTGACGTCGATGCCGGTCAACTCCGTCTCCTGATGGATATGGACACCCAGTGCGGCGGCGGCACGGGCGTAGCCCCAGACCACGGCGTCGTGACGCACGATGCCTCCAGGCGAGTGCCACAACGCCCCCATGATCGGATAACGAGGGGCATCGGAAGTGTCGATGTAGGGCGCCAGTTTCCTGACCTCGTCAGGACTAATGACATCCGAATCGATTCCCTGAAGCTTGTTGACCTCGGCCCGCCAGTGCATGGTGCGAAGCGACGAATCACTGTGGGCCAGAGTCATGTGACCACGCTGCTCAAACATGACATTGAAGTTCAGGTCGGCGGCAAGACCCTCGTAGAGCTTGACCGAGCGGTCATAGAAGCGTGAGCCCTCGGGGGTGAGATAGTTGGACCGAACGATGGCAGTGTTCCGGCCCGATCCGCCGCTTCCGATGTAACTCTTCTCCACAACGGCCACATTGGTCATCCCGTGATTCCGGGCCAGGTAGTAGGCAGTGGCAAGACCGTGGACACCTCCCCCGACGATCACCGCGTCGTAGGTCGGGTTCAGGTCGTGCTGAGCCCAGACTCGAGGCCAGGGAGATCGGGTAAGGCCATGGGTGAACAGCCGCCATGCCGAGAATCGTGGTTTGTCTGCCATGTATGGGCCACCCAGGTGTGAGTTCGGGACGATAGACCGAGCGGGCCCGGGTATATACGCCACGTCCGCTCAACCGGATAGGCTGCGCGCATGAGCGATACGCCACGCTACGACGCACTCATCATCGGCGCCGGAATCATCGGCGCCAACATGGGTTTTGAGATGGCGAAGGCGGGCTACAAGACACTCAACATCGACAAGCTGCCGGCCGCCGGGTACGGGTCCACCGCCAATTCATGCGCCATCGTCCGCACCCACTACTCGACCTGGCCGGGTGTGGCCATGGCCTATGAGGGCTTCCACTTTTGGAAGGACTGGGAGGAATACCTCGAGGTCGAAGATGAGCGAGGTCTGGCGAGATTCGTCCAATGTGGTGCGATCTACATCGGAAATGATGAGCGCTACTCGGAGAAGGTGCTGCCTCTGTTCGATGAGATAGGCGTCGATTACGAGGTCTGGGATACGACAGCCGTGACCGAGCATGTCGCCGGGATCGACACCGGCGATCACTCCCCTCCCAAGCGGGATGACGACCCCGCCTTCTGGGAGGACCCGGGGACCCAGATCACCAGTGCGGTGTACACCCCGATCGCCGGCTACATCACCGACCCACAGCTGGCGACCCACAACCTGCAACGTGCCGCTGAGGCCAAAGGTGGCGAGTTCATCTTCGGTGCCGAGGTGGCCGACATCAGAGTCGAGGACGACCGTGTCGCCGGGGTGGCTCTCGCCGACGGAACGACAATCGACGCTCCCATCGTCATCAACGTGGCCGGACCCCATTCATTCGTGATCAACGAGATGGCAGGCGTGGCGGACTCGATGAAGATCAAGACAAAGGCCCTTCGTCATGAGGTTCACCACGTCCCGTCGCCAGAGGGATTGGACTTCGAGAACGATGGCTATCTCATTGGTGACGACGACCTCGGGACCTACTTCCGGCCCGAGGTGGGGAACCACATCCTGATCGGAAGCCAGGACCCCGACTGCGACCCCCAGGTCTGGGTCGATGATCCCGACGTCTTCGATCGAGACATCAGCGACGAGCAGTGGCGTGTCCAGGTTCTCCGGCTGGCGCGGCGCCTCCCATCGCTGGGAGTGCCCAGCGAAAAGAAGGGCGTTGTCGACCTCTACGACGTGAGCGACGACTGGATCCCGATCTACGACAAGACAGATCTCGATGGCTTCTACGTTGCCATCGGCACCAGCGGAAACCAGTTCAAGAACAGTCACATCGCCGCGTACTGCATGCTCAAGTTGATCGAAGCTGTCGAGGCGGGACACGACCACGACAC
>Ga0255054_10000099_pt1 | contig 44698 bp, 62 predicted proteins | sample JV7_2_23_MG_FD_188634 | JGI IMG/M metagenome (GOLD analysis project Ga0255054, IMG submission 188634) | Seawater microbial communities from Jervis Inlet, British Columbia, Canada - JV7_2_23 | ecosystem: Environmental > Aquatic > Marine > Inlet | place: Canada: British Columbia | collected... | reverse complement strand
TAGTTCCATCTAAAGGTAATGCTTTAACACTATCAATTTCAAAAATAACAAGGGGACCACTAACTAACAGGAGTATACATACTATTAGTATGCTTATAAAACTCTTTGTGAAGTTAGTCAGCATTTGTATCATAAATATTATTTATACTTAAAAAACTATTGTGGAATTATTTCCGCTTACGCCTTAATAACACCAATGTAATGATTGCTGCAAGTAGTAACACCGGGAGTTCAAAACCAGGAATGCCGAACAATGGCCCATCACCATCATCATTAGAACTACCACCATTGTCATCACCATTATCATCATCACCATTATCATCTGGTTCAAGATCTATCACAAACAACACAATAGCATCGTTGAAAAACTCGAGTTCTTTTGTCTCACTTTTATCATCAAAGCTCGCAGTCACCTTATACTCACCATCAGGCACAATGACCACACCAACACCTGTTTCATTAGTAGTAACCTCATCAACTTTATCATCTGTTGTAACATTGAAGAACTCTACAAGCGCACCCTCAATCGGCTCTTGGTCGTCCTTATCCTTCACCTTAACAGTAATCCAAATGTTGCTCTCATTTGACTCATTAGCATGCTCATACACATTCAATGTCTTAGTCTGAGTATCATGATTCCCCTTGGAATCCACAACCTTCAAACTTATCGCAAAAGCACCCGTATCCATAAACTGACGAGTTATCTCATCCACACCAGTGATTGTTTCACCAAGAATAGTCCAGGTCCAATCAATGATATCATTATCCTGATCAGTAGACGTATCAGTAAAAGTGATATTATCTTCAACTACTACAATCGATGGAGACCAAGAGAAATCAGCAACGGGGTCATGGTCTTCAGGAGGTGGTGGAGGCGGTGGTGGATCCCCGCTTTTTACCTTGACGGTCTTCGATGCGATATCCACATGACCCTCACTATCAGTAACAGTCAATGTGACCGTCTTATAACCAGTTGACAAAAAGATATGTGAAGGATTCTGCTCCATATACACAGTTCCATCAATACCCCATACCCAACTGACGATATCATTATCCAAGTCCTCAGATGTATCAAGGAAACTGATAAGCTGATTTATATATATATCTTGAGGACTCCAACTGAAATCAGCATCAGGTGGGTTCTCACCTGGTTCTGTAACAATAGACAAATTAATCCATTGTGTGGTAAGATCAGTATCAGCAAGAGTGTAATTATTATACAACGTGCTATTATACCACATTGTAAGATTAAGTTTATCGCCATCCTCCGCGGTAAGAGCAACAGCATAATAACCATCACCCTGCGGAGTAGACTGTGTATATGTCTCAGCAAAGCTACCACTGTTCTCATTTGTAACAGTGATATTCAAACCATTCGTCCAAACACCATCGATTGATATCCTTCCCCCGATGCCCACGGGTTCAGGAACAGCACCAACCGGACATACCTGCATCAAAAAAAGTAGTAAACAACTACATATTATAAAAATTGGTATTTTCTTCGACAACAACATATTTTCAACCTCGAGTATTCTCACAGTGGTTTATGAGAATTCCTACAAAAAGTAATATAATTACTGGTATAAATAATCATTTATGTTGGTCCATAATACGGAGCTATAGGAGCAGACTGGACAACTATCTCAGTAGGACGGCTTCTACGTCTTTTCAACCAGGCATTTCCAAATATCAAACCACCACCACCTATTACAAGAACAATCCAGTATTCCTCAAGGAATGCCTCAATATCAAAATCAGGGGTGCCGCCACCATTTCCACTACCGTCATCAATATTAAAACTATAAGTCTCAGTAGATATAGGTGAAGCACCATCATCCCAAGGATCTATTTGGTAACGAGCATCAAATACCATAGCCACTATGACATTATCCCCTGCATATTCTTCATCACAATATACCTTACCGAATATCTTGCTTGAGCTTCCATCAGCAATACTTGAATAAGAATTAATGTCCTCCATGTATGTAACAGTTTCCGTGTCAGCATCATACAACCAGGAGTATTGGTCCCAAGGTGCAGTATATCTTTCCGGAGTATTTTCAAAAAGAACACCATTATCATTCCTCCAAACAGATATCCCGCCATGGATAATAGGCATGATAGGGCCACCAACATGCATCTGATAATAAGGAATGATCTCAGCTGGATTATCAGGATTAGGGCCATAAAGAGTATTACTACGCCAATTAGAGCTTTCACCGGTTTCACCAAGAACTGTCTTCCAATGCCAACTATACCAAACTTCTTCAGAGGCACTATCCCAACGCCCATTAGAATTAGTATCCTTAGCTAAAACAATTTTTACATATGGCTCTACCCAATCATCATTACTTACCTCTAATAAAACCTCAAACATTAGATAATCATTCACATCTGCATCCTCAGATATATCTGGGAAATTAGCAGCAATAGCATCAATGCTTATTTTAACGAAACCTTCTACATCAGATGTATCCACATCTGGATACAGTAGATCTCCATTAAATTCAAAGCTTGAAGGAGATATCATATGACGGTTGACACTCTCAGCATATATTGGAACTGGAAGGAACATAGAGATAACAACAACGGATATGAACACTACAAAAATACCAGATACAACATTACGAACAGATGCAAGTTTATATTTCTTTGGAAGGCGTATAGTCACATCAAAATATTTCAAGATAATCCAGTTGAAAAAACTTGCAATGCACACAGGTAATATCACCATATATGGGGCATAATCAAAGCCACCTGTGATAAAAACCCATATCATACCACCAAGCCAGCCGCCCATGAAACCAGAAAAACCAAGTAACAGAAGCATACCTGGATATTTATCTTTGAACATTTGAAAAGTTAGAGCTGTAGAAGATGCAAGACCAACAAGTGCGAGAAGTAAAACCTGGTCCATTATTTCTCCACCACCCTTGCTGCATAACGCCTAAATAAAAACCCGAGTATTAATATAAGCAATGTAAGTATAGCGAGTGTCCCAATTATATGAATTGGGTCAACTGCTTTCTGAATGAGAATAAGAGTAATAGCAAAATATACAGCTATGACCAACACTATCTCAATTATGAGCAATGCTGGTATTTGTTCTTGTTTATTTATAGTATCCATGATACCAACCACACTTTCGGAAGATTATACCGAGGGATATGTTCAACTATTTCTCCAACAACCTGCCATTCCATAACTGGTGGATCAGGTTGACTGTTGCCATCACCCTGTGTATAATATATTCCATTTTCTATATTTGTAATAGTATGACCAACAATACAATATTGTGATTTATCAACTATATCCTCATATTCCTCTATCGTGTCATCAAATAGATAAAGAAATACAAGGATGTCCCCAGTTGCGAGCGAGAAACCAGGGGCATCCTTACGTTGCACGACAACGAGGTCACCACAGTTAATAGTTGGTTCCATACTGTAACCATTAGCAGTGGTGACATACAAGTTTTCACGGTTTGCATTGAAAAACGCAATATCCATGGGTTCAATTATAAAATATGCAACTCCAATAATTACAAAAAAAACAAGAATATATTTCAATCCTCCACCTTTGCGTTTAGGAGACGGAGCAGAGGGCCCACTATATGATGAGGCAGGTTGGCTCTGTTGTTGTGGTGGAGGGGCTTGTGGTGGAGTAGATGACACTGATGAACGGTCTGCAAGATACTGATCTATATATGACTGTTCTCGACCACCCATCTTACTGTTTCACTCTCCTTTTAATGCTGTGTTTAAACAATGTGAATAAAGCCATCCATAACAGGCTGACTACAAGGATGTTCTGCAACAGCAATATAAACAGGTCATATGCTGATTTAGTGGCATAAATGCTGTAAATTACCCATGCTGCAGCTCCAAGACTGAGAATTATCATGTCATAACTTTTAACAGATTTTTCCCTTATGAGAATACGGACAAGTGGAAAAATAAGGAAGAACATAGCGAAAAGCAATATGAAGGATTCAACAAACCAAGCGCTGAAAATAGCAGTTCCCTCAAGTATTACCAGAATCACCATAGCTACCGCTCCTATAATAAGAGCCGATATCATCTGGTCTTTTTCAGTATCGTTCATATTTTTATATCACCAAATAATATTTACTTGTTGAAAGAGCTCCGCCTATTAGGCAGACGGTTCCTGTTATCAACATACTAAACGAAATTGAAATAGTTGGAGGATCAGCTTCATCACCAACTGTCCTGGTATAGAACGTCATATCACATTCAAACCCACTCTTTGTAACTTTAGGTTGACCCACAATATTATATCTCAAATCTCCACGAGTATATGGATCTGGAAAAGCAACTCCAACGCCAATAGGCTCATATGACCCAGTAGCCCCAATAAGGAATTTGACTTCCTGCATTCTACCAACAGGAAACGGGTCCTTCTCACCACCTGATATATAATCAACTTCAAGATCATATATTCCCCACCCTGTCGGCCAAGATTGAGTATTTATTATTTCATAATACTGCCAGTTTTCATAGTATTGCCCAGGTTGATCTCTTTTATCTAACCCCATGACGAGATTAGAAACGGTGCCTGTGGATTTATACACTTGAACGGCTATCACACCTACATCTTCTCTGTTGTGAAATACCTCCTGGAAAACCCAAGTATCATCATAGGGACTTATATACTGAGGACTACTTTGCAGATAATAATATTGTGACTGGTCAAGATGCCCATAGTCACTTATACCTATATCAAACGGTGAAAGCAACACAGTATCAGCAAGGGGCGTATATGTTCCTTGATATCTCCCTTGTTCATCATAAGTAGGAATAGACTTAATTTCAGCAGATGCTAAAGCATATGTATCATATGCAAGTAAACCTATCATTAGGAATCCCATTGATAGCAGAAAAACTGCGAGATATGCATATATTTTTTTACGTTGTTTTTTTGTTTTTTTTACCAAAACTTCCACCCCATTCAGGATAAGTCAATATTCCAAGTCCAACAATTGGCAGGAACATAAAGAAGATATCATATTGACCTTCAGGTTCCTCGTTAAGTAATGCATTACGAGTCCCCTCCGCGTCAACGATACCGTTACCATACTCATAATCATAACCAGCGCTACCCCAATCAACAGCTCCATTTCTGAAACATCTGACAAACTGTTTAGCAGAATACTCTTGATGAACAGGATCCTGTGCGATAAGAGCCATCACACCAGCAGTTATAGGAGTTGAAAAACTTGTTCCTGAAGCAGTTACCTCATCACCATCTGTATTGAACATGTTAATATCAACACCAGGTGCAGCAACATCTGGTTTATCAATACGAGATGAATACGCTGGGCCATATGCACTGAAACTTGCGATATTTTTATCATCATCTACTGCAGCAACACATAGAACATCAGGTGCATCCCCTGGGGATTCTATATTACCATAACCATAATGACTCGCAGGATCACTATTACCAGCTGCACATACCATAGGTATATCATATTGTATTACCATGCTGTTAGCACTATCACGCAACAACTGTGCTCCACTGCTCATAGCAGGTCCACCGAAACTATTACTACATAGCACAAAATATTCAGGATGACTGTTTTTCCAATCTACAACCCAATCCCATCCTTTTATAATATCAGATAGATAAGCACCATCACTCTGAAATACAGCTACATCAAGTAGACTCGCACCAGGTGCGATACCAGGACGTTCATCATCCTGACTTGCAACACAACTGGCACACATAGTCCCATGTTCCGCAGTCCAGTCACCATACAGTTCATAGCTTTCAAGGACAATACTCTGACCATCACGTTGGAGAGCATGCATATCCTCATTGATACCTGTGTCAACAATAGCGACAACCACGCCTTCACCAGTATATTCCAGGTCATACAACGGCTGGCAGTTAACTATCTCCCAGCTGTTATCAAGCATACTAACAGGTTGTTCAACTATCTCATACTCGTTGAGCTCTATGAACTCATTAGGGATCAAACCAATGACATTAGGATCTAATGCAAGACTCTGCAACTCAGAAGAATCTACACTTATAAGCATAGTATTTGCGACAAAAACCGTAGATTGCAGCACAGATCCACCCATATCTTCAATAGTAGTAGTAAAGAAACTTTGTTGTTCAACCGCAGCTGTTCCAATTGGTCGGTCAAGAACGACTATAACTTCGATGTTGCCCTGGTTATCCTTATCATAGTCGCTAACATCAAGTGTAGAGGCATAACTGGGACTCATAATGCCGATATCCCTTCCGACAGAGCTGACAATGCCCATGGACATTAAAATACCGAACACGCCAATAATTATGACAAGTGTCCCAATAGCTCGAATATGAACGTTTTTGCCCTTCTGAGGAAAATAAAAACGAGTTCCAAATAATAAACCCGCAAGGGCCATGCCTGAAAGAATCGTCCCCAGTGGGAAATTGAAAACATTGATAAACAATAATACAATGGCAATGCACAGACCAATAGCTTTTTTCTGACTAATAGCCCAATTGGCATAACCATATCCAAAGGCCATCAACAATGGAACCAACGGGAACATTGGTGTCATACGATAGAAAGCAAGATCTTCAAACAAGAATGAAAGAAGTGAAGGAGTGATAATTGTAAGCATAAATAAGGCTACACCAAGAAACAACGCTGCCATTTTTATAAGTAGATACATCTGTATTAATGACACCATTGATTCTTTCTGTTGATTTTCCATATTACTTCACATCTTAATCATAAATGGTTTTATTTTTGATGCAGCAACAGCTGCTCCACCAACTGTTCCAACTGTTAAAAGTGTAGTTGCCACCCATGCTGTAATAGTAACATCTACAACAGGATAATCTGAAGGATTTCCGACTACAAAGGATTCAACAACCTGAGATAATGGTTCAGTATATGGGTTATATGGATCTGTTCCCGTTGATTCATCATACGCCTGAACAAGTAAACCATGAACTCCTTCTGTATAATCAGGACAATGTATCTTTCCAGTTATCGAAGCACTTCCCCCTACTGGAATAGACCTATATACAACATTTCCAAATTCCATCAGAGAATAATCACCAGTAGATACTCTTTCCCATGAAATTTGGTCACGAGGAGACGTATACGTCTCAGGTGTATTATCAAACACTATGCCGTTATCATCTTCATATTGTTCATTACCCCAACTGCTATAATGAAATACAGGCATGATAAGTGGAACAGAACCAGCCAGCACATTATTTAGTTGAACTACTGGACTGCCTTCATCCCATCCCAGATTAGTTCTCCAGTAACTGCTTTCACCTGAGTTAGATAATGCAAGTTTGTAATCCTCAGTAGCCCACAAGTCTTCAGTGCCTATATCCCATACGCCATCACCATTAAGGTCATAAAACGGACTTATCTTAATATATGGCTGAGTCCAATCAGCAGTAGAAACTGAAAAAGTAATTTCAAATTCAAGATAATCACCAATATTAGGGTTATCCGCAGTTATCCTCGGGAACCGGACCGCTGATTGTTCAATATCAATAAGGACATTATCCTCCCAGCTCTCATAAATCCACTCACCCCAATCACTTGGATCTTGTTCTTGTGATGTTCCCAACCGGACGGTATCATCATAGTCAAGTATATTCGATGATGTGCCACCTTCAACTTTTCCAACTGATTCAATATCAATAGCCACAGAGAGAATTAACACAAGAGTCAACGACAAAAATATTAGCCCAGTGGCTATAGGTGCAGGGATACTGCGCTTCTTGGTTTCCTTAATAGAAATACCAAAATATTTCATCAGCAGAAACACAAACAACAAGGCACATATCGCAGAGGGAATACTCATAAAAGCACTCTCTTCAAGGCCACCTGTCGCAAATATCCAGATCATAGCACCAGAAAGCCCCCCGAGCATACCACCAAGAGCAAGAACAAGAGCAATAATAGGATTCTTCCCCTTCAGGAAATACAAAGTAACCATGAGTGAAACAACCAACCCGAGAAGGGTCAATCCAACAAGTTGATAAACAAGTAACATTCTTTTATCACCTCAATAAAGGAAATTACGAGCAGTTTTTCTCTTTGTCAACGCATTACGGATAACATTGATACCAGCACCAATTAAAATTAATGATATTCCGATTACTGCAAGCCCCAACGCGATGTTCACTATGTTCATCACAAAGAACACAAAAGCACACATGACAATAATAGCCATTATAAGTGTCATAATCCCTATAGCACCCTGTGTGTCATTGAGGCTGCGTAATTTACCAGCTTTATTATTCCTCAAATTTGTTTTTTTCATAATTTTCTACCTCATACTATTTTTATAATATTAAACTTTGATGCAGCTGTCACAGTTGCACCAGCTGTAGCCACTCCAAGTATCATAGTTGACACCCAAGTTACTACATCAATACTTATAACAGGCAATTCACCTCCACCTACATGAAATTGTTTAAATGCCTGGTTAATCGGTGTAAGACTCATATCATACGGGTCTTCATCTCCAACCTGTTGATTCATATCAAAAACCTGAATCCATAGGCAATGGTCTTTATCATTAGTCCAAGTATCACAATACACACGACCATACAGTGTTCTAAGATGCTCCTGACTACTGGAAGTAAGTTCTCTAAACCAATACCAACTCCCCTGGTCAGGTCCTTCTCTGAACACCCACTCACCTGGACCTGTTTGTTCCCATGATAACTGGTCACGAGGAGACCGGTGTTCATCAGGAGTATTCAAGAAATATTTGTCTTGGTCGTCCATATAATCATCTTCTGCACCCCAATTAGTTTCTAAATTAAAAACAGGCATAATCAAAGTTCCTTCTGTCGTGCCAACAACACTCATTTGATGCCAAGGCTCATCATCCAAGTCATACCATAAATGAGTCCGCCAAAAACTACCCGAACCCGAACCCGGCTCATTGATACAAAAATCAGCAGTCTGCCAAAGAGTCTCACCAGCATCATACGTTTCATCACCATCAGCATCATGGAATACGCAGAATTTAACATAAGGATACACCCAGGACTCATCAGAAACACTAAAAACAATCTCAAAATCTATAGTGTCACCAACCTGAGGGTTTGCTAATATCCTTGGGAATTTCACAGAACTACTCTGAACATCTATACCAATGTCCAAAGATGAAGTCGAAGGATCCATAATCTTCTCAACTTGATCCTCAGTAAGAAACATATCACCTGAAGACACCCGCAGTTCATCCGGTGTTCCTTTTATGTTTATGCCATTCTTTACACCTGCATCAGGATGAGCTAAGGGCAACATACTAATTGCCATTAAAAAAACAAGTGAAATAATAAAAACAAAACTAAGATTACGGACTTTAAAAATACCTTTTTTAGAAACTTTTACTTTTAAATATTTAACAATGATAAAGCTACATATTAATGTAATAACAACAGGTGGAATAATCATCAATGGACCATCCTCAAGACCATTTGTCGCAAAGATCCAGACTAAAGCTCCAAGCATACCTGAGAACAAACCACCAAGTAAAAGCGTGATAGTGACCCATTTTTGTTTAAATCTAAATAAAACTCCAGCAAGTATCATAGCGGTCAATAAACCAACAACTGCGAGTAACAATATCTGCTCAACAAGTGATAACAATATCATCATCCTCCTTTAAACGACCTTCCAACAACAACACCACCTATTCGTTTCTTCTTAGTATCTGCAGCACTGGGGATTGCCATCCACAGTGGAATTACAAACTTTATGATAAGAATAATAATAACAAGAACAAGGATTAAGAAAAGCGGAGCAGGAATAGCAAGAGTAAAACCACTGTTCAGTTCAAAAACCCATAGACTTGCACCACCCCACGTCATATAATACGGTGCAAAAAGGTTATCCCAAATAGAAGCCTCAACGGCATTAAAATAATAAGCCAAAATTTGAACATCATACTCTATAAGCCAAATAGCCTTATTAGTCATCCAGAACTCGAGCTGCCATGGGCCAGGTTTAGCAAAAAGAGGCATAAGCATCTCAGGAATAGGAACTTCAACATACCATTCCCATTCAGGATCATCACTAATATACCTATCAACTTCAACACCCCACCATGTAACTATGTCACCATTTCCCTCAACAAGATACCAAAGGCCTCTATCCTGCCAAGCATCATCCCATGAGGATATATAAAAACAAAACTTAGGCCCAAACTCTCGTTTGATAGGAATATCGCTACCGGCAGAAGTAACATACTCAGAATAATATTGAATCGCAGATATCTCAACCACAAAGGGTTCATCATCCTCTAAACAATGTATAGGTTCATTGTTATACGCTGGAGAAACAGAGATCATACTAAACAATAACGCAGAAAAGAATAACAATAAGACAAAAACTATTGTTGTTGTCTTGCTTTTAACTCCTTTTGTTGTAATCTTTTCGCCCTCCATTTCTTACCGACATCTCGTGCAGAAGTAAACATCTCAGCTACACCTTCAGCAGACCTTGCATAAATGTATAACACCAGCATAATTAAACACGGTATCCAAATAATAGATAGACACCAAAAGAGAGCGGGGAGTTTTAAATTAAAGCCTAAAACACTAATATAGAGAGGTGCCTCAAAAAAATTGGCATACCATCCACCACCAGCTACAGGAAATCTCCAGCCATCAGCATATTCCTCAGCACCTTCAGCATACTGGATATACCCCATTGCTATCCATTCGCCCTCGCGGGCAAAAGCAGGAATTTGAAAAGAAAAAATATCACCAAATACCCAATACTGCATGTCCTCATCAAAATATTTAGATGTAGGCGCATGTGTATCTTCATATACTATATGACTTGTTGGGTCATAAACAACCCAGCAATAAGCCATTGGTTCAATAGTAGTTGCATATCTTTCACACTGGAAATAATCAGATGGTGAAGGAAGATCAACTGTTGTCCCCGGTGTAAAATCACCATCGGCAGTAGGATCCACAGTGACTACTACCAAGTCTGATTCTTCACCTGTTGGCTCAATATGACTACCAGTAACTGTAAAAGAAAAAAAGATTAGAGTTAGTAGCAATGCTACTAACATAGGGGTTTTCGCTCGCATCTTTAAACCTCTGAACAGCAATCTCTGTTTAATTTTTCTTGGTTTTCTTGGATTTCTTGGTTAACTTCGGGTAGAATACCGCGACCATCACCGCGATAATTACTACAATAATAAGGATCCAAGCGTATCCAGGCAGCCCATAAGCTGTATCAGTCAGAGGATTACCAGTCGGTGCTGCACCAGAAGGTGTTGTTCTACCACCTGTTGTTCCACCAGCCCCGCCAGCAGAACCTGTTGTCCAAGTGAATACAAACCTATTACTTGGCGCACCAGCCCGTATGGTAAGATCTTCCATTTCAATAGAGCCTTCTTCCCAGTCATCTATCTCGACACCATTGAGTGTGATTTCGAGAGTATTATAATTGAGATTATCAAATGCCTCATCATACTTTGAGTTTGATGTAGCAATAACCCAATCTACTACTCTGGCAAGAACCTCTCTACCATAAATTCTGATTTCAACTTCGTGACTGTTACCAACCGAGTCATCATCTACTGAGAACACATATGGCCCATATTTTTGATATGAAACATATTGTGTAGTAGATGCATTTGCTGCTACGGAGGCAATTGTCCAATTTGTCCTTGTCTGTGTGACATTGTTACTTGGATATGTAATGTTAAGTCGTAGATCTGATAGTGCTCCCCACAAGTTACTTGCAAACAAACAACTATCATTCACAGTGAAATGTGAACTCCCAGCGTTTGTTCCAATCGATGGAGCTACTATATCCCGCTCCGCGATAGTCAATCTTGTAGCAAGCCATGTCGAATCCAGAGCTGAATCCGCACCTGTAACATTGATGAACACCTTGTTTGTAGTCTGATTACAATCCCAACTGAAATTAATGTATGTATCGTCCTGAGATACTCCTGCCGCTATAATCTGCGTAAGAGTTGTCACATTAGCAGTGCTATGCGGTAACAAACCAGTATTATTAACTGCCACTCCATTCACGGTAAGATTATATGACGCGTTGTTAGCATTAGCAGTTCCTGTATTATTGATTGTAAAGTTTGTCGTTGCTCCAGTGAGATACGACAAATTACATGGGAGCGTCAAATTTAAGCTACTGTTCGTTGATAGATTATACTGAAAAAACCAGTCAACATCTGTAGTTCCAGAGGTTACAGTAATATCGGTTCGATCTGAATACCACACAAGGGCATTTGCTTGAGACATAATCCCTACGAGCAATAGGGCGAAAATCCCGAATATGAAGACTTTACGTTTCATTTCTTATACCTCCGGTAACTAAAATAAAGAAAGACTTATTAAGTCTTCCGTTTAAGTTGTTACCGTGAATGTGACCGTATTATAATGCTCTGCGTCTGGTTGATACACATACATGTAACATGTGTAGCTTTGTCCGTCTTGGAAGGTTCCTGCGCTACCGGTTTCAAGTGTGAAGGTAAATGTTAAACTAACTTCACCACCAGCTGGGATATCACCAATGCCATATCCACCAGTGACATAATCACCATCGTGGAAAAGCTTTGCTGTAAGCCCACCGCTTGTTATTCCAATCTCAGTGCTATCTGTTTCCAGGTTGGAATGCAAACCTTCTTTGTCAGACCGAGGATTATATAAAAGGATCTGAACATCGTCCGCATCTATATCATCGTCTGTATTACTAATAGTCAGAGTCAGAGGCACGTCCGTCTCCGTCGCCACGGCACCATCCGCAGCTACGGTGCTGGTATGATCCACTGTGCTCGCATTTAATGTAGCAGTCAACCCTGCTGCCAATTCTCTTGTTGTTGTGGTTGTAGTTGTTCTGCTTACCGAGCTGTAACCAGAACTGTATCCAACGTATTCACCATAAGCGTAGGCGACAACTGCAACAATTGCTCCGACAGCAATTACGACGCCTATTAGTTGTTTTGTGGTTTTTTTCATTTCTTTCACAACCTCCAATTTTTGAGTGTTGCCCCCATCTGCATGTATATATATACTCATTTATCCTATGACACTGTCAACAATATTTAACAGGAGAAAAAAAAGAGATTGTCAAAAACCCGTGACATCGTCAAATTGCTCTACTTTATATAGTTTTTGTTTTTTTCAGCTCTCCGCCATATAAAAGCCATGATGAAAAAGGTGGTAGACGATGCAAGAGCAAGAGGGAGCAATGGGTGGATTACTATGATTTTTTCCTGGCTGTAAATCCCAAATAAATAAGCATAGTTCTGCCATATCTCTCCAGGTATTATCATATCAAGAATCATACTAACAATAACGATCAGGAGAGCACCATATAAGGCCACCCGATAGGGTTTAGGTAGAAAAGGCGGTAGATCTACATATGTAATACCTTTATCCCGCCAGGTGATAATGCTGTTATCTGCAATAAAGGCATCTTTGATGTTATAAACGGTCCCATGAGATATATTGTATTCTTCTTTCAGTTGTTTCTCAATATCATTTAGTTTATTCACTCCTTTGTTAACAAGATCCAGAAAACGTGTCTTAGCATCCATTTTTATATCAGATGCCTTACGAAGTGTAAGTTTATAATTACCCTTCTTTCTTTTGCCCTTCTCCTTTTCGTGCATACCCACCTAATAATAGACTATTATACTAATATACTTTTAGAATACATTAATTCCAAGAAAGCTGAATACATCTGGGAATCCAGCTATGACTACTAATGCCTTGTAAACAAATGCAAGTATTATACCAATTATCATCCATTTAAAAAACAACAGGATTTTGCTGATAAAACCAAGTGCTAAAAATATTAGAACAAAGAACAAAATCAGCCCCATAGTGCCACCAGCAAGCAAAAGACCTGTCCACAATGGGACCTGCTCAGGCAAAGCTGCACCACCACCGCTGACGAAATCAATAATCTTTTCAATTATAAACGTCTGGAAAAAAAAACCAAGGCCGAGACCAAGAACCTGCTGAAATAGCGTCCAAAGATTAATGACCTTCTGACCTTTTTTACCCATATCGAATCCAATATTGTAATATTTTTATCATTTATAAATACTATGTGTCCCAGATGAACTCACCAGTATCATAATCATACATCCCCTGTCGCTGTAATTGCCACCATTGAAACAAACTCCAAGGAAATGGTTCAATAATGCTCTTAGTATAATACCGCACAGCTCTGCTATTTGGCTCATTACGGACGAGAGGACCAACAGCAATCACATGGGCCCTACCATCAGGAGGAACAACTCCTTCAAATTCTTCCTCGATAAACTGATCAGTGAGGTCATCATCTATCTGCCAACCAAGCAAGGGCATACCCAAATGAGGACTATACCAAATATAAAAACCTGCAAAAATAATAATAAGAACAACTGCAACCGGCCAGATCTTACCACCAGAATCTTTTTCAGATGACCTCTTTTTAGCAGGTGGTTTACTTTCAGGATCTGTTTTTTTCTTACGTTTCTTACGTTTCTTCTTCTTAGGAGAAGATACAGTTTTTACCACAGGTTCAATCTCAGGTTCATGCATATCTTTAAAAGGATCAAATGGAACTGAAACATGTTCAGATTCAACAGGTTTAACTATTGGTTTGGGTTTAAGTTCTTCTTTTTTTTCCTCAGATACAGCAGGTATAAGAGGCATACCCACACCATCATTTATCGAAAGTTTAAACGGCTTTGACAAATCAACCTTTTCAGCCATAATTATCCTATTCTCCTATAATATAATACATCTAATATGTTGAATAGTATTTAACTAAATAGTATCTAAATAGAATTTAATAAGATACTAATTAGTTTGCTTTCATATATTTATATGCAGCGCCAGTAGCTCCACCAAGGTTCTTTTTCTTAGCGAGTTGTTTGTTTCCCAATAAGAGCTTAAAATCTTTTTTGGTTCCAGGAACTTTCTGTATTTTCAATAATTTAGCTCCTTTCTTAAAAACCATCTTGCCCTTGTCTAACCAACCGTTATACATGCAAGCGCTCTTAACTCTTTTGAAGCCTGGACGGCAACCTTTCTTTTTACCCATAGATACAGGATATAAAATATCCACTATTTATAACTCACTTGGAAATTTTTCCGAAAAAAAACAGTTCCCCTTGACGGAGAAGGGCATTCTTCTATCAAGGGGCGCTTTTTTCTCTTCCAGATGTTCTGCCACAGGGAGAACTCTTTTTCGAGGTTGAAAACAGGTCGAGTCTTATTTCTTCTTCTTATTTTTAGGTGTTTTACAAGTTTTAACTGTAATATTTGGTAGATTACCTTGACCCGGTATTGTTTTACTCTTATCAACTTCACACCCAGCAGGTTTTTTACCCATAAGTCCTTTCGGCACATGATAAAAAATGTAACTCCTATTCTTTTTTGTCATATATTATACACCTATTATAGAAGTAATAATTGATGTATATTTAAAATTAACTTGGAAATTTTTCCGAAAAAAAAAGATTATTCGGGGGGTTTGTTCTCCCCGGTAACATTAGCGGACTTGACAGATTTTTTCCTCAGATATGGTATGAACTGTCTATATTTATATGCAAAAGCAACACCTACTATGAACACAATAAATCCAAACGCCCACCAGAGAGTAGCATCCTCCTCAACTATGCGAGAAGCAGATGTAACCCGCATCTCAATCTCTACATCTGTATAAAAATCAACACCCGGGAAATCAATAATATAACTACCAGTAGTAAGAGGATTCCAATATACCTGAGCATTCTTTAAGCTAAATTCATCTTCTTGACCAGTTACAACATTAATAATGATTATATCTGTATCAACCTCCAAAGGATCATCATCAACACCGAGAACCTCAATATAATATCCTTCACCACGAGCAATGCTCATACCCACCTGCCTACCACTCACAGTAGTAACCTGTATAACAGGTTCACTCAACACCGAAAAAATAAGATTAGACGAACTGGCTGTATCACTTTGAGCTGATACAACATATTCACCAGGCTCTACAGGTCTAAAAGTAAAACCACCCGCACTTTCAGATCCTTCAATAAGAAAACCACCAGGTCCAGATACCGTCACCTCAGCATCTTCAAAAACACTAATTTTTACATCCTTTCCAGCTTCCGGGTTGTCAGTAACTAAACTTATGGTTTTAGTCTCCTTAGAACATTGAACGTCCTTACTTGCGATAACATCATCTTTAATGACTTTGAAATTCCATTTACCACTCATATCAAATTCAACATTGACACCACCAAAATAAGAAGTAGTCTCAGACATACTACTCCCATCAGGTTTCGTGATTTTCATGTTGAGCATGCTGCCAACCTTTCCGTCTACATATACAGTTATCTCACTGGTAACACCAACGTTTACCTTAGAGGGCCCATCAATAACTATTTGAACAGGATCATCACCAGTGCCACCATTGCCCCCATCACCATTATCTCCATCGTCCTCCCCTGAGGGAGCAATGATAAATTCCCCATACACTGGACGCATACCCTCACTATGTATATGATAAAAAGCATTACCAGAATCGCTTTTATTAAACTTGACCATGCCCATGCCATTTGTGATCTGCAACATATAACTATTGCCAGTCTGACTCACAATCACATAACCAAGAGCATTCTGAACAACCTCATGCAGTAAAAGAAAACTAACGGTATTGCCCGCTTTAGGCGCAGAAGGAAACATCATTATTGTAGGATCCTCAGCATTAGCTTCAACACTCACAAGTTGACTAAACTGGTTATCACCAACAGTATACAAAATCCAACCGAACTCATCCTCCTCAATAGTAAAAATAATATTTATATTCCGTTCAGCATTAGGGCCAATAATAAAAGCACTATTCGGAATCAACACATGCTGAAGCTGATCGATAGAAACCGTAACACCAACCTCTTCATCCTCAGTGTTCTTAACAGTAACCTGTTTAACAACCCAATCACCAACAGCTCCTTCAACTTCCAAAAAACTTGGCGTAATAATCAGCGTCTGACCTATGCACGATGGCGGAAAAAACATAAAAACCATCATGCCCACGGCTAACAATACATATAGTTTCTTATGCATATTTTACCCTTCTCCTATTTTTTAAGAAAAAAATTAGAAGCCTTCGATAGATTGTGCACCTGAAATATCAGATGGCCTCTCAACCTTGTCGAATTTTTTAATCACTTTGATATTTGGCGTAGCTGGGTCTTCTTCTTTAAGAGCATCACAAAGCCCAGTTTTCTTATCCCAGTCCCCGCCCATTGCGTCACATCCCTCAGGACTTGTAGGGAATTGAACAAGTGTTTGCTTGACGTTACCATTATCATTGGCTCCTTTTTTCTTACGTCCTCTAATTTCCATTGATGAATGTAATCTAATCCAAATATAAAAAACTTACATAACAGCGACTTTTATAAATCCCCCTGTTATACAATATTATTTTTCACAGCATATATTTTAAATATGTGAAACCTGATTACCAAATTAATCTATCTGCTTGGTGCTATCAAAATGTATCCTAAAAAATGGATGGGCGATAAAGAGGAGAAGGGCAAATTCTCTGATGGACAGATCCACTCGATAATACCTGTCGAACAACTTTGTAAAGACCAACGATTTATTCCGCCTAAATCACTTTTACGTGAAATAGGCGCAGAACAACCCGGTGACTGGATCGCAATAGATCTCGACAAGAATAATAAAACTGCAACACTAACAGCTGTCCCTTTTAGCAAAAGCATTGATAGCAACTCTGAAGATGCTGAAGAACTCCTTGATGAAATAATGAAAGACAACCCAGAAGAAAACATTGAAAAAAACGGTGGAGAAGAAGGAATGCGGTATGTCATTCAAATTAAAAGTGAAGGCAGAGCCGGATCAAGAAAAAGGATACTTCAAATTCTTGACAAGATTGGAGCGAAACCAAAAGACTGGGTTGGATTCATCTACTATAATGATAAAGTAGAAGGAATCGGATGGCGACTTAGAGTTATAAAAGCCAATCAGATGAAAATAATGCTACAGGAGAATTAGAAGAGGATGGGTATATTTAGCATAAGCCCCTGGAAGTGGCCACTTCCACGGGATGACAAGGAAAGGTTAATAGTTTTACATAGACTATTCATATGGTTAACAACTGAAAGTGCTTATCGTTTGTTTATCAGGCAACATAATTTTGAAGTATATGGTTTTGTCCATCGTGATAGCATGTTAATTCAGGATCAAGGATATGGACGACCTATGCCCTGGCTTCATGGTATCCGTTTTGAAGGAAATGAAATTAAAGAATGGAAGGAACCACGTCTCAGGAAACAACCAGTTACAGGTGCACCAGAAGAAACTGTGCATCTTGATACAGGTCTTATGCTGATAACAGCTCGTAATACAGGTGATTGGAGTGATGATGATGATAATTTCACATGGGTGCTGAGTGCTCGTGAAGCGGAAAGCTACCATAACAAGATGCAACATATTAACGAGCAACGTGCTGCAAACAGCGAACTTAATGAACAAGCAAATAACTATCGCCTTATGACAGATGAACTTGCAGGTCTTGCGGATGTTGCATCACGTAGATCTAACAGACTGAATGAAAAAAACAGTTATCTCATGAAAGAAAATGGTAACCTCAGAGAACAAATAGCAGGTCAGAAAGCAAAAGTCCGTGAGATGCGGCAGATGGTGGGGTATAATGAAGCAAAGCTGACTGAAGAAGATAAACTCGCTATTTCAAGAGGGCATTTCGATGGGAAGAGTTCTTTTGATAAAGTAAAAGACTCGGTTAAAGACATTCAAGACCTTCAGCTAACAGTAAGTCAGTTAGTCGGTAGCTCTACATCAAATACCCGCATGTCAGAAGAATCCTTTAAGACTTTAAATGATTCTTATAATAGTATGAGAGAAGATGTAATAAAAATTATGGAAGAAACAAATAAAACTCAGGCGATGTTGGCAGAATCGTTTGAAAACGCTAAAAAAATAGAACAACAACCGGAAAAACCAGAGGCTGAAAAATAATGCAGATATTGTTAACAAAACATGGTAAAGAAGAAAAAAAAATATCAGCTACATTAAAAAAACTCATAGTTGATATCCAGAATCATGATTACCTTGACTGTCAAGACGATATAAGAGAGATCCGTTGTTCCATTAACCTTATAATCCCTGGTCCTGAAAACGAAAAAAAGAGAAAGGAAATATTTACAATATTAGATGACCTACAGTGGGATACCTGGCATCATTTCAATGTGGATTTCAGGGAAAGAAGTATGATACCGCATGCTCATAAATTATATAATCTCCTTAAGATGCCAGAGACGGAAGGGACTCTTAAAGAACGATTATTTCTTCTTAGAACCAGGATATTCAACTCATTTTACTCCCTTTGCAATGATAGTGATGAAGATATGAAAACCACCCTGATGCTACAGTCACAGGAGTTCCATGGTTTCGCTGAAGAGGTAACAACTCATAAAAATAAAAATGTATATAAAACGTATCAAGTAGCTCATGCGGATTTTGCAAGAGCTCTTTCGTTTTTACCAGTGTTACGACAGTCAAAAGGAACAACAAAAGACGGAGGGGAAAAAACTATACCATATCCAAAGGAGGATGTTAAAAAAATACAGGATGAGTTCGCGCCTTTTTTACAGAGCATTGATAATCTGATAACTGAGCTTGACGCCCCGGTTGTTGCTACTTCTGAACTATCACCCGAAGTTATAAAAGTTGCAGATTATGTTAAAGAAGATGAAATAGAAGATGTAAAAGAAGCAGCGCTTAAAGCAAAATGTTGGGATAAACTGGCAAATAAAAGCATGGGTCTTAACCAAATCGCTGAATCCGAACACATTACCATTGAATATCTTAAAAAATTATTATTTCCACAGGGAGTGTGATGTAGTATATATAGACCAAATAGAGTAATATTGAAGCTGTGTAGGGACATGGAACTAAATGGTGAAGACCTGGGCATCACCTCAAAAGAACTTGCAGAATACTTAGAATATGAAATAGGTATAACAGCATGTTCAAACATATTAAGAAGATTAGAACAAAGAAGCCGTCTAAGTAAAAAGAAAGAAAAATTTACAAACCTCTGGAGATATAGATATTTTTTAACTCAGAAGGCGAAAGATCAATGCAATTATCTAAGCAAACTGGCACAAAAATAAAAGACCATCTGACAGCATGGTTTTTCTTCGAACATATATGTCCTATATGTAACTATGTCCAAATGCAGGTAATGTTTCCACTTGAATTAAATGGTGTCATACGGGTGTTTCCTATTGAAGTATTTGATAACGCTGGAACGCCAGAGGTCAACTGGTTCCATCAATATTCAGCTAACGTGGGTGGAGAGATTACACCAACAATCAGGCTAATAGATATGATACCTGCAGATATTGGTTATACCATACATCCCGTGCAGGTTTTCCATCTATGGGAAGAAAAAGGACAAACTGTCGAAACAGCAGATCTGAAAAAAGCCCAAAGGCTTCATGAACAAATAGTTGAAGCTAAAGAAAAATATTTTAGGAAACCTGTCCGTGATACACATGATATGAAAACAATCGGGATGAAACCGGTGAATATAACAATACCACCATTCAGGGGGTTTTTGTAAAAATGGGTGGTTACACAAGGACGCTTCGAGCTAAACCTGGTTATCTTATAAACGAGGTTGCATATAATCCTAAACCTTGGAATTGTTGGATAGAAATCCGTGATGGCGGTGAAATAATAGATATGATGCCTGCAACAGATCGTCTTCTCAGACATCCGAACTTACAGCCACCACCAGAGGTTTTTATACCTGAAGAGATGAGAACACTTGAAGGTATTATAGCAATTGAAACTACAGTTCCAGATTATAACCTGTGTATTCATGTTCCTCCTTATCATCAGATAATATATGGCATTGTCGCTGAATTAGGAGAGGTTCGTTTCGACAGTATTTTTTCAGCTCTGACAAAAAAATACCAGGTTCTACCAAAAACAAAACAGGCTAAAAGTATCGCAAGGAAAATGGTTGAACTCATGAATAACCGTGCGTTCCTGGTGCATTATAAAGATGAGCATAATCAAATATGGTATAAAAAAGCAAAACGGATGATAGCTGATGATGTCTACCTAATTGTGTTTAAAAGAGGCTATGATCCAATAGCTTATCAGATAATGGAATATCTACATGGCTGGAACATAGTGGAATATGGGAAACTTGAGGATTATATACTGCAGCAGATAGGATGGCTTAAAGGCCCACAGGCTATCGAAGGCTATATCCAATGTCTTGCAAAAGGGCAACTCTGGGGTGCAAGAGTATGTGGAGTTAGCCATGAGGGAAATATCAGGATAATGGATAATAATTGGATAGAATATCTGCATCCTTTGGAACCCTGGCCAACAGTTAATGAGGTATAATAGCAATTATTATAAATGTATTTTTTATTACATATCTTTGAGGTGAAAACAGCTTGGATAGTATAAATTTTAAAACAGAAATTGAAATCGCTGGAAAAAAATATACCTTGGAAATTTTTTCAATCAGAGAAGGAGAAATACGGCAGATAAAACTAAACGACAGACTATTCACTATGAAAGATGAAGAAATAATGAACCAGATACGTCAAGATGCAAAAATGTTTTTTGACTTAAATCAGATGGTATCAGTATTATTTAACATGCAGTCAGAACTTAATAAATACATAAAAACAGAAAAAATCAATATCAAAGAGATTACTTTAGAAGACGCATTAGAGGTAATAAAAGCCTTTAGCCATTTAACACCTTGTTCAAACAGAAATAACGCACATATACAACCCAAAATACCAGATGAAGAACTCAAAAACTTAGAAGGATCACAACAAACACCAGCACCGCAACCACTTAATACACCCGCTCAGAGCAGAAGAGGACTATGCTGGGATAAAGAACAAGACCAGTTACTCGTAGAACAAACAACAGAGTTGATAATGGATTATTATGACAAGATTCTAAAAAAACCGATAAGCCAACAAAGTGCAGATGTATATAGAAGAGCCTATTTCAGACATATGTTTACTAAGATACCATCATATAATGAAAAAGAAGAAACTGGAAAGGATGAAAAAAAGGAACGACCAAAAGAAGAAACAAAACCTGTGTGGACTGAAGAAGATAAAAATATTTTAAAAGAAGTGTATCCTAATAAAACACCAGAAGAAATAGTAAAGAGCGGCATATTACCTGGGAGGACAACTTCTTCTATAAAACATATGGCCAGTAGGCTTGGTTTAAGTCCTGAAACAAACCGGCAGGGTAGAAAACCCAGACAACCAGCTTCTGTTACTGAGGATAAATTCAATATAACAGTAGTAGGGGTGGATGATGTCAAAGAGGAAGAACTAACTAAAGAAGAAACTGAGATGAAAAAAATTGGGAGACCAACAAAATGGACAGAAGAAATGGATCAAACACTTATCGATGAATACCATAAAACTCCTACTCGGGAATTGGCTAAAAAATTAAATATAAAAGAACGGGCAATACGTGACAGAGCTATAAAATTAGAAATTGCAACTGATAATCGTGGCGGAGATCAGACAAAAAAAACAGATCAGATAGTAGAAAAAATTGATGATGTTTCCACTGAAGAACCCAGTAAGATCTCTGAGGAAATCATCGAAGAAGGACCAACAAAACCAGAAGAACCAGAAAAAACGCAAGTAGGACGTCCACCCTTATCAGATGATATAATAAGTAGAATCAAAGAATTAGGTGAACAAGAAAAATCTAATGCAGATATAATTGCAGAAATTAAAAAAGAATTCGGTAAAACCATACATCGTAACGTCGTTTCAAAATATAAGCAAGAAAAAAGAAAACCATTCAGATCGCCAAATAACACGATGCTTTTTAAAAACTGGTTAATACACTGGGGTAATGGCAAGTTTATAGTTCAAGATTTCACAAATGACCATCATCATATACCTGAAGACCTCGCTATGAAAATCATTATGCACCAGATAGAAGAAGGCAACCTTGAAGAAACCACACCGGGTGTGTTTAAAATAAAAAAAGAAGAAAAACCATATGACACTAAAAAATCAGAGATAGATTCAGATCGAACAATAACAATAGTGAAACCCGGAGTAATGGCCGACCATGAAAAAAGACGTATCAAAGAACTCCAAGACCGGAAAAAAAACTATAGGAAACTTACGAAGGATCCATAATGGAATGCTTGAACCCTCATTGTAAAAACACTGTGTTTTTCGCTGTAATAGAGACGGATGATACTCGAATAGTTGGTGTTAAATGTGCAAGTTGTGGTGCCAGGTATACCGCTAAAGAATTAAAAATCGAGGCTAACAGAAAGGGCTTTTGGAATAGCGTCATCTGGGATGTCACCCATATGTAATATATTAGTAAAAAACCAATATATTAGTAAAAAACCAATATATTAGGAGTTGATAAAGAATGACTTTGAAATCTGGAGAATATCCTTGGTGTGTATGCGAAACAAATGGAAATCAAGTTATTTTTCATTGTCAGAGGTGTGATAAGAAACAGGAGTTTGATAATACAGGAATAGCAATTAGTAGATTCTTAGAAATATCAGAAGCGTTCTGCATGCTTCACAAGGAATGTTAAAACAATAGTTAGGTTTTGATAGAAATGATTTGTAAACCAAACGAAAAAAGAAGTTCTGGAACAAAACGGTCTACAATTATGTGCCCACATTGTGGAAGTTCGGATTTGATAGAAGGGGATATTAGTTATACTGGTTGTATTACTGATGAAGACCGTTATGGTGAAAGCAGGGCATGGTCGCATGATGGTTTTCAATGTAAAGTTTGTAAAACTAAGTTTACTATTTGGGAAGAATATGATGAGTTTGAACCGGAGTCTTAAATAAGTTGTGATAAGAAATGACGGATATTATTGAAAGGTGAAGTTAACTATAATCCTAAGGAGTAAGATGAGTTTCTATAAATGCGGACACGATAGAAAGCCAGTAATCATGGATGCAAATATTTTGTCATATTCTGCATATTTAGTTTGGAAAGAATCTACTGGTTTTGAAGGTGATAGAACTCAATGTTGGGAATGTTTTTGTAAAGAGAGTAATAGAAAAAGATTAAAGGGTTTCAATGGCAAAAACTAAATGGTGGACGACATATGAATTAACAAACGGAACTATTAAAGTTGGAGAGATAATTAATGACCCGGTTGAAAAAATCAGAATTAAAACATCATTTCCAAAGGCTCAGAACGATATAGAAATGCGACTTGATGAAGCATTATCTGTCGCATATGGTATAATAAAAACAGCATTTGAGATAGAACGCAAAAAATTAGAATGACAACCTTTAACTGCCCTTTCAAAGAAATATGTATTGAGAAATCTAAATTGATGTGTGCTATTTGTGAAGGATGGTTTAAAGAGCAAAATAAATAGGGATATAATGAAAATTGTTAGTGGGTGGCAAACTTTAGTTTGCTTAGGAAAGTATCATATTGAACAATATATTGGTGAGAATTATATTAGAGTAGATTTAACTTGGAATGAAGGAGTTGATTGGAAATTAATAAATTCAATCTTTATATAAAAAATATAGGTTGTGATAAATGTGAATGAACAAACTATTACTATTGTTGGAACACATATAGATAAATTAACTGGAAATGAAATCGCAACAATCAGGGATAAAAAAGATACATTAAAAATGATTGAACAACGTCTTAGAGATGATTTTGGTTATAGTTTAGTTATCGCATCAAAATAAATAAAGGTGAAAAATTATGACAGGAATATTTGGAATAGATATAAATGGAAAACATATTAAAGATGTAGAAATACCAGAAGAGATAATAAACGATATTAAAGAATGGTGGTTTTCGGCAAAAGAAAATGACGTATTCAAAATAAGATGTGAATTGCAAGCATAAATCAGGAGGTAAAAAAAATGAACGAATGTGAAAACTGCCCGATATACAAAGATGGAAACAAATCATCACAGATGTGCAGCGAATGCGATTGTTTCAACGATGAAGACCAACTAACAACAATACTCGAGGCTTTGAAAAAAGTAAAAATTAGCAAAGTCCTCAATGAAGCTGATATCCATCAGAAAATAGCAGAACAACTAACAGCCGCGAACATCCCCTTTAAACATGAATACAAACTCATCAGCCATAAACGGTTTGACTTCTGGATTCACGGAATAGTCATAGAGGTCAAAAAACAAAGACCAGAAACCAGCAAACTAATACACCAACTCAATAGATACACCCTGGTCCCAGATGTAAAAGCAATAATAGTAGTAATAGAAAAAGCATACAAACTAAAAGGCATACTCCCAAAAAAATTAAATGACAAACCGATATATACAATATCGCTTTCAAAAAATTGGGGAGTTGCTCTATAGAAATGGAAGAAAATATACCCATACCTGATTATCTTAAACCTGCGAAAATAATGCCAAAATTTTTTGGAACACTTGATTATCATGAAGATACTAATGAGGAATACTGGGTAGTCAAAGGAGCACCACAGATGACCGCTATGGTTAAAAGACTGTTCCCAGCGAGTAAAGCACGGGATTCAGGAACCGCTACTTTTCCTTTTTCAAAAAGACTAATCGGGGATCTCAACTGGTTTATGCAACGATACCCACTTGAAATCAAATGTAAAGAAAAATGGGAACAAGTAATGACAGAGGCACATCAGCATTATGTTAAAAACCAGATGATGCTAAAGAAACCACAAAAGGAACGACCATCACATCGTTTTATAGGTCAACTAAAAGAATTCCAGAAAGAAGGACTCGCGTTCCTATCACATAACCCTCGGACGCTTCTTGCAGATGAAATGGGGCTTGGAAAGAGTTTATATATTGATAGTAAGATATTAATACCTGGTGGTTGGAAGCGTATTGGAGATGTTCAGACAGGTGATGAAGTTATTGGGGCTAATGGAACTCCTACTATAGTTATAGGAGTGTATCCACAAGGCATCCGAAAGTTGTATAGGGTTACATTTAATGATGGTAGTTCTGTTTTAGCCGATAAAGAACATCTGTGGGCGGTTAATAATCGAAATAGGCATAGGGGGGAGCCATCATTGTTATTGACCACTCAAGAGATGTCGGATTTAAAAAAATATAAAGAGCATAAAGGCAATGGACGTAATGCCGAAAAAACCTACAAGACTAAGACTTATTATAAAGAACCCTGTGGCAATAATAAATGGCAAATCCCTATAGTTGAGCCTATTATTTTTAATGATAATAAACAGATTTGTATTGAACCTTATCTTCTTGGTTGCCTTCTTGGCGATGGCAGTCTTGTGCGAACTCTCAAATTTACAACTTCAGATGATGAAATATTACATAACCTTAAAAAATTATTACCAAATGGAGTATGCTTTAAAAAGACAAAAAGTAAAAAATACGATTACAATATCGTTAAAATAAAAAGTAAGAAAACCAATATCTTAAAGAATTTTTTAAGAGAATTAGGGGCATATGGCAAAACTGCTGAAGCAAAATTCATTCCTGATGCATATAGATATTCTACTGTTGAAAATAGGTTAGCCTTACTTCAGGGTTTGATGGATACTGATGGTTGTCCTGTTGATGATGGTTGTGGAACCGAGTATTGCACTGTGTCTAAAAGACTCGCATTAGATGTTCAGGAATTAGTTGAAACACTTGGTGGTATCGCAAGATTTAAAATTAAAAAAAACCCAAAATACACCTACAAAGGTGAAAAAAAGAATGGAAGAACTGCGTATCGGTTAAATGTTAAACTCCCCATAGGCATGGTTCCGTTTAGGTTACAACGGAAACTTGATAAATATCATATTCCATCTAAATATAAGGTTGCTCGGTATATTAAGGATATCCGTTATGAAAAAGATGGAGAAGCTGTCTGTATTTCTGTTTCAGCACCAGACGGCTTGTATGTTACGGATCATTGCATTGTTACCCATAACACGGTTGTTTCACTTGCTTGGCTTGATAAACTACCAGTAGGCCCACCATATATGATTGTTGTCCCACCGCATCTAAGATTGCAATGGAGCCGTGAGATAAACAAATTCCTTGGCTCTAATAGTATTCATCTTATAAAAGGACTTAAACCATATCCGTTACCCCGTGCAGATTTTTATATAATACATTATCTTTTATTACGTGGTTGGAAGACAGCACTCCGGGATTATGATTTCAATGCGTGTATCTTTGATGAAATACAAGAACTGCGTAGATCTGAGAGTGAAAAATATTCTGCTGCATCAATACTATCCACAGATATTTCTAATGTCATAGGGCTTTCGGGAACTCCATTTTACAATTTCGGGGGGGAGATGTGGAACATCTTGAACATCATTGAGTTTAAATGCCTTGGAGATTATGGTAGTTTTTCAAGGGAATGGTGCTATGGATATATGGGGGCACAAATAGAGGATCCTAAACTATTTGGGGAATTCCTAAGGGGTGAAGGATTGTTCATAAGGCGGACGAAAGAAGACGTCATGAGTGAACTGCCACCTAAGTATCGTATCGTTCAGGCTATTGATGTAGATAACGAGAAATACGATGAACTTATACAACCAGTTATCAAAATGGCCTGTGAGATACCAGAGCTAAAGGAAGCTTTTAAACGAGGAACTCAGACCTGGCATGCAATAGATCAGACGCGCAGGATAACGGGTCTTGCAAAGGCAAAACATGTTGCATCTTTTACAAAAACACTACTCGAGGCAGAACAACCAACAGTTCTTTATGCTCATCATCATGATGTAATGGACATACTTACGGATGAACTACGGAAATACAACCCTGTTATGATAAGCGGAAGGCAGAACACTACACAAAAAGACCTATCTCAAAAAATATTCATGGATGGGGATACAGATCTTATAATAATAAGCCTCCGCAGTGGCCTTGGTCTTAACCTGCAACGTGGTAAATGCGTAGTATTCGGGGAGCTTGACTGGAGCCCAGCTGTGCATTCTCAAGCAGAAGATAGATGTCATCGGATGGGATTGAAAAACATGGTCCTATGTTATTATCTCATATGTAATGAGGGGACAGACCAGGCGATACTTGACACACTTGGAGTAAAAACCAGTCAGTTTGTGAACATCATGGGAGACCGTGTGGAAACAGAAGATGACAAACTTACGGCCCAACGAGAAATAAAAAACCATATGGCTGAGGTAATAGAAAAACTACAGCATCACGGTGGAACTAAAAAACCTGAACCATCACCAGAAGTAAAAGAAAAAATAGAATACCTGCAGAAAACCACAAAAAAGAGATCTGAACCACGATCTCTTGATGATTTCGCAGATGGAAGCAGATTTAATGATGATATGTATAATGATGAGGATTTATTATGAAATATGATTTATATGATTGGTCATTTGGAATGCAGCCGAGATTTGACCCTTATGAAATAAACATCAAAGAACTAACTATCTATGTAAACAACTATTGCAACCGAGCCTGTAAACATTGTTATCTACCACCAAACCAAGAGGATATCAAAATGGAATGGCTGCAATGGTGTCTTAACTGGTTTCCAATTGAAAAGGCTATAATAGTTGGAGGGGAACCAACACTCAGCTCAATGTTCCCGGTGGTATGTAAAAAACTTAAAGAATACAACGTTAAAATTAGTATGAGCACAAATGCTAAATGGGTTCGTTGGACAGGTGAAAACCCGGAGCTTGATAAAAAATGGCGTAACAATGGAAACGGAGGGCCAAAGGATATGCAAACGGTTCTAACTAATTTTGCAAATGTAGACAGCATACAGATCAGCATCGAAGGACCCCGGGAGTATAATGACCAAATACGAGGACCGGGTAGTTTTGATGATAGCATGAAAGCAATAGGGCTCCTGAAAGAAAAGAAAAAAGATGTGTTCTTCAGAGTGACATATAACAGAAACAATCTTAACTACGTTCCAGATCTTCTGAAACTTGCAGAAGAAAAAGACATCCCAATATATTTCTTCCCATATAAAGGAAACGAACCACCTCTAAACTCAGAACAACAACAATGGCTATATAATACACTATGGAACTATACAGATCCAGAGAACCCTAATCATATAGCACTTGTGGCTATACCACAGTTCTGGTGCTATGGTGGAGAAGAATCAGATTACTGCCCAGCGGGAAAAGAACGCATCAACCTTATGCCAGATGGATTGATAACTCCTTGTGAAATGAGTATCCCGCCACATCACTTTGAAATTGGAAATTTCAATGATGAAAAATTTAAAACCCCGGAAATATTCTACAAATCAGTGATAAACAAGCTGGAGGAGTTCTTATTCAATATTAAAACACCAGATATCGGCTGTAATATGTGCAAACATTCTAAATACTGTAGAAGTGGTTGCCTTGAGACAAATGAGTATCTCACATGCCCTATGCTGGAACAAATAGACCTACGGTTATATTCTCAGGAGATGGGAGTAACCCACAAAGCATTACGTCTCAAGATGAAAAACGTAGGTAACGCAATAGCGAATCGTATGGGATGCTAATTTTTTTTGCAATAAAAGTTTTTATATAATACTAATCACATACCTTGCTGAGGATTATATGAATAAACCAACAAATGGAAACGCAAAAAGTAAAGCGCAACAAGCTCTCTCTTGTAAAAAAGTTAAAGCCACAGGCCCTATTAGAGGAGTAAAACCCGGAACCACTGGACAAGTCCAGGGTAACAGAACAACACCAGCCGGTTTCTTGAGATACAAAGTAAAATTCGACAATGGGAAAACAATGGAAGTCCCAGGCTCAAAAATAGACTGCGCATAGTTTTTTTTTTCTAAAACTTTTTCTTTTTATGGCAGATGCCTTCTCCATTTGTCAATATCACCATCGATGAACATCTGATTAGTTGTCCTACCATTTGAAAACGGACTAATGGGTGTAATCGCAGTCTGTTTATCTTGTTTACCTTTCTTCGTAGAGGATTTTGTTTCATCATCATCACAATTGCAGCAATCACAGTTGCACCAGCCTTCATCAGCTCCTTCTTCACCACAACAGCCACATCCACCGCTTTTCTTAGTTATACCAGTTAACAACAAGAAGATTACAAGAATTATAAGAGTTGCAATGAGCAACCAGCCGCCCAAATTACCACATTCACAGCCACTACATTCACATCCTAAAAAGTTACAAGCAGAAACTTTAGAAGTAGTAGCTATAGTTTTTTTGTTGGATCTTATTTTGGTTTTATCAAACTTAGACAGGATTTCCATTCTTTTAAGTTCTGCCTGAGCAATTAACCTGTTATATTTTTTCTTTAGAACATCACGAGTGACAAGCCCACGTTTCCTGCATTCAGTTGAAATAATTACATATTTGAAAAAAACAACAATTATCAACAGAGTAGCAAAGTTAAACAAGATATGTGTCGGCAATAGGAACAAATAAACAGTATAAGATAAACCCCAGAATGCCCCTGCTATAAGGCGGGTCTGGTTATTACCATCCCACATGTGAAAACGCTGTGCTGTGAGATAATCAACAATGCTTACACCGGCAAAAGCCCAACTGATGCCGAAAACAAGCCAGAAATTAAAACTCTGGGTAACACCTGATAGATAAACAGCAAACAAAAATGGAGCTGTAACTATAATAGTGATCCATTCAGCCATACAACGAGGGCAAAGCCTGAGCTCCTCACCAAATATCCTTTTCTTAAGGTAATGTTCCTTGTTATGTTGAAATTGCTTGAAAGCGTTTACAATCCCTTTTTTAACGACATTCATTTTTTAATCCCACCTATAGTTTTAATATATTTAATCATTATCATAGATATAACAATAATAGCAACAAATACTATACCACTACATCCCACCGATGGGATACAAGGGCAACTTATATCTCCAATTGCAGCAACAGGCACACCAGCCATAGCCATCTTAGGGCTCACCCGATACATATATACTGTTTTTTTTATATCTCTAACAGATAGACCTATTACTCTTCGTGTAAACTCAACAAAACCCAACTGACTTTTCCTTGCCCCCACCCACAACATAAAACCAAGGAAAAACATGTCCACGCCAATAAGTATCAGAATACGATTCCAAAAGGAACTTGGAAATAAAAACAAAAAACTCATAGCGCCAATGCCCAGAAGACCACCAAGAACAATTCTCACCCGGTTATCCCCATTTCTGATTTGAAACAGTTCAACAGTAGAATAATCCAACACTGAAAAAGAAACCATCAAAGATGTAAAAACCAGAACAGGCCACATCTGAAAGCTATAACTCAAAGAAAGCCATAGAAACACAGGTAACGATAACAATACAGCTGTGCAAATACCAAGGCATCTGGCACAAAAATGATATCTCCTCCCGAAAACATCTATTTTAACTGAATGAGCAGGATTATGCTCCAAAGCAGTAAACAGGAATTGTAATATTTTTTTCATCTTTAACCCTTAATAGGTGATAAGACGGCCAGACGAATCACGATTTACTATCTTCCATCTACCCTGACGTTTCTTCACATTGATAGAGACAATATCCATCTCAACCAATGGAATGCCCATAGGATTTATTATTTCCTTGAAATAGTCATTTGCATCTCGTTTATTAGTAAAACCAACAGGAACTACATTCCAGTCTTTACCTTTGTTAGTGCGATAACGGATCATAAACTTTGCATCTCGCTGAGTGCTTTTCCGAGAGGATTGTTCCATCATCTCAAGAGCTTGTTTCGTTGGATCTACCGGTGGTGCACATTTATCATCCTTGTCAGGTTTTTCACCTGGCCTACAACCTGCTATTTTTGACATGATTTTAACCCGCATTATATTCTTTAATAATTTCTCCCATCCCTTGATTGTATTCAGCATATAGTTTTTCCATCAAATTATCTAATAATTTTTCTTCTTTTTTTCTATTTAAATCACTACTAAGTTCAACTTCAATAAACAAATCTGAACAGCAATCATGACTTGATGCATAAAATAATAGAGTCCTGCCACTCTTTTCCATCATCCTTTTCGTTGGTGCACATTTACCATCCTTGCCCGGTTTACAACCCGCTTTTACCATAATTACTCCTTAATTATATTTTTATTTTTTAGGTGGTTCCACACAGCGCTTCATTTCAACATTATATTTTTTACCTGGACGGCAGGTATGGGCACGCTTGATCTCATTTACTGCTACATCACGAGGCAACTTAAGAAATGTCCTTGCATGCTCGATATTTGTTGCACCAAGTATTATAGGATTTTTAAAACCAAGTTTATTTTTATATTTATTAGGGATCTTGTTTTCTCTTCCTATATATTTCAGAGTTATAGCATAATCATATACTTGCTGACCTGCTTTAAATCGCTCACTTTTAGACATCATTTCACATCCAATTAATACTTTTGACCAGGCATATAAGGGTTAACCACATACCACACCCGGTCTCGCCCTTCTATAACCAAAGGCCCTCTATCTTCCTGTTCAACAGAACATCGGACGGTTAAATGAAGAGGAAGACCAATAGCTTCAGGAAGTGGTCTTTTTGTCTTAGGATCAATTATTTTCTTACCATAAAGCTCTTCAGCCACTTGATAAAGATTTTTCAGACGGTAACGAGCCTGACCGATCCATTCAATCTGACGACCATCAGTGACAGTAAAAACATGAGCACCACCCTCCCGGCACATATTTAAAACCCGTATCAACTTTGGATTACGGCAATTACGCCAATCACCAACCGTCCCTTTAGAAACATTATCATCAGGGCTATGCCAAATAGGTTCAACAGGGTTTGTTCTCCAAGGGACACTGGAATACCTTACCCGGGGGACACGTTCAAGTATAGAGGGTATGCGTTTCCCACGAGGCAAACATGCACCGGTCTTAGGATCAAAATCAGAATCAATTGGACAAGCCTCATGCTCAGGAACCGCTTGATCCAAACGGGTGCAAGCACCACCAGGACCTGCATCTGGATCAAAAACAAAACCAGGTTTCTCACAATCAGGTCTTTCAGGAACACAAGCACCACCGGGGCCAACAGCGGGGTTAAAAGTAAAACCATCCTTACAATCAGGTGTCTTCTCACAAGCACCACCAGGACCAGCATTAGGATTTAAATGAAAACCATCCTTACAATCACTCTTTGGGATAGGGACACACATACGCCCAGTTGGATCCACCATCATACCCTCTGTGCATATCTCACCTTTCTTCCGAACGTATCCACCTTCACGCCCAAAGAGTTTTTTAACAGGAACACACACAGGACGGCCCTCAACCATCTTCATTTCAAAACCAGGTGCACAACCACCAAAATCAGCCAAACTATGCCACCACCTTAGGAACCCAACTATCAGGATACAACAAATAGTTTACACCATTAGGGGCAGTTAAACGAAGCAGACCCGGATGCTCAGTCCCAAGTGTCTGAAATACAGGGATATCTACTCTTTTATCCCTGAGTGTCTTAGTAGGTATTCCTGTTTCTTTATCAAACCAGATATCCCCAGCTATTTCCTCAGCAACCATGTATATCTTATTACGAGCATAACATGCCTCACCGACAAGTATACAATCAGGTGGTTTCATATAACCAGTATAATCTCTCTTGCGACCTAACTCTTCTCCAATAACAAAAGAAATAGTGGTCTCAACAGCTATTGGTTTCCCCGTAGCTGTATCTTTCTTATCTGGTAATGTTACCTCAAACTCAGAAGTATGTCTCGAAGGAATCATGAAATCTTTAACAGTCCCTTTTACCATATTATTACCATCAGCTACAAACAATGGGACATTTGTTTTATCAAGCTCCCAGTCTATCTTAGTATATACTGGTGGAGGCATCCTAAGAATTGAACCCTCTGGAACATTAAAACGGAACTGACCAAGCTTCATAAGTTCTCTCTTATGATCCTCCAGAGCACTACCATAATAAGAAGGCTTAACTTCTGTTTTAATAGCAAAACTCTTCCCATCCCCCTGAATGCGGATAAGCCCTGTTTTAGATTTGAAAATAAGACTATTATCATTATCGATGTAAAAAGACTCAAACCGTTTCATATGAACCTCATTTGTGCCTTTACGATAATCAAAGACTTGCAGCAACCCATTAGTATTCAAACCTATGCCAATTCTATCCAGCACACAAGAAAACTCCCAGGCACTATGCTCCTGATAAACGCCACCTATCCGTTCACAACCAACTCTGAAATCCTTAACATCAACACCCATCACCATAGTCTATTTCACCTCCAGCTTCGGTGCAATGAGATAATAAACATCACCAGTGTCTCTAACAGTAACAGCAATAGGCATATCAGGATCCGGAGATTTAAAAGCATCAAAAATTATCTTATCACCAGATTCAACTAAACTACCCAAAGGAAGTTGCCTTTTCTTATCTAAAATAGGTCGTCCTTCTAATTCCTCAGCGACTTCATATAACCGCCTTCTGTCAAAAACACTTCGGCCAATCTGCACATCATAATTTGGACCCTCTTTTTCAGGATCGCGTCCTTTAAGCTCATCACCAATCTTAATCTCAATACCAGCAAGAGACTCACTACATTTCCTGAAAACCGCTGCGGGATTGCTTTTACTATTCAACCAAGTCCCAAGAGTAGCTTTCAACATAGTTCTCGTATCTTCATCAATTAAAATAAGAGCATCTTCATTATACTCTGACCATTTTTTATCAAGATATGTAGGATGTGGAACAGGAGACGGTGGAACCATGCCTTTTTGCTCAGGTTGAGGGACACAACTACCTTGTGTATCAGGCATACTGCCAACAGGGCAACCAGCGCGCTGCAAAGCAGTCTGAGGCTGAGGAGTCTGACCCATAGGATACATAGGCTCATCCATAATAGTAGTAACCACCTTAAGGCCACCCTTCTCCCTACTAAAAAGAACAGAAGAAGCACCAGCCCCAATAATAAAAGCAGGATTAATACCCTCAACAATACGAAGCATATCAACATTCTGCAGCTCAGTCACATTACCATCAGAACGCTTATCCATGATTTCAAGCTCACCAAGATTAGGATTAAACATAATGCCAACATCATTTTCTAAAACACAGACGAGCTTCTCACCATCTTTTTGATTATTGCCACCCATGTATTTGCAACCTGATATAAACTTTGAAACATCAATCATACTTTCCTCTCACAGTTACCTTTAACATTTTTGAAACCCATAGGGCACCCCTTAGGCTGCCTTTTCAAAGCAGGGGGAGACCCATCCCGGGTTTTGTAAGGCGTCCATCTTTTAATCTTATTAACAAACTCCTTGTTAGGACCTTCAGGTGTGAAACTCACTTTACTCTCATCATATGGTTTATATGCGAAACGATCCATCGGGGTTTCATTAAACTCAAACGAAGGATTACCCTTCGCATCAAGATACATATTTTTCAGAACATAGACAGCATAATTACCACCCTGCATATCAATTCTTAGCAGTTCTTTATTCTTACCGTCCCAAATATATACCATACTGATTCTCAAAAGAATAAATACAATATTTATTTATAATTGTTTGCTGGAATTTTTTCCATGAATTTATTGAGCTTTCCACGTCCTGCCGAATAAACCTTTCCTCATATCAATAACATTACCAGAGCTGAAACCTGGACCACCAACACGACCTTTAGAAGCCGGCAATAAAGGAATCTGAACACCATCTTTCAGCGATGGCAATATACCACCATCATTATCACCTGCACCTGTCAAAAGTATTGTATCCTCCTTCTTCTTTTTCGTAGGAATTGCAGCTTTAGCCATACCACCCACAACATCACCCGCAAAACCAAGAGCACCACCAATACCAGGACCTGAAAAATCCATACCTTCAAACATACTCGGTGGTGGAGGCTCACCCTCAAGAAACTTTTGTCTCCGCCTTTCATTCTCATGAGATAAAAGCTTACCAACAGCCTCTCCAAGATAATGCGTTTCATCCTCGGGGATAAGATCATTTCTTATTTCAACAACATTACTACGGAGTAAACTCCTATAATGCCGAGCATCTCTACCCCTAAAATATTTTGGATCAAGCCAATGAATCTCAATATCTACCCCAAAACAATTAATGCTTGTATCATCAAGAACACGGCAACCTATCGCATTTAAAAGACTAATAGTATCCTGCCGCATTATTCATCAAACATCCTATCAATACGTCGGTTAACACCACGGGATTTGTCTTCAACAACCTCAGAAAACGCATCAACAGATCCATAGAGTTTACCGAAATCCTCCAGCCAAGGTTCACGTTTGTATTTACCACGTCTGAAAACACGATTCAACCAATCCTCAACCTTGTTACTACCACCTTCAGCAAGTTGTTCAAACCCGTGGCCTACTCGTTCCATACTTCGTTCAGTGAGTTCTTCGAATTTTTCAGGAGCTCTTTCTCTAAGACTCCGGAGTTTTAATCTCCCTTTTTCTTTTACAATCTGCCCAGCACCACGGGGAGCCATACCAAAAGCACGCAGATTAGCCTCAGCTTCCGCTTCCTCAAAACCAGGTATGCCATGAGTAAGTTCATGAACAATAACAAATTCTTTCACGGGCGCAGTAGTCGCTGTTTTCACTTCAATAAGTTGTTTTTCCTGAACCAAACGACCATAACCCGGAAGAGCAGCACCTTTCTGAGGTGGAACATGATCTTTCTCAATTATCTTAAAACGAAGTCCATGACATATCACCTCACCACCACGGTCTCTTGTGCCAACTACTCTACAACCCATGCGTCTCAATTTCCATTGAAACCACTCATTATCAAGCACGTCCTTAAGCATACAAAAAAACAAATCAGTTATCCATATATATAATTAATTCGGAATTTTTTCCGAGAAAAAACCATAAATATCTATTATGTCTCTTTAATCGTAGATAAACTATATATAATAGCATCGTATTAGTAGTAATTGACTGACTTGAATATGGGGGGTCCAGGAAGTAGACTTCCGGAGCTACTTCCTGATTGCCCGGTTTTTTTTTGACTGACTTGAGATATAGAGGGCATTATTATGCCCTGATGAACTAATCCCTCCTCCTAAGACCAGCTAAAAAATTTTAAGATTTATAGGTATAGTGAAAAAAGTTGGAGCGACTAATATTAAACATCAATTTCAAAGATATAACCCTCTAATTACATTATTTTTTGGTAAGTAAGACGAATGTTTGGGGTTTATATAAATTTTTCGTAGGGTGCCGATATTTTTATAAAAACATAATGTATTACAGTATTTGCTGATTGGGATGAAAAAGAGAACAATTATTGTGGTTTTATTGATATTTTTTGGGAGTTATACAGTATTGGGGGCTATGAATTATTTACCGTTACCTGGTAATTTGAATCCTATATATATGTATCCTGATGCTCAGCAGGATCCAACGCTTGATGAGATAATTGAACCAATTTTCTTTGAATATTTCCAAGGAGCTGTAACACCTGATATGGTAATAGATGCAAAGAAGAATATAGACTGGGATATCTATGGAACTGATGAAACGGAAGCAAAGCCTGTTACCAGTTGGTTTCATACTACTAAGCTCGAGGAAGGTTGGACTTATTATAAATCAGGAGCTGTAATCGAGGAAGATTTTACAGCTTATTGGCAGGGATGGACTAAGGGTTTTATGGCTCATGCGATAATAGTAATTGATGGCCCTCGAGTTCAAAATGAGACTCAGTATAATGTTGTTATTGGTAGTTTTGTTGCTCCATCTGTAGCATTTTTGAAGTATGAATATCTGTTTCCTTGAATTTTACTGAGTTAAACATTGTGCTTAACACCTTTTTTTGTTTTCTCGTAGAAAACGTCCGGGAGCTGGTGGGCCCTCCGTTTAAACTGGAACCTTAACGTTGTAAAATCCACAAAACAACCTCATATGCAACTTTTATTTTTATAAACATTACATTTAAATAGTGTTTTTGCATTACTCCTACTAACTCACGAGGTAAAAAAAGATGGTAGACTTTTTAATAGAAAATTTTTTAAAACAAGAATATGCGGAATCAACTAAACATTCATATCGTAGTCAACTAAAAGCAATAGAAACATATCTGAAATCTCTTGAAAAACCCAAAACAATGAAACATCTCACATTAGATGATGTAAGAACTTTTTATAAACATAAACAACAACTTGGAGAATCTCCTTGGGATTCAAGTTCAGTATACACCTTCATAGCAATAATAAAGAGATATGCTAAATGGAGGATGAAACAGGTATCTCGTCAGCGTGTCCCATTAGATCGTAGAACACAAGGAGAAGAACGTGATAGGCTCCAAGGGATAATACATGATTTTGAGGATATAACAGATTTCAAAAGACCTAAGCTTAAAGAGACTATCAAACTGGAAACACCAATCACTACAGATATTATGACCGAAATGTTTAAAATAATGCTTGAAGATACGAGAGATCCTCATCATATAAATTTTAAAACAGCATGGTGCATCTGGTGGTTCGGATGTAGACCAGGAGAACTTGTATCTATCAACACAGATGAAGATATTAGTCTGATTGAACAGCGGATCACATTCCTCACAGAAAAAACAAATAAACAGCGTTTTGGTTTCTTTGATGATTTCACAGGCAATATACTCTCTGATTTTAAAACAAACCCCAATAGAATAAATGTCGATCCGACAACGGCTTGGAGGCGAATCAGTAAATACAGTAAACAACTCAAGGGTGATATCAAACTTTATCCGCGTCTTGGAAGAAGATGTTTCATTACTTTTATGGATGGCAGAGGTTTCAACGATAAAGATTTAATGGCAGGCTATCCTGTCAGCCAACTTGATGATAAATTCCTGAAACTGTTATGCGGTCATACCATTTCAGGGATGAATGACATAACTCAAGCGTATAAAGTATATCCTCCTTTGCTTCAGAAAGCATACATCCTGAAGTATCATTATATGAGGGATTTGGAGGATTTATTAAAAAAATATATATGAGGTGAAAACAAAAAATGTTTGAAATAAAAACAAAAGCAAAAAACTTGAAAGAAATACATGAGCTGGTGAACCCACTTATAAGTGAAGCGAAATTTAACATAACAAAAGAAGGTTTCGGTCTACGTGCTGTAGATCTTGCACATGTTGCGATGGTAGACCTGAATATTAAAAAGAAAGCTTTTGAGGAATACAAGGCCACTGAGATGGAACTTGGTGTAGATCTTGACAAGCTTAACAGTTTCCTAAGGCTTACGTCTGCTGAGAACCTTGTCCAGTTAAAACATGATGAAGATACAAATAGGCTCATCTGCACAGATATAACCACAGGATTAACGCGTAGGATGGGATTGATTGACACCCAGGGTATGCCTGATCCGAAGATACCAAACCTCACTTTACCATGTGTTATCACAGCGCCTGCTGACAGGATTAAATTAGCGGTTAAAGCTGGAGAAGCTCTCAGTGACCATATAGCTTTTATCGCTGAAAAAGACAAATTAGTGATAAGTGCAGAAGGAGATACAGACGATGTAGAACTGAAAATCACCAAGGATGAATGTGAAAAATTCGAGGTGAAATCAAAGGCAAAGTCTTTACTTTCAATTGATTACATAGGGAATGCTTTAAAACCTTTGAAAGAAAAAATAACAATCCACCTTGGTAATGATAACCCTATGAGAATAGATTTCAAATTCGGGGAAAACGATGAAGGAACTGGAACATATTTGATTGCTCCAAGAATTGAATCTGAGTAGAGGTATTACAATGGAATCTATGGAAGATATTGGAACAAAAATCATAAATGTCAAAAAAGTATTGGAGCAGTTGGATCAAGATATGGAAAAAGCAAGAGTCGCTGAGGGTATTTCTATCAACTGTGGGGATTGTAAACGATACATTGAAGAGCCGTCTATTCAAGAAAAAGATACAGGTCTCTGTTATAACTGTATGAAGAAAAAATCAAAAGAAAAACAAAAGAAACGCATTAAATCACTTGTTGGCGCTGTTGTAGCAGAAGTAGAACCAACCGATTTTGGTGGCGCAATTCAGAGTATGATCGTAATCAAAGATGGTCTTGGATTTGAGCTTAAACCAGATGGTGATGAGGATAGTGCTCAGATTGAGGTATTTGAAGAAGGAAAAAAAGAGATACCACTTAATATCCTGGGGCATCTGCGACCTGGTGATAGACCACGCCCAACCAATGAGCAAAAAATCGATAGATGTATACAGGTGAAAAAATAATGGAAACGAACGATAAAAAGATACATCCAGCTATTATCGAGAAATTAAAACAACTCGGTTTTTCAACGACAAAAGCAGGTATATACTGGATCAATGAGAACAATGTTTTCATTTATGCTGATTTCAGGAAGAAAAAAACTGGAGAGTTCTACGGGTATAACCCTAATGAACCAAAAAAAGCTATTCCGCCAGAGGTTGCTCATGAATGCTCGGAAATAATAGAACTAAAGAAGTTCATTAAAAACTTAGATGTCATCACAGAAGAATGGCATAAGGTCAAATACGAGGTGAAAAAACCAACTAAAATAATACCATTTTATCAGATGCGGAGACTGGGTGAAGAAGAATGGTATACCTTGAATCCCTTACAACCTCTTTGTTCTTGTAAAGGTTTTAAGATCTGGATGCAGGGTAAGGGTGATATGTGTGTTCATCTGAAGATTCTAAAGAAAAAACTAAATGTAGACGTCGCTGAACTGAAAAAACAGATACCCCCTGATGAGAAACCTGTATCTAAACTAAGTGAGAAACAGATACTTGAGATCCTTCCTGAGTCTGAGTTACGTGATCGTGAGCAGATAATTAAAAACCTGCTTGGTGAAAAAACAACTGAGTTCATCCATGATTTCGAGGTAGATACACCAGAGGGAAAAAAACGGATTGTCACTATTTCTTATGATGGTATAAGGGAAGCAGCTAAACGGTTTTTTGATGAATGGGATGTGATACAAACATGGGTTGATACGCTTACTGATAGGTATGATGCTCGTGCTCGTGTTACTGTAAAACTGAAATGGTATGACAAGGACAACAAACTAAAAACAAAGAAATGGACGACTATTGGCGCTGCAACTGAGAAAAGATCAGCATCTGATGACCCATTAGAACAGTTTGACTACAGAATTGCTCAGAGCAAAGCTATTCGTAATGCCACCCGGCACCTTATACCAAAAGAGCTTCTTGATCAGATTATTGAGAAATATAAAAAATTGGAGGAAGAGAAAGATGCAAATGCCGATACAGCCAACGGAGATGGAGAAAAAAAAGCTTAATGATTGGATGAATAAACTTGGGATTAACCATCCTATGAAACTTGGTTACTCCCTTTCTACTCTTTTCAGAGAATGCAGACCTAAGAATTTGGAAGAATGGGAGGATCTTGTCAGGAAGAAAACAGATTTCCAGTTTCATGCTAATACACTTGCGATGGCCAGTGGGGAGGCATATTTCAAATGCCTATGGTATCTTGAGGATTTATTTATCAATAAAACATTTACTGCTTTTCGAGTTGAAGTGGAAGTATTTGAGTTCATGAACAATATGGGACGGAGGCTCAGATGGGCTACACCTGACGAAGAGCTCTGCTACGCAATTGATATCATCGCCGATGAATATTATGGCATCCAGGTTAAACCAGAGAGCTACCGGGTGCCAAGGATAGAGGCTCATATGGAAACTAAGAAAACCAATGTCATCAAGAACAGACGTTGGCTTGGGCCTGTGTTTTATGTATATTATGATAATGATAGCGTTGATTATTCAGAGTTGTTGAAACAACTGGATAGTTATGAACTGGGGAAACCTAAATGTGATAAAAAAACACCAACAAGTCTTATTGATTTTATGTAAAAAAAAGGTGAACATTAAATGATAGATAATAAAGATGAAGAGCAAAATAAAAAAATAAAAGACGCTGAAAAAGCCATAGATACAGAAAATATTGATCATAGAGGAAAAGTAATACCAATAGAACCAAAAAAAGAAAAAGAACCGGAAGCTATATTTCAAACAGTTGAAAAAGAACCACAAGATGATAAACCACCAGCAGATCCAGTGATAACAATATCAGACAGTAAGGGACAACGAATAATATATGGTGGTCTCATCGATGGATTCAGTAAAAAAGAAGTCAAGAGGAAAGGCAAGATCAAAAAACTTGACGGCGACTGGAGAGGATCAGATGTTCTAATCATCAGACTTAAAAAAGAGATATAAAAAATGGAAGGAAAGGTATATGGGAAAAGATTGGTCAACAAAACCACGATATAAAATCTGTAAACACTGCCATAAGAAAAAAAATATCAAGTTTTTCCGTAAGAACTCGAAATTTTGTAAAATCTGCTGGAAAGCCACACATCCAAACAGTCCGATATATACTGGAAAAGAGGATAGAATTCTCAAAAAATATTTCCCAATAATGACCGTCCCAGGGATCATCAGTCAGGGTTTATTGCATAGAAGTGCTAAATCCATATATGAAAGAGCTGAAGGACTTCATATTAAAAAAATTACTATTAAAGAAGCCTTGGAAAAACAAAAAAAACTGGGAAAAACAACAGATAACGAGTATTATAGTGTTAAAAGATATGATGAATTACATGTAATTAGAAAAAAAGAAACAGGAGATGAAATAATGAAAATAAAGATAGATGAATTTTTTTCAGATGATCAAATACAATATTATGATCATGTGACCCGGACTCTAACAGAGTCTCCTAAAAAAAAGGTGAACACGTTGATAGAACTGGATCTAATTGAACCGATAGGTGATGGAAAGTTCTTGATACATCCGATACCAAAATATAACACCCGGACTTATACAGTAGATATCTATAAACGTGATTGTAACTGTCAGAATGTATCAGCACAGCGTAAAAAAGGTATTACAGATATCGGTTGTGCTCATATCTTTGCAGTGATACAATTCCTGCGAAGATTAAAAAATAACCCGGGAGGAAATAAAAATGGATAAGTTTAAGACAGCAGGAATAGTGGTAATGCTCATGGCATTAATAGTAGTAACAATATTTTTTTTCGGCCTTTATTACTCTACAGAAGAAGCAATTGACAATGCATTTGCTGATGGTGTAAGATTTGAGCGTAGAGCAACACCAGTTCTTCATTATTTTGAAAACGAGAAACTCGAGCCATTCCTTGATTATCTGGAAATTGACTATATGTATATCCTGAACATCACACCAGCTTTTATAATAAACCTGGACTACAAAGACATACAACATATATATTACAATATTACCTTTTATCGCATCTCCCTTGAGGACTCAGAGCAGGATTATGAGATCTGGGTTAACAACTATACAACGGCAAAACGGCTTATGACATTCAACATACCTAACCCCAACATAAATAACTGTTTCAAACTTAACACACTCTACGAGGCATTCTACATATATGAATACAGTTGTTACACAGTATTACACTATAATACATTGAGGTGAAAAAATGAAAGATAAAATAGGATTCTACGCGGTGTTTGAACGAGAAGAAATATTCATCGAAGTAATAGACATGGGCAAATTCATAGAAGAAATACCAAAAGAATTATTCAAACAACTAATGGAAAACATCAAAACATATACGGAGCAGAACAGAACACTAATGAATCTAATGCAGCAGAATATAATTAAGTCAACAAGCCCAAAAGGAAAAAACAACACAAAACAACATGTTCTATTACTTAATAAAATTGTTTTTCAAAACGATAAGTTCTTAGCAAAAATATCCAAACTAACAAAGAGTGGTGGAAAATGAATATTGATGAAAAAGATGATATCCTTACACACAAACGCTGCGGTATACTGCTTGTAACAGCCTGCCTTATATATCTACTATTAAATCTTTTTTGGTTGCAGCAGGGCATGGTCTCTGCCACTTCTGGAGCATTCTGTTCCGCTATAGCCTTTGGGATGTTCCTCTACTTTATAAGAATCATTAGAAAAGAAGCAAAGGGGGGAAAAAATGAAGAAAAAAATAGAGTTTGATAAATATACCAAGCAGTTGAAACATTTTACAAAAAAGAACGAAAATACTTGGTTTGTTCAAAAACATAAAGACAGCCATATGGAAAGTTATTATGTTACAATTCTCCCACATGGTCTTTGTATGTCTGGAGACTATGATGGCGTAATAGTTAATCCAGGTATAGCAGATAGACAAGAAATAATCAATTGGATGGCAGGTGCTACAACCCTTAGTTATTTCGCTGAAAAAGTAAGACTTGGAAACCAACATCATCAAGATAAAGAATATACTGAAAAATCTGGAGAAAAAACAATATTAGATATAATTGTATCATATTGTGATGCAGAGGGGCTTGAAGACTTATTGAAAGAACAGATATGGGATTCTAAAATTAATGATGAACAGTTCAAAGAAAATCTTAGAAACAAAATTGCAAAACTTGATAAAATACCTATTGAAGTTGATGAAAAGCAACTTGATAAGATAATAGCTGTAAGAAATACAGTTGGCCACCATAGTTTAGAAAACGAATGTGAATATCAGGATTTATGTAGAGATTTAGAATCAGATCATGGTTTTTCAGACCTTTGGGAATTTAATCCAAGAGAATATACAAGTCAAATTAAATGGCAACACAACTGTTTGCTTTGGTGGGCAAACAACATCATAGATAAGGAAGATA
>Ga0255054_10000098_pt1 | contig 44748 bp, 59 predicted proteins | sample JV7_2_23_MG_FD_188634 | JGI IMG/M metagenome (GOLD analysis project Ga0255054, IMG submission 188634) | Seawater microbial communities from Jervis Inlet, British Columbia, Canada - JV7_2_23 | ecosystem: Environmental > Aquatic > Marine > Inlet | place: Canada: British Columbia | collected... | reverse complement strand
GACGAAGAGGAAGGACGTGGTGGGCCGCATACGCGACCTGCTGACCCGCTGGATCCCCAGCGTGGGCCAGGTCGGTGGCGGCAAGAAGCGGCCGGGACGTGTGACCGTCTTCACAGCCGACTCCCTGCACCATTCGGACCATACTGCAGACTTCCTGCTGGCCGACGAGGGGCATGAGCTGATGACTGACCGCCTGTCCGAGCAGCTAGCGTACTACGGCACATCGCGCAACTACACGTTCACAGCCACGCCAGATATGCGCCTAGACAATGCGCATCACCGCATGGAGGGGCTATTCGGCCCGCGCATCTTCGAGATGACACAGCAAGAGGCCGAAGCAAATAACCTCGTGGCGCCCGTCATTGTGCAGTGGCTACCTGTGGAGATCGAGTGCAATCCTGCCGCACCATACAGCTCATTGGTGGCGCAGAAACGTCATGGCATCTGGCGCAATCAGTGGCGTAATCAGGCCATTGCTGGCGCTGCGCGATCTTTCCGTGAAGACAACCAACAGGTACTGATCCTTGTGGATACGCTGGACCATGCGCTGCACCTGCGAAAGGTACTCCCTGAAGCGGAGCTTTGCTACTCTGAGGGCGCCCTGGCCGACATCGAGAAGCGCAGACGCCTTATCAGTGATGGCTTGTTGGCGGCTGACGACGAAGCGATGACGACGCAGCGACGCGTCTTGCTACGCCAGCGTTTTGAGTCGCGTGACTTGATGCTGTGCATCGCTACGGGCGTCTGGTCCGTCGGCGTCAGCTTCGACTCGCTGAATGTACTCATCCGAGCAGACGCCGGAGCCAGCGAGACCTCTAACATCCAACTACCGGGTCGTGTATGTCGCATTGACCCGAGCACGAATAAGCAGTGTGGCATCCTGATCGACTTCAACGACAGCTGGGATGCAAAGTTCCGCGGGCGCGCCGCCGATAGGCGTCGTGACTACCACCAACGCGGATGGACGCAGCTGATGACAGACGGCGTTGTATGGCGTCCAGGCAAGCGGATCAACCGCGGCACACTCTAGCAAAGGAAGAAACCTATGCCCAGTCTATTTCTGCCAGATCCAGAAATGCAGAAGGCACTTACACGCGTTTTTGACCTGGCGCATCAACTGCTAGATCGATATAGCGATTGTGAGTGTACACATGAGGGCGCGTGCGATGACCACAAGGCGCTCGATATGGTTGAACCGTTGACGACGTATGCCGCGGAGACCGCATGATGAAAGACAGAACCCCTGAACAGCAAGAACTCGTTGATGCGGTAGTGCGCATACGGGGCGGCGCAGGCATGTGCTCATTCCGCTGCCCAAAGTGCGGATCGAGCCACTTTGGGTCGACGCAGGCCGTTAAGGGTGGCCCATTTACGCGACATTGTCATGGGCCCGCATGGACGTCGTCGACCGCTTCGGAACGCGGCCGTAGACATTGTGGCTGGTCTGGACCGACCGAAGACGCGCTACCTGACTACTACGCAGATATTGAGCTAGCAGGCATCATACTGCGCGGTTTGTGCAAGGACACCGAAGACCATGTATACGAGTGGCACGTGCAGCGCCACTGGACAGCGCCTGAGCCCCACATTCATTGCTTGATAGGCAGTGCAAAGCGACGAACTCGCAGTCCACATACGCAAGTAGGCTGCGGCACATGCACCTTTACCGAAGATGCAACATCTCCTGTTGCCATGGCGATCTGCCGGGCGATACTGGACTTCGAGAAAGATGGGCTACCGCCACGTAAGCGGCGGCGGGAGACGTACAATACCTTGAAGGAGCGCTCAGAGGCGCTGCAACGTGGTGAGGCGTAATGACTGAACAGGCCATAGCCGTTGGCGGACTGCAGCATCCACCTACAGAAGAGGTGGAGCCTGTGCGTGCTTGCGCGAACCCTACGCAAAACATGGCCAGGCGCCTACACGATGCGTACCAGCGCGAGTGCGCATGGCGCCGCCTACGCGTGGAAAAGGTGCGAAGCGCTGTTTACAGCAGCAAGGAGCTGCAGCCATTTTGGTTGAAGCTGGCGCGCGATCTGATCCTACAGGAGTGCGACAACCCGGAGCGCTTCATGCACGTTCAGTTCTGCTATGGCGTGCCCACGGGTACGACGCTAGCAACGTGTCCGTTCACGAACTCGCTGCAGACCACTGAGGCCTACAAGCGATACAGACGGCAGAGCACGCGCATGGATGCGCACCTGGCGCAAGACCTGCAGTCGAACTGCAGATCATTCGACTACGGGATGATGGACACCCGTGCGAGCTACCCGCATAAATCCGAGCGGGAGGCTTGGGATTTTGTTCTGCTGAACAAACTCTACGACATGTCCCCGCTCTTTCGCTACTGTATAGCGCACTCAGAGCACTTGGCCAGCACAACACGGCTGCACTACGACGAGGCCCTACAGCAGTTACTGTCAGATCCACAGGGCTATGCCAAGGTCTGGAAAGACGTCATTCCCCGGCAGCTGCTTGATACAGTTGCTAACATCTTGCAGACGAAGCTGTAGGAAAGGCATCATATGAACGATCTCATCACCTACGCTCGCCGAGAAGTCACGGACTTCACGATCGAGTTTACGTTGATGCATGTGGCTCGCTGCGAGGAGGTATTCCAAGCAGCTAGGGCACATCTGTTGCCCGAACACTTCAGCGCAGCTGGTGAAGTTCCGCACCGAATCATCTGGTCTGCGGTGCTAGACTACTACTCACGGCACAATGCGCTACCCAGCTACAATGCGCTCTCAATGCGCGTACTCAGTGAGGCGCAGACGATGCGCAACCCGGTCGAGCATGTGCTCGTCGCCGTCAATGACATCGTGAAGTGGATGTACGACAAGCAGATTAACCCAGACGAAGATCTGACGCCCGACGAGGCAATAGAGACGCTTCGAGAGATCCTACTGGACCGCATGGCGAGCCACCGCCTACGCCAGGCTGTGACCTACGCACCAGAGGGCCAGATCTACAACCTGCCCAAGCTGATTGAGAACACGCAGCGACACATTGAGACAATCGGAGCGATTGGACGCGGCGTCGAGGGCAGCACAATGCCCGCGACGTGGGCGGAAGCAGGACGACCCAAAGTGCCGACCGGCGTCAACTTCATTGACAGAGTCATGGAGGGCGGATCAGAACCGGGCGACGTCAACGTCATCATTGGTGCCACTGGCGGCGGTAAGACAACACTGGCGATGCAGCTCGCGGTCTCGATGGCGCAGATTCAGCGGCAGATTGCGGAGCGCGGTAACGAGGGTAAGCCCGGACTGATTGTGTTTGTCAGCTACGAGGACAACATGCGGATGATGCAAATCCGCGCGGCCTCATTTGCGGCGGATGTACTCAAGAACCGCTTACGGTTCCTCAAGGACGATGATGAGCTCAGCAGCAAGGGCAACCTTGAAGAGTATGAGCACCACATGTATAGCAACATGAAGGCGCCAGAAGAGCTGCTCGGTGAACGTGAGCGCCTGACACAGGCTATGCCGTGGCTCAACAAGTACCTGCGTCTTATCGACTTTCACGACGGCGCGAGCGGCGGCAATGGCCACGTAACTGAGGTACGCCAGCGGCTGATGGCTATCCAGGAGAAGGCAGACATGCCGATCCGTGCGGTCTTCATGGACTGGGCGGGACAGATGATCCGCAACTACCTGTTGGGGCAGGGCAAGGCCGTTGAGGGCGGTACGATGTCCCTGGAGCTTTCTGGGCTGGTTGGACGAGCCAAGCGCGAGATCGCTACGCCGTTTGACTGTACGGTATGGATACCACACCAGCTAGCAGGTCGACTGACTAATCGGCCGCCAGCTTCTGTACCGCACCACTCGGAAGCAGAGTGGTGCTCATCATTTGCTAATAACGCGTGGTACGCGTTCTGTCTGGGAACAAAGGATGAAGAGCATAGTGTGGTCCAGATCACGGCGACTAAGACACGACATGGCGAACCTATTCCGCCCGCAATCTGTAAGCTTGACGGTGCATTTTGCCGTCTGCTAGATGTGTCCGACCAGTTTTCGCGCGACCCGGTAAGTCGCCGGCTGGTGCCTACGCAGGAAGTTGAGCAATATCACGAGAACATCACGACATCACGTCGCGGCACCGAGAACGTGCATTCTGAGATCATGAGGACATACGCATGATTGACACTGTGTCGCGCATCAAGGATCTGGGTAAGCACTTGGTGCGCGGTGACGCACCGGTACTGAACCCATACCTATACGATGCGCTGCAGACTAGGTTCGGAGACGTCATGATTGCCAAGCAAGGCGAGGGCTCAGATGGCCACCGCGTTGTTGACAGCAGTGGCGCACGCTACAAGTTCACCAATGCGGGTGAGTATTACCGCGCAAACTGTCCGTTCTGTATGCGTAAGAACGCCGTGGATACCAAACACCGCCTGTGGATTCACCACCGGTGGGGCGTAGGTCTGGACGAAGACGACGAGAATTGCGTTGATGACAAGTTCTGGTGGGCGTGTATCTGCTACAACGAGCAGTGCATGGAAGACCGCGAGAACGTTAAGACACTGCAGAATTGGATCTACGGCGGTATTGGCCGCGAGCGCCATGCCCCCAAGATCAAGATCCGCGAGGGCACGAGTGCAGGTGCGTCACTTGGCCTCACACGATGGCCAGGGCGCTGTATACGTGTAGATCAGTTACGGCCAGAGCACAATGCTTGTCAGTATTTGCTGGGGCGTGGCTTCGATCCTGCGGTGGTTGGCCGCGACTACTGGGTGTCGTACTGCGAGGCGGCTGACGTTGACTTTCCGCTGGCAAATGCCAGGCTCATCATGCCGATCCATATGAACGGCCAGATGGTAGGTTGGCAAGCGCGGCCGCCCTACGACATCAACTGGAAGGCTACAGGACAGCAGAAGTATCTGAACTGTCCGGGCATGAACAGGCGACTGATGCTCTACGGTTTCGACAACTCGAAGGTCTTGCCCTTCTGTATCATCACTGAGGGGGTAACCGATACGTGGGCAATAGGCGCTGGCGCCATTTCATTGCTCGGCAAAAGCATGTCGATGCAGCAAGCTGACCTGATCGTTGCAACGTGGAAGGTGGCAGTGATTGCACTGGATGCGGATGCACAAGACAGAGTACAAGCAATCCGTAATTTGATCAGGAACAAGATACCGCTTATCGTGATTACGTTACCTCCCGGGCTCGATCCCGCGGATATAGAACCAGATTTCTTCTGGGATCTTGTCCATATGGAAGCGACGCGTCAGGGTGTAGACCTGTTGTCGTTAGGCGACAACACGCAGAAAGAGATGAGACTTTGATACCCGACCTCACACGTGATGATCTAGAGGCAATTTTCCGCGGCGACGCGAACAATGCGTACGCTATGCGTTATCCGATGTACCCGTTGCTATCTCCCGGCATGCCGCCCGCTGGCCCCAATATGATCGCGCACGCAAAAGCGCTTGGCGACGACACGCCATACGAATTTGAGGGTAAGGGCAAGGACAAGCGTGCGGTATCTGTGGGATACATGCTCCAGTGTCTCTATTTGCGATGCCTCTACGACAACGAGTTCTCGTTGCCGATCAAGCTCAAAGGTGTTACAGAGCCCGCACGGGTGATTCCGGGGCACCTTTGGAACTCCGCACCTGATGGGCCAAAGTACCTTGAGGACGAGTACCTGGAGGGGCGCCCGCGTGTGATGGTTGTCGGTAAGATGCCGGGACAGGAAGAGCTTCGCGACGGACGCAACCTGTGCGGACCGTCCGGACGCCAACTGCGCGAGACGCTGATCGCTATCGGGGTCGACGAAGCGGACCTCGGAGACTGGTATGTGTGCAACCTGGTGCGCTGGGCGCACCTGAACCCGCAAAGCAGCGCAGTGCCTGCGGCGTGGATCAAGGATTGCCTACCGCTGCTGCACCAGGACATTCGCTTCTACTTGCCGGACTACATACTGTGCCTTGGTGCCGAGGCCACAAAAGCCGTATGCGGATCCGGACACACCGTGAACAACATGATTGGCAGGTACATCGAGATCGAGGAACCGCTGCACGAACCGGGCGATGAGCCCATCATGCACAAGATGAAGGTCATGTCTGTTACGCACCCAGCTGCGGTGCTAAGACGAACCGAGCGGTTCCCGCAGTTCGAAGCAACGTTACGCAACTTCAGTCAACTTATCCGAGGTGAGGAGTTCACCGCTAGCTCAGACAAGGAGATTACGGTTCAATGCGTGTACACGGAACGGGAACTACGGGAGTTGGTCGATTTCGTGCTATCCAAGCCAGGCCTGAAGAAGATAGCTGTAGACGGGGAGTGGCACGGACAGCATCCGGGGGACCCAGGTTCGTACCTACGAACTATCCAGCTCAGCTGGCATGGGAAGCATTCGATCGTCGTCGTACTGAGGCAGCAAGGTGGCGACGCTGTATTCATGCCTTCTATCCCGTCAGCAATATCCCAGCTTCAGCGCCTACTTGACCGCGATGACGTCCAGCTCGGTGGCTCATTCTTCTCGTCTGACCTGCCGTGGCTTGAGCATATCGGACTGCACATAGCGCATCGTTTCTGTGTACCACCCGCTGTTGCAGACGTACGCGGCGGTGACTATGCGGGCGGTTTTGACGTGGCGCTTGCGCATCATGCGTACAACGAGACCGGGGACTTCAAGCTCGAGGTCATGGCGTCGCGCCTTTGCGGCGCAGATCGCTGGGACGCAGCGCTCAACGAGTGGAAGAAGGCGTATCTTGCTGAACGCAAAATGAAGGACGAAGAGTTGGAGGGCTATGGTGAGTGTCCGGACGATATCCTGCTGCCCTACGGCGGTAAGGATGCAGCCTACACACGGCAGCTTATGGACATACACTGCAAGCTTCTCAATGCGGACTTGTTCGGTAACGACTGTTGGACGCCCTTCCATATCAGCATGATGGCCTTCCCGGCCTTCAATGAGATGGGCACGATGGGCGTGAAGGTTGATAGAGAGCGCATCAACGCGCTGACGGATACCTTCCAAGAGGCGCGTACCTCGAAGCTACAGGCGCTACGAGAGGCGATCCATTGGCCAACGTTCAATCCGCGGAGTCCACAGCAAAGCGTAGAGTTCCTCTTTGGACAGGCTTACTCCACCAAGTTCGATAAGGACTCTGGTGAGCGCCTGAGTGTGCGCCCATCTGGCGCAGTCACGCTAAACTTGCCGCCCGTCAAGACGACAGGCAAGGGCAAGCCGTGGGCCTGGGTCGAGGCTAGGGGCGATACCAACAAGTTCTCGCCCTCCACAGACAAGGAAGTATGTGGCATCCTTGGACTGCAGCACCCATTGGCGTTGCAACTACGTGATGTCCGCCTTGTCGACCAGGTGTTGAAATCTGTGTTTCGGCCGCCATTGGTACGCAAGGGCGAGACAGAGATGGCGCGCGACCGTGAGGGTCGTCGTGTCTATGCTGGAGGCATTGCAAAGTTCATTTGCTATGACGAACGTGTCCGCAGCAGCTTTCAGCAGGTCAAGGAAACAGGCCGAGCCTCATCTGCACGGCCTCCGCTGCAGAACATCAGCAAGCGTCGCGAGCAGGACTACAAGCGTATTCTGGGCGACCGCTACAACTGGCCGATCCGTTCCTTCATTGTGAGCAACACCGACGTTGACTACGGGGAGCCTACCGTGCTGGTCGAAGCTGACTACAGGGGCGCTGAGCTACTCGGCATGGCTGTGATGTCGCGTGATCCGACAATGCTGGATCATTGCTTGCGTGCGAATCTGGACGACGATGACCCGAATTTCTACGATATCCATTCACACATCGCCGTGCTCGCCTTCCGTTTGGACTGCGAGCCAACAAAAGCCGGACTCGAGAGTATTGACCAGGTTGGTAAGCGGATAGCTGCCAAGAACATCATCTTCGGCGTAGGCTATGGCCGCACAGCAGAAGCTTGTGCACGCCAATGTCAGGAAGAAGGCGTACCGATTACCACGAGTGAGGCACAGCAGATCATCAACACGATCTTCGAGCTGTATCCCGGTATTCCGCGGCTCCAAGATGCGCTGCGTGCGCGTGTATCTGAGCCGGGCTGGATCAAGAACTGCTTTGGGCGCTATCGGCGCTTCATCGCAACAAGCGACCGCGGAGCGATGGGCGAGCTTGAGCGTCAAGCATTGAACTTCCCGTTCCAGTCGATGGTCGCCGACGCTGTAAGCACGGCACTTTACTACTTGTACAGGCATCAACGTAAGTCAGAGCTTGGGTACAAGATTGCCCTCCAGTTGCATGACGCTGTCATTCTGGAGGTACCGCTACGCAGCCTGGATGCTGTTTGTCATGAAATCCTTCCGGAGTGCATGGTAGAAAGCGTCCCGTTTAGGGCATGCGATCTCAGCGGTGTCCCTTTCACGGACAGCCCTGAGTATCGGTTCGGCATCGACGTCGATGTTGCCACCCGTTGGGGTGTGAAGCTGTCGTTACAGGAGTGCGATGAGCTGGGTATCAGCCACGAATATGGCTCCGCTAAAGCAGGCTAATGGGGCTTGTTTTGCTGGGGCGTTTGTGCCATAATCAGCTACTTAACTTCCATACGACAGCTTACCAACTTGTACCTTTTTTCAGTAAGGAGGCGTGAATGGCACGTCAAGGAGCCGTAGCGACAGGTCGCTACAGAATGAGTCGCGAGGGGCAGAGTTCTGCTCGCGGGCTGCAAGGGATGTACATCTTGCAGGAAGGAGCCGGTTGTCAAATCTACCGGCCAACATGGCAGGGAACACGAACGATCTTTCGGCCGTTCCCAGGGCGAAATCCCGAGAACACTGCAGAGTGGGATCCGTTCCGCCTATCGGATGAGGATCGTGACTTCGGAGACTGGATCCGCCGCTATGACATGGCGTTCAGCTTCGGTGTTCCGGGGATCACTTTTGTCCTCAAGAACCCGTGCGACAAGGCACTGGACGACCAGCAAAATCCGGTCTGGATGCTCTTCCGCGCCCTCACCCAAGCGGTGAAGGCCGGCCAAGGCGAACAGAGCTGGAACCCGCTGATCTTCGGCGCAACAGGTCGCGCTGCGCCCATCAACGCCCCAAAAGATGGTTACATCATGCAGGGCATTCTGATGGAGCACAAGTCGCAACCGCAGAACCCGCCGAAGGGATGCATGATGGAGCACCAGCCCATCGTGCTCCTGATGAGTCAGTCCGCCGGTGCGTCGCTCATCGACAAGCTGTCCGAGAAGGACGCCGAGGGCAACTGGGTCTACAACGACCTAACAGACCTCGACGCTGGCGGATTCATCCAGTTCCACCAGGCCGGTACGCAAACGCAGTACCAGCAGGGCGGTAACGCTGGCGGGCGCCAAATGGGCACTAACGCCGTAGGTGGCGGCCCCGCGGACAGCAACCGCTACGAGGTCGAGATCCGCGAGAACTACAACGGCATTTCGCCGACGTTCGAGAACGTGCAGGAGATCGCGCAGGCACACGTCAAGCCGTGGGACGATATTATCCGTATCCCATCGACCGAGGAACAGGTCCGCATGCTTTGCGGCGCTGGCATCCCCGCGTCTGCTATCATCTATGCCCTTGGCGACGTCTACGGGGATTTTATCCCACAGCACGTGTACGACCAGGCGAAAGCCCAGTCGTCGAGGACGTCGGTTCCGTTTGAGAGTACGGAAGCGGCACCTGCTGCAAGTCCTATGGGCCCGGCTACACCGAGCCCGCAACAGGACCCAAGCCTACCTGCCACGCAAGAGCAGCCGTCGCAGCCCGTAGCTGCGCAGCCTGCAACACCGGCAGAGGCACCGGCAGCGACACCGATGACCGGTGCCCCGATGACCGGTGCCCCAATGACGGGGGCCCCGGCAGCGGCAGCGCCTGCGCAGGGTTTCGACCCGCCGCCGACGCATGCTGACGCTGATCGCAGCAAAGCCACGACGGATGCCCTTGAAAAGGCACGTCAACGGGCGGCTGGAGCAGCAACGACGTAGCATCAATAGTCCCCCACAAGGCCCAGCAGCGCGCTAGTTTGCACGCTCTAGCCGCTCAGGGCCTCGTGGGGGCTTTTTTCTTTGAGGGACAAATGGCAAAGCGAAAAGCGAAGAAGGACATTGAGGAGCCCGTATCTGGTCGCCCCATCAAGATGGATACGCTCTTCAGCAAAACGGTCGAGGCTGTGCAGGCGAGGATGCAGAAGAAGGGTATGCTTGTTGGGCATAACCCTGTGATCACTGTGCTGCCAGTGCCGGCTTTCATCATTCGATACCTATACCAGAATGAGGGGCTTCCGCTCAGCTGCATCTACCAAATCGTTGGCCCGCAGGCCTCATACAAGTCCACCTTTGCCATCGAGAAACTGCGATGGCATCGCTTGTGCGGCGGCGGAGGCATGCTGGCAGAAGCTGAGACCAAACCAACACCGGAGCTACGCAACAGCGTACTGAATTGGGACACTGATGCGCTCCACATCGAGGACTGCAACTCTGCAGAGGACTGGCAGTCAAAGATCACGTGGTTCACACGTGACTTCCAGAAGCGCTGCGAGGCGGCAAACGGCCCCGGGCGTATCTATCCATGGTGCGCTATCGTTGACTCACTGACCGGCAAGGCCAGCGAGAAGACGCTACAGAATATCGCTGAGCGCGGCTACGCAGGCGCACACTACCCGGTTGAAGCCAGGAACATGGCAGATTTCATGCGGGCACACCCGCAGTTGCTGCTTGGCTGGCCGTTCACCTTTGTCGGTGTCAACCACCTGAAGCTCGCCAAACAGGAAGACGGCTCTGTCGATTACAACATCCCGGGCGGGTGGGCGCTGAAGTTCCAGTGCTCGGCCATCATCGAGATGGAGCGCATGGGCGCAATCAAGGAGTTCAACAACTACAAGGTTGCCAGCCTCAGGCTGCATACCATCAAGAACTCATACGGCCCGGACAACATCCGCGCCCATGTGCGGTTCAAGACGTGGTACAACGAGGACGCACCAGGCGTTATGCGACTACACAGTCGTTTTGAGTGGTGGGAGGCGTCCATCAACTTCATCGCTACCGGCATGGGCTTATCCGCGGCCAAGAAGAAGCTGCTGGTACCCAAGATGCAGGAAGCCTGCGACGTGCACGAGAAGTCAGGTGGAAGCAAGGGCAAGCTCTACTGGTCGAAGGCGCTGGGCGTGACGTCAGCAGATGCTATGTCTGGGCATGACCTAGGCATGCTTCTGGAGGCCAACCCGGACGTGCTGTCTGCACTGTATGACGTTACCGGCGTACAGCGTCGCCACTTTTTCCGTCCTGGCGTTGACTTCATGAAGCAGCTCGAAGACTATGCGTACATTGAGCAACAGGCGGACGCAGCAGACGACAAGCTGAAACTGGCACAAGCCCTACAGGCTGGCATTGCTGTCGAGCCTTCTGTTGCCCCGTTGCGAACGATGCAGCCAGAGAAGCCAGAGGCAACTGAGGAGCTATGACGCGTACGCCTGAGCAGGTGGCAGATGAGCTCGGCCAGCGGGGCTACACGCTTGATACCTCGGCGCAGATGCCAAGGAGCTTGGACAGCTATTTCAGGACTACTAAGCCCAAGGACTTACGATGACAGACGAACGTGAGCCGTGGAGCCAGTTCTCTGCCGGCAAGCAAGAAGCACGTGTAGGCAGTGGCTTACAGCTAGAGCATGACGCCGTGGGTCGTATCATTACGCGCATGGGACTTTCAAGTCAGCGCGCTACCATACTGCAACACGGCGGCGGGCGCGCATTGACCTTCAAGTCATTACGGGCTGTCACGGGCTTTCCGTTGCGTATGCGTACAGTCGCCTTTGACCGTGCCACCTTGCATCACCTGGGTTCCGACATCATGAAGCGACCCGGTAAGTCAGCAGTCTTCGTTGCGCTTGAGGAGTTTTGCGACGAGCAAGAGATTGATGACCAAACGCCAGCGGGTATTGTGTTCTCGTGGGACCGTCAGCGGCACATGGTATTCCACAACTATGAGTCGCTTGAGCTAGGCAGCGCAGGCATGTGGTTTACCCACCGCGGGCGCCCGTACTTCACGCAGTCGCTGACGCAGCTGCTATCGCGCCTCGAAGCCCCGGAACTTTGGTGAGTTTGTTCACATGAACAAGATCGAACCCGTCGAGATGGTAGAACAGCCAGCAAGCCGCACATTCAGTACAGGTGAGCTGGCTGTTCTTCGTACGCAGCTGGAGGAGATGGATCAGCATACGATCCGTGTCCCAATCAGCGCGCCAAGCGACATCGAGCTAGATGGCACATGTTGCCTCAAGGAATCTGGATTTCGGCTATCGCCGCTTGCGCTACAGCATATCTGCAAGTACACGGCACGCGGACTATGGTCGCTGACAACGGACATTGGTGGAGCTACGCGTACTGCGCGCTCATTCGATCAAGTCATATCAGTGCCGTTAGCGGCCCAGCTCATAAACTCCTGCACCAAACTGCGCTTCCGCGCTGTTGATGGGATCTGTGGGCGACACATGATCCAGGACCATCTGACCAAGACCGTTGATGGTGTGGTGGGCCCGCGGTATCACCTACTGCCGAACCACCAGCTGTTGTGCAGCGCTATCGAGCTGATGGCTGACCACGAGATACCCATGGTGTTCCACAGTGGTGAGCTGATTGGGCGCCGTATGAGTCTGACGTTCTTGGCATCAAAGGCCATTGGTCAGCTGGCTACGGGGGAGCATCTATTTGGTGGGTGCTACCTTACCAACAGCGAGGCCGGTGAGTGTGGTGTTCGTGGTGCGCTCGTATTGCAGGTAGCTGGCACGCAGATGCGCTGCCAGGCACCGATGCGTCGTATTGCCCACGCCGGCAAGAAGTTCATGATGCGGCTTGGACGCATGCTTACGGCCGTGCTGGGCCGCTGGGAAGCCTTGAAAGAGACTGCTCAAGATACGGCACACCTGTCCGACCCGTTGATGACCTTCACTGGTGGCAAGTTGGACACAGGACGCAGACGACGCATTGAAAGCAGGCTAGCCAAGAACATGGATACGGCACTTGCAGAGCATGCGATGCGTCAGGCGCTCTTCATGGGGGCTGAGGGCACGGTTGTGCCCAAGTCCGTAACCCAACGCGAGATTGCTTGCCGCACTGTTCGGGACCTATTCATCATCTTGATGCGGCTGGCCGACGGACAATACCCAGATGTACGAGAGGCACTGGAACGCACTGCGTTCGAGGTGCTCAACAAGAAGATACAACTTTAGGGAGGCATGATGGCTAAGACCACATTGCCAGCGAAGGTCGAGGAGTACACAGCACTCCAAGCGCAGTCCTCATTCACGAAGGCGGAAACGACCGCGTTCAAGGAACTGGATAGCTACATCAAGAAGTACGTGAAGGAGAACATCCTTTGGTACTGGGAGCTTGGCCAGCGCGTCGCCAAGATCTACAAGGCGGCCAAGAAAAACAAGGACGTGTACGGTACGCGCCTACTTCTACGGCTCGCCAAGGGCCTTGGGTACAAGACCGACCGGCAGCTACACAACGCCATGGACGTCGTCGACCGCTTCGGTACGAAGGCGGCATTCACGAAGTACCTCAAGATGCGCGGCGAAGCCGGCAACATGCTGCAATGGTCGCACCTGGTGTACCTGGCCAACGTCGGCGACCTCGATATACGGATGCAGCTTGCTGCCTCGTCACTCGAGCAGTGTTGGACGGCGGAGGAGCTCTGGAGCAAGGTCAAAGAGCTATGTGCGCGTGAACCGCGTGGTAGCGGACGGCCGCCCAGCATCAAGATCCCCGGAACGGCGCGTGCGTGCCTTACGCATGTACAATCGCAGGCTGCCAAGTTTGTCAGCAACTGTGACCATGCGTGGACAGGCGACGCGTTCGACTTGATCGCCACGGTCAAGGACATCCCGGCCGACAAGCTGAACGACACGCTGCTGAGCGCTGTCCTGGAGACCCGTGAGCGCATAGTCGAGCTGCGTGCGCGTGCGGATCAGATGGACCGCGTGCTCTCGGATACGCGTGTCAGCATCGAGGCGCGAATGGCTAAGCAGGCGGCGCTAGCCGACGCAGCCGCCGCTGCGGACGAGGACGCCGAGCCGAGCGACCCTGAGGTACAGGACGACGATGACCCCGACGCTATCAATATGGCCAAGCTGAAGTCTCAGCAGGCGCGCGAGGCGCGTGCAGTCAAACGCCAGAAGGCCAAGAAGCGCAAGGGGCGTGTTGGCGTAAGCAAATGACGGATCAGAGCGCACCAAAACCGCTCTTCACAGTCTGCTGTTTGTTCTATGGGGACTATCCGCGTCTGGTTGAGCGACTACTAGCGTCGCTCGCCACGACGCTGCCCCCGCACTGCTATGAGCTACGCATCGGCACCAATGACGTATGCGGTGAGGGCTTGAGCATGCTTAACCACATGATCAAACAGTGGTGGCCTACGCGGCCAAGACTGAAGATCGATGGTGACGAGCCGTATCATAAGTACCCAATGATGCGACGCCTCTTTTACGCGCTACCGATCACCACGCCCTACGTGATGTGGTTCGATGACGACTCGTTCATCAAGCCATCCGGACACCATGCTACGAATGCGTGGCACGAGCGTGTAGCCAAAGCAATGGAGCACTACGAGATGATTGGTGCGCCTTACAGCAAACGGCTAGAAGGCAATCAGCTCGGCTACATCCAGGATCAGCCGTGGTATACCGGCAAGACCCACCGTCGCAATGCGAGCATTGACTTTGTGACTGGTGGTTGGTGGACAATACATACGAGCGCGCTCTTACGCCATGATTGGCCGCCGGTTGAGCTCGAGCACAATGGCGGCGATGTGCTGCTTGGCGTGCTGTGTAAAGAGCAAGGCTATCGTATGGGCAGGTTCACGCAGGATCTAGGCATCAACTGCAATGATTCGGGCGAGTGCTCAACAGCACCACGCCGCGGCTTCTCACAGAAGCCGCTTGGCGCAAACTACTCACCAAATGTACCAGTTACGCCACCGTTACGGCGTAACTGGTTGGACATGCTAGACGGAAAGCAATGAGCCGCGAACACACAGCAGAACTACTGGACATCGAAGGGTTCCTGTCTGCGCAGGCACTACCACACCGACCACTAAAGCGCGCGGGCACTGCTGTCTGGAAGGTTCGTGCAGAGCCGCTGGACTTCACGAAGCCCGACGGCCCGCTTGCGTGGGCGCTAAGTCGTGGGGGCGAGCTGATTCGCATCCCCCTTATCCCGTATCGCGCAGAGCGTGATCCGGCAAAGGCAATGCTGGGCGCCATGGACGTGATCCAACGCTATACAGAGGCCGTACCCAATGCTGTGCGTACGCACATCATACTGGGGCAACCGATTCAGGACCTTAGCACAGAGGGCGAAGACGTCTTTCGCTTCTGGGTAGGGTTCGCAGCAAAACTACACTGAGAGGTACACATGGTTACAGATTTGAACCAACGCGCTGCGGTACCGCCATTGACGCCACCGCAGCCGGCGCCGGTGCCACAACCGCCAGCGCCAGCGCAGCCTACGCTTGAGGACTACGCAGCCAGTATTGGCCAGTTCAGCGCAGAGCTGCAGCGGCAATCCACGGCATACGGGCACTTTCGTGGCGTTGTAGCGGCGATCGAGGAACTGCAACAAAACCCACACGCAGAGCGTCCGGAGCTGCCGCAGATCGTCATACGTCAACCACAAGTTGACGCAGCGCCGCTTGAGATATGCGTCGACATGAATGTGCTACCGGCGGCGGAGCTGCTGCAACTGGCGCCGTTGTTCACATACATCGAAGGCAGTGCTGGCGAGGAGCTATTGGGCGCATGGGAGGGGTTGCACCGCATAACCGCCACTACACAGCCAATCATAGCGGCTGTGCGGCAGGAGCAGCAACGTGGAGCCTGATACCGTCCAGGCCTCAGACGTCATGGATGATTGCCAGCGTTTAGCACACGATGGCTATCGTGTGACTGCCGACATCCCAGATGCCGCAGATACAGACAGCAACAAGCAGATCACGCTGTTGATCCAATTGTGGGTGCGCGGGCAGGTAGTAAAGCAGACCAGGATCAGCGCCGTGGACGACACGCCAGAAAACCGCACCGCGTTGACGCGACAGTTGCCGGTCATCACTGCGATGCTTGAGTTCATGAATACCGGAGGCGAACCGCGCTACCTGAGAAATCTGGCAGTGCTGCTGGATACGCATGTACCCGCATTGACACCTAAAGGCTTCGAGCTGGTGGCTGTCGATGCTACTCTTGACCGTACGCACTACTACAAAGACGACAACGGCAAGTACTTTGCCGCTGTACGTGGGGTACTGTCCTGCAAGATGGATGACGACGCGGTACTTGAGCTGATTCATGAGCTGCAGCAGCCGTACCAGGATGACGCACCATAGTGTCGCGGCCCCGCGGTATAGCCTCTCCCGTATCTTTGCACTACGGGAGAGGCTAGCCAACGATGTGCTCAGCGAGTTCTGTGGCTTTGCGCCAGAGGGCCGACACTTCGAGGAACTTGTTGACCTGCTGTGTGAGGCTATCCCTCGTGTGGACAGGCTTGTCATGTGGGACAGTGTCCGCAGTATCGCTGGCTGTACGTTGCGAGAGGAGAACCTTCGCAACATGTGCTGGCGCATTGCTGGCAATGTGGAGTTACTGCGTACGGGCGTCGCCGTACCGCCATGGCACCTGCAGCAGGAAGCGGAATGGGCGCCAGTCCAAGTCCTTGCGTGGGAACCGGCACGTTCAGCGCGAGGTCGGCGCGGCGGACGCTTCACGATGCGCATACTGGCGGGCACCGCCTGCCCGATGCGCGTTAGAACATTCTGGACCGTAGGCTTCTGTCGGTTCATCGCACGCCGCGCAGGGTACACCGCACGGCGTCATGGCCTACCATTTGCGCATCCATCAGAGCTCGTCAATCTGCGTATCTGGGTCCAGATCGAGCCTGATCGTTGTCGACCCGGTGTTCCGGGCTTCCAAGAGGTAGGCTGCACGTCAAGCCTACGCAAGTGGAACCGGCAAATCATTAAGATGCGTTTCCGGCGCGACTGGGCGTGTCCACACAACTACACCCACTACTGTTACCAGTGCCCAGTAGGGTACATGGAATGTCCAGCAGCCACCCACGCGGAGACGCACGATGCCAGACAACAAAGCGATGCTGGCGGAAGTTAAAAAACGCCAAGAACTGCACGCGATGTCGCGCTTTGCCGCGCGCTTAATATCGCAATACCAGACGGAGAAGAACAGAGCGCCGGGCGCCAGCCGCGCGGTGTTCGCATACGAGGAGACACAGATGAGTCAGGCCACGAAGAAGACAAAGTCGAAGAAACTCTCGACGAAGAAGCTGCTGAGACTGGCCGTTGAGCACGTAGAGTTTGCTCCGCACCACAGCCAAGCAGCCAGCGCCCTGGTTATTGCCAGGACACTACTCAAACTCAGTACAACTGCACGCGAACTCAGATTGGAGGAACTGCCCGAAGAAGAGCTCCTAGCAGAACTACGCCGACGCAACCCAGAAGCGGGCTTTGACGTCTCACGCTGACAAAGCCTCATACAGCATTCACAGGTAGCAACGCTACCATTCCTACGTAGACACACGAGGAAAGATGTTACTATGGGACTGTGTACCCCACTGCCGTACATACGGAGCACAATAAATGGCTTCCTATATATCTGTGACCACAAGACGTGCCCAATGCATAGCCATTTTGCGGGCCCCACAGAGTTCGGGCAGCACTGCTGCGGCGAGCATAATCAATCGCTGAACCGTCATGGCGGTCCGCAGCGGATGCCTGACGCAATTGCAAATGCTACGCGGTGGCCTGATACAAGCAGACGTAAATGTCTACGCAGGCGTAATAAGGGTCAGAACTATCAGGCTAAGCCGTGGTTCGATAACCTGCCGCGCGTAATTCTGGTCAACACCACCAGCGAGCCGTTCAGCAAAGTGGACCACGAGAATGTTCCAATCACTGATGAGTGGCGATGGCAGCACATGCTAGAGCCAATGATGTGGCCAGCCGCGGCTAGACACTGCTGGCTCTTTCTCTCATCCTACCCCAAACGCCAAGTCGATTTCTATTTGCGCACACTGGAACGCTATCACTATTGGCCGGCCAACGTATGGCTTGGCTCCTCGGTTCGTACACAAGCGGATCTAGACGTCGTTACGCATCAGTATGCGCGTGCACCTGCTGTCCACAAGTTCTTGAACATCCAGCCACAGATCGCAAAGATCAACCTGGCTAACAGCCTTGTCGGTATTGACTGGGTCACTCATTGCGGCACTGCGGCCAACAACTCGCCGGAACCGGCATATCCGTTCGTGCTGGACTGGATTGGCGAGATTCGTCACGCCTGCAAAGCAGCCAAGGTGCCGTACTTCCTCGTCGGAATCGGTACGAACCCGCATCGGATGAAAATCGAGGCCGGGCGGCTCGTGCCTGCGCCTATTAGAGTGAAGAGCGGGCGCGGTAAGGGCTGGGACAGATGGCCGAGTTGTTGGCCGCTGACTGATATCAAAATCGTGGCAAGCCTGAATGCCAGGCTGGCCCGTAGAGATACAGCGCTACAACTACGACACGTGCCGCGTCAGGTGATCCGCAGAACCTGCACGGAGGCCCAAATAGCGGCGCCGACGGCACCACTTGAATTCACGACGGCCAGGTGATAAGATTGGCCACATGGCCAAAGAACACCTGTTTCAACTACGAAGAAATGACGCCCGTACCCAGCGTGACCCGTGGTACACTCCCGAGCGGGATATTGCGCACATTGGACCCAATATCGTCCACGGCGCAATGGTCTCTATCGAGGAAAAGTACTGGGAACCGTGGTTCCGAGACTTCCTGCATGACAATGGTGTCACGTACCAGGAGGTTCTCGACACGGAGGCGCCGCGCAAAATGGCGCGGGCCCTCTCCCAGGTCATAAAGCTCAAGAACCCTGCTGTGGCACTGGAGCAGTCCGGCTTCTCGGACCTGCGACCCGCCATACAGGCCTTGTTCTATGTACGGCTCGGCCAGGTACTCCTGGCGACTGTCTGGTCCGGTGTGAAGGACGTTGGTAAGCCCGACGACGGGCCGCCAGCGTCCTTCCAGGACCTGCTTAACGACATCAACACCCAGTTCCACGAAATCATAGCCTCGGAGCATGCGGATGAGCCGCAAGGGCCCGGGCGTTTGTGCCGTTGCACCAAAGAGACGCCTTAGGCACCCCCGCGTGGTCATTCTTGACCGCGCAGCACAGCATATTGCTATCATGTCCTCACACTGGTTTGAACGCTTCGCCGGTCGCTTCCACTTCCCACAGAACTACACGACTGTGGACGTGGAGACGAATGGCGTAAGTCCAACACAGAGCTTCATCTGCTCAATCGGACACACGATTGTGCGCGCAGGTGTCCCCACTCAAACCAACGAGGTCTACCTGAATTGGCCAAACCACCCTGATATCAATCACGAACAGTTCCAGCAGGACCTGCTGCGAACACAGGTCGCAATGGAGCGGCAAGGCAAGCCGTTCCACCACACGTGGGAGGTTCTGCGCAACCAGGGTGAGGATCCTATTGAGGTCCTCCGCAACCATCTCGACCTGTTCGAGCAAATGGAGGCCCGCCGCGAGGTCGCTGTCATGCACAATGGCTGGCGCTTCGACGTTGAGTTCTTCCAGGCGCACTTCCACAACTGGCTACGCATCCCGTTCGTGTTTGACCCTGAGCTGGTCTACGACACGGGAATTGCAGAAAAGGCCAGTCAGTTGCAAGATCAGGATGATCCATTGCCGCTGGCGGGAGAAACCATGCAGCAGTTTGCATGGCGGATCGGTGGTTTGCGCCGCCGCGGCGTCTTCTGGGCGCTGGATTCGCACTGCAACGAGCGCTACAAGCTCTTTGAGAAGGCCGGCATGGCGGAAACTGATGCACACCGCAGCGGCGCAGATAGCCTGCTGCTGTGCCATCTGATGAACTCGCACGCCGAGCTTGCAGGCATGTCGAACAAGATCGACCTGTCTGTCGAAGGCAATCAGACCGTAGTTGTTGATGACGCTGATGGCGAAGGTTAAGCAATACCGTACACCAGAAGCGCTCGCAGCAGCACTCAAGGCACGTGCTGCTAACAAGGTACGCCTTCTCGGTGTCGATCTAGGCACAAACTGCGGTGTAGCATGGGCTGATGTTGTACCCAAGAAGCCGCTGTGTGATGCCACGCTATTTGCCGGGCAGCTCGATCTGAGTGTGCTGCCATACGAAACCGGCCCTCTTCGCTTCATCCGGCTCAAGCAGTTCCTCAGTGTGCTGCAGCCGGATGCGATTGGGTTTGAGGACGTGAAGTATACGCCAACTGTCAAGAATGGCGGCCCTATTGGCGTTATCATGTCGCGCATATCCAAGTCCGCCGAGCTACTTGGCGGGCTGAAGGTCATCCTTGCCACGTGGGCAGAGGAGACAGAGGTACCGCTGCAGAGCTTGGGGATCGGTCAGATCAAGAAGTACGCCACCAACAAAGGCAACGCAGGGAAGGAAGCTATGATCGCTGCTGCTAACGAACGGTACGGCGTCAATCTGGATGCCAAGGACTACAAGTCCACCGGCGTTGACAACCTTGCAGACGCGCTGCACATCTGCGCCATGATGATCGAGGGTTACACTGTGGGATTGAGTACGTGACCCCGTACATTCGGCTTGTGGGCCCTTGTCAGTACCCATCGTGTACCCGAGTCCACGGAAATGCTGCAGACATGTTTGCCGAAGAGTATCTGAACTACTCAGCAGCAATACCTGAGCTTTCGTGGATGCATAATACATGCGCAGTACGTTTCCTTAACGAGGCAAGAATGCCTGGTGTATTGGCGATGCAGTGGGGGCAGTATGGGGGCGTCCTACAAACTGCAGCATACAGTAGATCGCTCCAAATCGGCACGCGCGGCAAGTACTTCGTGACCATCAACAGCAGCAGGACACGATATACGTCAAGCAACATGATAATCTGGGTACCTGACTACCATATCACAGTCCTCTGTGACGGCCACTGGGTAGGCGGCTCGGTGTCGCCCTCATTCACGGACGCGTTGCAATATGCCAAGCGTCAAATACAGTGGGACCGACGAGAGGGCCAGAAACTACGCATTACGCAGGCCGCTACTATGCAGATTGCACCTACCCGTAACCTACGGAGGATACGCCTCAAGTCATGAGTACATGGCCCCCGTTTCACTATGAGACAACGTGCGCACATCCGCAGTGCCAACGCCCAAAGGACATTGGGCTTAACGTAGCTGCTATCAAGCATCCGGTGGTAGATAGGGAAAAACACGGTGAGTACGCGTGCATTACATGGGCGCATATCTCCTGCGCGAGTCGGATGCTTGTGGCCATAGCCACACATCGCGGTGTAACGCTCGTGTGGGATCACTGGGGCACACAGATGATGGGCACGAATGCCATATACACGTCTGCACCGTTTATCGTAGCGGATGAACTGGTACCGAGTCCACCGCGTTTCCGTCCACGCGTTGGCAGCCCAGACGCATGCTATTCTGCGAGCATTACGCCAAGCCACATAAAGTCTATAGGCAATGGCGCTACGCTATGGTTTCCCAACTATTGGCTTGCCATGTTCTGTAACGGAGTGCCAACACTACGTACGATATGCGCATCACTTACGCATGCCGGGGAGGTCGCTGCAGCATGTGTGAAAAGAGAGCTGCAGCTCGACAAGGAGGTCGCTAAGGAGCGAAAGGCCGCACAAGCAGCGGAACTACACGTACGTAACCCCAGAAGGATACGACTCAAATCTTGTTCACAGGAACAAACTTAGGAGGCAATGTGCCTAACACAGTGCTATTTGTGGGAGCAACGATAAAAGCCGCTCAAGACTGCGACCAATTCTTTGGCCCAGTGAAGATACCCGGATCGATGACCAGGCAGGCAACGATCGACAACCATCATAACAAGGTGCTGGAGGCGCGTGGCGAACACAAGCACGCTGATGCCTGCGCATATGCCGGAAGCGTGCTGGGCAATGACCAGCAGTACGAGAATCGCGTGCATCATCCATACCTAGCCGTACTCGCTTCCGTAGCTGTCCACGATGTGGACGGCAAGACGCTGTACCAGCAAACCGCGACAGATCCGATATCTCGGGGCAAAGTGGCGATACCGCTGCTTGGCTTCTTCAGAGAGAACTACCCACGGCAGTTCTCTGCGTCGCTACGTCACGGTACGGATGCAGACGCCGACGTACTAATCTTCGGCTTCAGCATCAAGCAGATCCTGCGCATTGCAGCCGCTGAAGTGCTGGGCCGGAATGCCGAGGCCCCCGATACTGAGCAGCTTCCGCTGCCTGTACGCCTATGGCACAATCCCACAGGCGTATTCGATCCGCTTGACATTCTGTTGCCCGTAGGCGATCGTAAAGAGTTGGATGTCTACAGCCTGCTGCGCTTCTTCAAGCTCGAGGCAACGCCGCTGGAGATGGCAACGGACGCCAGTAAGTTGGCAGATGTAACCAGACTACTTGTGGAGAGGGCGCAACTCGCGTAAGCACCTATGCCAGCACCTGAACGCCCTGGTAAACAGTGGTCCGACAAGCTTGAGCGTACGCCCATGCCGTCGGCCGACATGAAGTTCATGGCTGCGGACTATGCGGAGGAGTGGCACTTCTTCAATCATGGCGCACTGTTTGCCTTTGCTGGCCTGACAACAGATCCGGTCGCAGACTGGTTTGCACAGCAACCAGAGGGCATGGAGGTGCTGATGCAGCCATACAAGCGCGAGCTCTTTGAGGGGCTAGCGGGCGACAACGCCGTACAGGCGTTATCACCGCGCGGCGTGCCGTGGAGCAATGTGCTGTGTGCCGTCAGGAAGGAGTTCTGGGAGTCATTGTGGCTTACTGTGGGCGGTGTAGCTGTTGTTGACCGACCAGCACAAGTCTACTCCCAGGTCTTCTCCGGCGACATCGAGATGCTTGACCCGGGCGAAGTTGAGCGTCACACTATCTTACAGCCTGGCGTACGCACGATTACCGTTACGGTGTTTTGTGTTGATGGCAACAAGGCGCGATGGGAGATACGTCCAGCTGCAAGTGCGGCTGGTGTCCCCCGCTTCGTGCAGGTGCCGCCACGGCCGGAGGTAGTGAGCATGGGACGCGCTGTGCTATCTGGCGACCTAGAGCACCTGCAGCACAAGGACAATCCTGCGTTCCAGCCGCTCCTGGACAAATTCAAGTCGATTGTGACCGGAGGAAACCAACATGAGGGTGGTTCTAACCACACCAACGGCTCTTGAGGGGTCGTGGCAGCTACAAGACGCAGAGGGCAAGGTGGTAGCCGACAGCAAGAACCTGACCGGCGCTAAGCTGGTGATTACGCCGCACTTCTACCAGAGTGTGCTCGTACAGACGCTGCTGCGAGTCATCACGCATGGCGCAAAGGGCCGGCAGCAGAAACAGGCGCTGCGTATCGGTGCGACCTCTGGAAAGATCGCTGCACACGATCTGGACAAGCCCGCCAAGCCCATCGTACCCAAGTTTGACGCTGCGTCGCCACGTGTACCTAAACCCAAAACGGATGCGAAATGAGCGCCCCCGACATTACATGCGCGGAAGCGCACGACGCTGAAGTGAAGCGTGTGGCGCGTAGCCTCGGGCAGGCGCTGCAGGAACACGATGCGGTTGCACCTACTGTCACGGAGGCGCTAACGCCGTCTGAGACTGAAGAGGTACTGAAGCGGCTGATACAGGCGCTGCAGCTCGCGAGCGAAACGTTGTCCAGCGATGTCCGCGGACGCATCTGGATCGTACATGGCACCATCGGCGATGCCGGGACCGTACAGACCTGCGAGACACGCAAGGAGCTCTTCGACTTCATCGAGAAGCTACGTGCGCAGCAGAACGCTGATCTGGCCAACGAGTACTACTTGCACATTTTCTACGGGCAGCGGTGGCAGATCCAGAAGGGCCGCGTGTGGAAGCTGTGGGACGGCCAGGCATTCGAGGCTATTGGAGACGACGACGTCGCCGACTACCTTGATGGTTCTGGCAGTATGCGCTCGCAAGCAACCATGGAACACGCGCTGGCAACTTCTCGAGAACCTACTGCCCGCGACATACCTACGCCATCCGAATGGGTGCAGGATGCCGCGGAAGAAGCTGAGGCAGCAGCCGAAGAACTGCAAACTGCGCCGCGTGTTGTCGGCGAAGATCCACCGGAGCCGGCAGCGCCGCCCGATACCGATCCCGACATCACAGATTAACCTGTCGCCATAAACCGGGCATTATAAAGAGCCGGACCTTAAAGGGTCCTGGCTCTTTTTTTGTCCCTAGCCGGGAGGAGATGGTGATGCGTAGAGACTTTGCGTATGAGTGAGGCGGGAACTGCCGCCGCTGCGGCGTTTCGTGACACGCCGCTACCCTTCTTGACCCGTCGCGGCTACGTACACAAGATCGAGTACGATGTCACGACGGCGGGCAGGACCTACTACGCGCGGATCGTCTACAAAACTGAGGATGATTGCGCGCGTGCTGGAGTACCGTATACGCCCCACGTTGGGGTAAGCCAACTGCAGGGTACGCCGCTTAGAGGGCGACCGATGGAGCTGTTGGCTACCGAGGAGGACTACCACAGGATGCGGCATTGTCTGCCATACAAGATACCGTCAGCTGACGGTACCTTCGTGTTGGCATGGGAGCCGCGTCCACCACTGGAGTCGACATGACTGAGATAGCGATGCTGCAGATGGGCGGCGTAAAGGCCGCAGTGAACGTTAGCGAAAAGGCCGAGAAGCCACAGTTTCATGCTACCATGCCGCAGGTGAACGTGCTGGCTGACCACCTATTCGCGCTGTACAAGCAGGGGGCACACTGGCCGAAGTCAGTGTTCTCCGAGCACAGTAGCTCTGTAATCTTGCAGGCCGTACGCCTATTTTGCCAGCAGGTGAACTACGAGCGTAGCCAGCACGATATGCCGCAGTTGGACCCATTGCAGCTAGAAGTGCTTGTCGCTGCGCAGACCGTAGCGCTAGTGCCACCGCTGCAAGCGTTGTGTGCCTGGACCGTCCTGGCGCGGATTGGTGCACGTGCCATGCGAGCAAAGCTCGCAGGTCATGTGGCCATACTGCCAATGCCACCACGCAGCGGGGTCAAACTGAGCCGACCGGCAGACAACGTGGGCAAGACCCACTATGTTGTCACGCACGTATACGGCGATCACTTCATGTGTCGCGGGTACGTGTTGCGCTGTAAGGACAACGGGGAGTGGGAGCTTGGTGCAGCTGGCGGTAACAGGTGGCTGAAGGACCTGTGGCTTACGCCAGGGCTGCAAACGATCAACGCATTGCTTGAGGCCAAGAAGCAAAAACTGCAACGCGGACACCACGGCAGTAGACGTCTGCAGCGAAGCTGCAACAGCTACCGGCGTAGGATCGAACACGCGCGTGAAGCAGCAGGGCTTAGCACCAAGAATTTTGGTGCAGCCGGGGGAACACGCCTTGATCTCGAGAACAGGGCCATCATGGACGCCTCTTTGGCGTGCATCAGGGCAATGCTGGCACAGGTGATTGTTTACCGGGAGGACGGTGTCCTCGACGGTATTGTCAGCCGGTGCAAGTCCACAAAGGCCGCGCTGCTTGCTGATGCAACAGCGGCAGGTCCGGACGCGCAGGCCTTTCGCTACCACCTACAGCGCTGGCAAACTGCACACAACCACTTCAAGCCAGTACGTGGACCGCTTGTCTTCCCGCGCGGGTACATGGTCTTCCCTGCAGCAAGTGTGCCAGCCGGCATCCCGCCAGACGCCCATACGGCAGACATTATGGGCGTGGCAGGCGTCGCAGTGAGTGCTGAATACCTGGCGACGCGTGACGACGCTGCGCAGCTCAGGCGGCACCCAGCGGCCCTCCCAGAGGTCGAGGATCTCACGCCACTGATCGCTGCTTGCGGAGCTGCCACTATCAACGGCGGCGCGCCCATCGACCAACTGGATGTGATCTGCAAGGATGCAGAGGGAGAAGAAACTGCCGACGAGGGTACGCTGTACATGCGCTATACCGTGCGTGGCTGCGAGCCCGTCGACATGCTGCTGGATGAGTTTCAACGCAGAGCTATGGTGCAGTTCGTACCGATGGTCAAGAACTTCCAGCGGCGGCGCCTTGTCGCGGAAGATCTGCAAGGCACGCGCCATGGCGTGCGCTTTGCGCTATCGCACTTGGACATCAGCCCGAGGTTTGCATGTCGACTACGGAGAGGCTCCAAGAGGTCGAATACCACGGCGACCAAGACGTCACCGTCTGGATAGATGACCTCAACGGCGAGGATGACCCTAAGATCTTCCCGCTATGGCCAGCAGATTATCCTGCACACCTGGCTGTATGCATGGAGCAAGATGGGTCGCTACACATAGCACGTTCGCGGCAAACTATGCTAGCCGCGCGCCATATCGATCGCCTCTGGTTTTGCAACATACCGGAGGCGCCATTCCTTGCTGAAACAACAGATATCGGTCCAGGAGGCTTAGATGGCTAGTAGCGTCTGCGAGAGAGAGGTAGTCGGGGCAATCGAGGAGCATGCAACCACGCGCCCCGAGGAGGAGCGGCTTGACTGGCTGCGCGATGCCCAGGATTTCATCGAGAGTGACATCAAGGGCAACGGTACCGCGGCCGGATAATCCTCTGGATTTGCCGTTGCGGGCTGGTATTCTGTGCGGCAATACGCTAAATTCAATCCCGGGGCGCCATCAGGACGCGGCGCCCCGGGACTGCTTTCTTACCCCCTACGAATGCGCGGATATGTCGATAGCGTCTACGCCACCGTCTAATGACGTGTATGCCCAGCTCGCTAAGGAGCAGGGTATCTCGCGTGGTAGTTACCGGGCCGTAGCGCTTCCACAACCACTTCCTGGTTTCGTCGTCAAGCAGTCAACCATGCACGGCGCGCCGGCTGGTTGGCGTGCTGATGCCTCCGCATCTGTGGTCAATGTCGATCCGGATGTAGCCGGTGGCGGCTTTACTGTCGACTTTTCCAAGCTCAACAATGTGACCGCCCAGCAGATCGTTGACGACGCCGGGGTGAGACAAGCAACAAGCTTCGATGACATGCGTGAGCGTGCCGCAGCGGCGCTACGACAATTTGCTGCCAGCACCAACGCTCTACAACCAGAAGTAGCGCCACAGGAGATCATGACACAGCCACAACCGACACCGCCCGTAATCCCGGGCTTCGACCGCTCTGCAAACCCTGTTGCGGCGCAGGTACCCAGCGGATGGCCCTCACCGCCAGCATCAGCACCACCGTCTGTGCTACTGCCGGCGCCAGCAGTGGGTAACGGACAACCGCAACCGGTGCAAGCAGCACAGTTTGCTGCGCCTACTGCGCCGCCGGCAACGCACGTGCAGCGTGGCGACCCGCAGGCCAAGCCGTCGCTGTTTGACCGTGTTGCGTCACCAGCTCCGTCGGCACATGCTGCACCGGTACACCGCGGAGTGGCGCCACAGCCGTCATTCAAGGTCAAGTTCGAGGTAAACAACTCGGCCGTTGACATCGAGGCCTGGTACCACCAAATCATCAGAGCAGAGCACATTTTGGCGCTTTGCTACGACGTTCGGACCACCGGCATCCCGCGGATGACGCTTCGGCCGACGTCCGAGAACATCGCTGTCCATGTCGAGGGTAGTGACTCCATTTACATCGTGACAGACCCGGCTATCCGCTTCGTACACAACGACGAGGAGGTCCAGGTCTTCTTCATCAAGTCGGAGCATCCGTACAATCCGACCTCTGGGGCTCCAGAGCAGCCACCAGAAGCCCAGTAGGCAAAACCATGTGTTTTGCGGTAGGATTAAGCACGATATACGTGAATCAGTGGCAGCTTGAGGAACTTCGAGCCTGGGGGAACGCTACCATGATGGAGAAGCAAGGCGTAATCGCGCCGGGGATTACCCCGGATCTGGACAAGGACCCGTTGTTGAAGCACGCAGAAGCGTATGAGGAGGAGATGGCACTTGTCGAGGCTGGCAAGCGTGCGCGTGATGCCGCAGCCGAGCTTGAGCAGCAAGATCCGGTCACCCGTATTGCTGCAGCAGGCGCTAGCGACTAACCAGGGATGAACCATGTCGTTCCTTATGCCGACGTCGCCCACGGGTAACCGCGGGTCGCAGAGTGTAGAGCCTTTTCCCGATCCCTTCTGTGACTACGCCTCGACGGCGATGCCCAATTCACTGGGCAATGCTCTTCGCTGGTGCGAGTATATCATGCTCGCCAATGGCGTATATCGCTCGGCCGTTGACCGCGTTATCAGCTACTTCATAACTGATATCGAGCTGGACGGCACTGATCGCGAGGGGAAAGAGAAGTACAAAGACTTCCTCAACGACACTCTCGGCATCCATGCGCTCCTGCGGCAGGTCGCACTCGACTACATCACATACGGCAACTTCTTTGCCTCAGTTACCGTGCCGTTCCGGCGCAGCCTCTCGTGTCCCGAGTGTGGGTTCGAGGCGCCGCTCAAGAACATCCACGGCAACAAAAAGTTCAGTTTCACATGGCGATCTAGTGAGTTCCAAGCTACTTGCCCCATGTGCAAGTTCAGCGGCAAGTGGACCCACGTGGATCGCCGTAGCACAGAGGAAGACGACATCGTCGTCAAGCGATGGAACCCGCACGAGATGGACTTGCTGTGGGATCCGTACACCGATCAAGTTGGACACATCTGGAAGATCCCACAGTACTACAAGCAGTTCGTCAACAAGGGTCATCTCTTTCACCTTGAGCGTGCACCGTGGGAAGTCATACAGGCCATCCAGAACAACACACACATCCAATTCAACCCGGATGTGATCTACCACGGCAAAGAGGATACGTTAGCGGGCGTGTTGAACAAGGGCTGGGGCGTTAGCCGCATCCTGACGAACTTCCGACAGGCCTGGTACCTCCAGGTGCTGCATCGCTACAACGAGGCCATCGGTCTCGACTACATCATCCCCTTCCGCGTGATCACACCGGAACCCCGCCCCGGCGGCGCCGGGGGTGGCGGCGAAGCGACCGACCCACTCTTCACGGCAGACTTGGGCGGTTTCACTGGCCAAGTGCAGTCCATGCTTAGGCAACGGCGCCAGGACCCCACCATGTGGTTCTCGCTTCCGTTCCCGTTGCGCTATCAGGCCCTCGGTGCCGAGGCAAGCCAGCTGGCGCCGCATGAACTGATGGACCAGGCATTAGACACGCTCTTGTCTGCGGTGGGAGTGCCCGTCGAGTTCTATAAGGGCAGCATGACCGTGCAGAGTGCACCAGCTGCGTTACGTTTGATGGAGTCCAACTGGAGCCACCTGACGCACGTGCTTAACAACTTCTTGCAATGGCTCGTCACCAAGGTGAGCATCACGCTGAGCTGGGACGATGTCACGGCACGCCTTGCACGGCCTTCGCACGCCGACGACCTCAACCGTCAGCTCGCCAAGCTGCAGTTGATGATGGGACAACAGATCTCGCAGACAACCGGTATGAAGTCCGTGGGCCTCGTCTTCGAGGACGAGCAGAAGCGGATGCTGGACGAGCAGCGGTTTGTCGCCGAGGAATCGCAGAAAGCACAGGAGCAGCTCCAGTCGGCCGGCCTGGGCGATCAAATGGCCCAGGGCGGCATGGGCAACCCTGCAGCTGGCGGCGCCCCTGGTGGCGCTCCTATGGCGCCTGGTGGCGCTCCCCCGATGGGCGGCGCTCCCCCGATGGGCGGCGCTCCCCCGATGGGCGGCGCTCCCCCGATGGGCGGCGGCGCACCGCCAGCCGGTGGCGTATCGCCGGAACAGGCTGCCCAACCGGTCGACCCAATAGCCGCGGTCCTGGCTCAGGTGCCGCAGGGCGCTGAAGCCGGATTGACGCCAATGGACCTGCAGTCCGTTGCCCAGACTGTGGCGACCCAAATTTACGCCCTGCCACCGCCGCAGCGTACGTCTGCGCTGCGTGCGTTGAAGCAGCAATCACCGACCATTCACTCTCTTGTCAAGAGCCTCCTTGAAGGATTAGACTCGCAGGCGGAAGCTCGTGGTCGCGAGATGTTTAGTCAACAGGCCCAGCAGGGACAGATGAACTCGATGGCCCCACCTCCGGCGCAGATGCCGCCGGGGGCAGGTGGGCAGTTGATGATGCCAATGTAGGCACATCCGAAAGTACACATTTTGAGCCAACGTAGAGCCGGGCCAGCCATGAGCATGCCCGGCTCTTCGTTCTGGCAGTAGCAAAGGAACATGATGGTAGAACCGAGCGAGCAAGAACGCGCAGGACTGCCGGAAACATCGGCAAATTACATGGCTGACCTGGAGACCAGGCTTAGTCGTTGGGAGAAGAGTGTATCACTGGCAGCACGCCACCAGCCATTCACGGTTAAGCAAGCGCAGAATCTCGACGTATGTAGGTACTGCGGCAAACTTCCATTCACACCACCCGACTCCCTTATACTGAATCACGGCAAGGAGTTCGCGCATCAGTCCTGTCTGGACAAGCGTGAAGCGTCTGCCGTAGCTAAGCTGCAAGGCGAAGTCGATGTGTTGAAACGCGCGCTGGCAGCTTGTGCTGAAGCTGCGCGGGATTACGTTCCGGGCACGGCATGGACACGAAACGAGATCAAGCGCATCGCAGATGCTGCAGGAGAGAAACTATGACAGGACCAGAACTTGCGTCAGCCTGTATGATCATTGCTGCCATCGTTGTGATCGTGACCCAGTTTTTCCATATCAGGATGCTAAAGCTGAACTGGGATCAGTTGACCAGGCGCCTCTACATGCGCGGCAAGACGCCGTGGCAAGTATTCAGCGAGCTCAACAAGCAGCTGGAAGACGCCAAACGCTTCCGTGCCTACAGCGAGTTCGAGGAGCTAGCGCCACCCGACGTGGACCGCCCCGTGTTTGTACAATGGTGCTTCGATGCGTGGGAGACGTACATGACCACGCAGATCGAGATGGCGGAGCTGCGTGATACGCTTGAGACTTTGCTTGACGAGCAAAACGGCCCACCATTGATCCGCCGCAAGGCGCAATGGGAGGCCGCAGTCGCACACGCGCAGGTAGCGGTAGGCCGCAAACCTATTGGGGACAACGATGAGCAAGCTACCAGTTGACTACCGGGTGCAACCCGGCTGCCATAACTGCGGCTACGTATTTGTGTGGACGGAGTATGACTGTGGCGCCTACTTCTACTGTACGTTCGGTGCACCGAAGCGTCCGCCGTGCGGGAGCGTGGCTCTTGGCGAATACGACGCTGGCGCCGAAGACGGGATGCATGCGGACTGGAAAATATGGGAAGAGTGGTCACGGGACCGCGAAGTTGCGGCTGCTGGCCACTGCGAGAGCTGGGAAGCTAGCACAGCAACATAGAGAACTCAAACCAGGAGCCATACAATGCCAGAGCGTCTTGGGATCGTCAGCCGGTATCATCGCGCAGAGGTCACAAATGCCGCGTTGCACCTTGCGGAGTTCACCAAGACACGCGGCATGCCTGTGACGTTCCTGGCACGCGATGTTTGCCGCCGCGAGGTTGCTGGCGAGTGGGACAACAAAGTGGTAGATGAGCGAAACCACCCATTCCATACGTGGGCCGAGACCTGCAATCACATTGTCTGGACTGCCGTACCCAATGACATTAGCGAGATTGATGCCGCACGCGTGTGCGGCATCAATACGTCCTTGCTTGTCGATTGGGAGCTGCTACGGCCGATTGATGAGCCAACTGTCCAGGCAATGGATTCGCTTATCATACCCTATCGCTGTGTCGGTCAGGCGCTGCAGAAGCACTGGCAGTTGCCGCAGATACGTACGGCTGTTATGCCGTGGGACGTCTCTGTACCAATCACGTCGCGCAGCGGCATCCCTGCAAAGCGTACAGGCGTGTGTGCGTACTTCCCGCTTTATGATTCGCAGCCCAACCGCTCAGACCAGGCGGTATTTCGGCTGATGCGTAAAGCGTTGATGGAAGTGAAAGACGCTACCGTGATGGTTGGCTGTGGCCAGTGCTGGTCAATATCCTCGCGTCGTCTGATCAAACAACTGCTGCGGGACTTCGGCGACCGTGTCGAACTGGTGCGGCAGCCCAACATCCTGCAGCGCCTAATTCTGTTCGCCAAGGCCGACCTTACGGTGTGGCTCCCGCGGTTCGAAAGCTTTGCGATGATTGGACTTACGTCATTGTGTATGGGCACACCTGTGCTCTCCTGGGACGTACGACCGCAGAACGAATACCTCGTCGCATGGAAGAATGCTGTGCTTGCACCCTGCAAGACAAACATGAATTGGCTGGGTGTTCCCGAGGTCATGGACGGCTACGCAGAGTGTAGCGACATGCTTGTAGCGGCTTTACAGGACAAGGCATTGCTTGCTAAACTAAGGCAATCTGCAACGACAGGCCTGGTTTCACGGCGTGAGCAGTTTACCGCCGGCTGGGTCGAGTTGCTCAAGTAACCTGTGAGGCAATGATGGCAGTTCCGAACCAAATAAGTCACCGTGAATCCTTCCGCCAACGCTCAGCGGCCGGACTCGTTCAAACAAATCCAAAACCTGGGCAACCTGCACCGGTACGCCGTATCCAGCGACCAGACAACGGCAAAGTGATGACACTGGCAGAACGCCTAGGCTTCAAACCGCCGATAGAGGAGACGCCACCACCCGCCGAAGCTGTAGGGCTGCCGCCATTGGCGCCACCACCTACGGCTAATGTGGACGGCGCACCTGAGCCCGCTGTGGTTGTTGACCCACCGGCGGCGGACGTCGAGAAGGCCATGGTTGCGCCATCCGCGATTTCTGATGCATTTGCCATCAAACTTCCGAAGGCGCCTGCATTGACGCCCACCAAGCGGCCGCTTCTATAGCGTACGCTGCGGATAACGGGTGCGCATTCGCACCCGTTGTTCATTTTCCTCCAACCCAAAGGAACAGACATGCCAAGCTTGAAGCGTAATCCGTTTGCAAAAGGTACTACGCCCGTAGCTAAGCAGGGCCCACGCCCCCGTCGGCGTAAGCTGCGCCCCATCGTCAACACTGAGAAGCGCCCGCGGCGGAACGCTCCTTGTCCCTGTAACAGCGGCTACAAGTTCAAGAAGTGCTGCGGCAAGCCCGTGCCGGTGGCGAGTGGTGTACCGTACAGGACGTTTCGGGACCACTACACGCCAGCACAGGCACAAGCGGAACGTACGTTTGTGCGGCAGTGGGGATTCAACCCGAACCCTGCGCAGCTGCTGATGCACATGGAGGGCGATGAGGATGGGATTGTAGAGCTCATCGTCGCCGGCCTGCGCAGCATGGAGAGCGCACCACAACACCTCGTCGATACCGTCATCGAGCTCCGCATGCTCGTTACCCCCAAGAACCAAGAACAGCTAGGCAAGGAGGCAGTGGAGCACTGGGACACCGTGCTCGCTGCACACGAAGATGAGCACAGACGGAACAGAGCCGGAGACGAACCAGTCGGCGGAGCCGTTGGAGGGGCCACTGTACCCGGTACGGGAGGGGCCGTATTTGGATGCAATGAGTGCGCCGCGGGAGGAACAGGAAGCGCCATCGCAGCCGGCAGCAGCAGCGATCGAGATGGAGAGGATACGTCGTCAGTTGCAGGCAGCGGGCCCGTCGGAGCTGGCGGACCTACCGAACCTGCAGAACGTGCCACTGGATGATGCACCTGACGGGCCGGCGCTCAATACTGCCGTGGACATGTACAACGAATTCGAGTGGCCGCGACCTCACTTCCTGGACCCGGGAATGACCCGGGCACAGATGGACGACATTATCAGCCATTTTTCCCGGCACGGTACGGAGTCCACGCCACCGGACACACCTAATCCGTTTGCGCAGCCGGCTACTCGGTTGTACTCTTCGCCTGTACAGCAACGTTGGCGTGATATGTTGCTGCAGCATCTTACCACGATGCTCAGCGTCCCCGCAATTACGGTACAAATGCTGTCGGCGCTCCATAGGGACATACAGGAGATACTGTTGGACGCAGTACCGCTGGACCACGCAACGCCATACCCGGCGCCAGCAGAGGCAGCGACAGAGCCACCAAGGGCACCAGTAACAGCGCCACCCACCACGACACGACCTCCGCGCGGCCGTGTCGAGGAGCCTTGCCGACTGCAAGCAGATATTGAGCTTGTTGGGGCGGCACAGCAAAGCTGGCACGAGCGGGGTCGCCCACAGGTGGCCGAACTATTCAGCCGCATCTCCATCCTCGACGCGCCCCCCGCGCTGCGTGCGCCAATGGGCTCAATGTCGTCCAGAGTACGCAGTAGGCTACGCAGTGCGCGCAATACAATGATTGCCGTGTATCGCGAAAACGAGCTCTGTGACCACGAGCCACCTATACCGGGGCCGTTTGTGTTGCTCGAGCACTTGCACTCCTATGGCTGTCGGACGACGATCGATACGTCGCTCTTGGGCGCTCTGGAGCGTATAGCTTTGGGGGACTTTCGTGCGTTAGGTGGCGGTGATCGTCGGGGTTATCCCGGGACACCAGGCAACGCGCAGCCATCACTCGCTGCCTTGTTTGGGGCGGTCGAGAACTATCGGATACGTGATCGCGCGCAGATGAGCCTGCGCGAGCGCGACCACATTGATAATGCTATTCGTGTAGCAGTATCCTCAGCACGTCGGGGCCGCCGGCTTATGCGCGATTTGTTAGGGGCATTGGCGGCAGCGAGCAACGGTGACTGGCAGCTATTTGACGGCAGCGTGTGTGACGTGCCGTCCGGATCTGCACCTACCCCTGTACCCGAACCTGCGCGTCAACTACGAGGTATACGCCTACGTGATCGGTCAACCGAAGAACCCGCGGAGTAACTGATGCCAGATGGCTTCTTAGATGAGGACAACGGCGCAACACTGTTCTGCGATGATTGCGGACAGCAAGTGCGCACTAACGAGCACCATGAGTGCAATCTTGGGCCACGCGCCGCAGAGATGGAGCAGTGGCTAGACGACAACCCCGGAATGTGGGTAGCCCATAACGACTATCCAGTTGCTGACTGGCAATACGCGGTCAACAACGATGACACCCGGCTAGGCTATCGTGAGTGGCTAGTATCCGAGGCCGAAGCTACGGACATGGAGGAACACGCAGCAGATGTCGACGACAGTAATCATGACGCGGGAGCATCGACGCCTGCTGGCGATTGAACGGCTAGCAGAGGAGGCCTCCGCAGCACATACCAGGTACCACAGCTCAACATTGGAGGCTGTCATGCAGGACATGACGGCATTGTTGACGCACGTACGTACGCATGGTAGTATCGACGGCTGGGAACGGCCAAAGTCAGATGAGAGATCACATACTGCTGGAAAGCTGGAAACACCATGCCAAGTGAAACACCGGAGCTGCTAGCATTCCTCCTGGACAAGTATCAGGAGCAACAGCTAGGAAATGCGGGAGAGGAGCCACAACCATCTGAGCTGGACGCGCTCTATGCGCTTCTGGAGGATCGTGAGCAGCAGGAGGCGGGCCGCACGGCCATCCTCCACTTCCTCGACTTTGCTCGCCAGTTCCTGCTTAGACATCCGCCGGAGACCCAAATCATGCTCGCACAGGGCTTTGGTGTGCGTCTTTCAGGCGGATACGATGTCTGCCTAACCCCGCCTGTCTTTGAGGACTTGGCCGGCACCCTGGAGCCGAGCCAAGCATTTCACGTAACCGAAGGCAGGAGCATCCGTGGCCAGGGCGGTGTGCAACCCAGTGCCAATCAAGCTATCACTGGGCCAGCAGCACCAACGCTGCGCGGACCAGCTGCGTGATAGATCAGCTTGTCACGCCACTAACAATTGGGGGGGTGCTTTGCTCTGCTGCGATCTTCTTTGGCATATGGCTGGGTACCAGATGGCTCTACAAGAAGGATACGGATAGCGAGAAGGTTAGCGCCGCCGTACGAGAGGCGAAAGGGTTGGTATGGCAGACCATAAACGACCCCGAGGCGCTGCAGCGTGTTTCGCGGCTGATCTATGACTTACCACCGGAACCAGCGCCAGAGACAGCCAAATCGCTGGAGCGAGCACCCCGCAGAATGCACTTCCGCACGCGGCCGCCTGCCCCTTAAAAGGGCGTAGTTTTGCGGCATTCTAAGCTGGAGATGGCATAGCCGTCTTTTCATTATTCCCCGCAGGGGTCTTCCCTGCACAACCCTAAGGAGGATGCTATGAAACGCATCAGCATGTTTTTGGTCTTGGTTGCGCTCTGCTGCAGCGGCTGCAGTGCGCGGAGCAACGCGGACGACGGCGAGAAAGCGCCACCGGCCGTCATCGGGGGCGGGAGTGCCACCGTTGACAATGTTACGCGGACACCGCTTAACCCCGGGACAGGAGAGAAGGGCCCATCCGCCCCGCGTACATTCACGGTAACCTCGGAGCCCGATGGCTCGTTGCACGTGAAGTACCCGGTGGTCACCCGTATTGTCTCTGAGCACCCGGTGGCGGATGCGCCTGCGGCAAAGGCGCCAGCGAAGAAGCCGGCAGCGAAGAAGTAGCGTCCAGGAGCTGGAAATACGCGGGGAGACCCCGCCTGGCTTGGAGGCCGGGCGGGGTCATGCGTATAATACTGGAAGCTAGGAGGCACCATGAAACAGATACGACCCGATGACTTCGAGGTTGGCTCGCTTGTGACCATAGTGAGCGGACCCTTCGTGCCGTTGCCAGCGATGCCGTTTGCGTCGGCGGATGACCCGCCAACGCAGGAGGACACATCGCTCCATGGGCGCGTATTTACGTTGGCCGCATACGATGCGCCATTCGTCATTCTGGTGCCACTGGAGGGCGTCAAGCGCGCACCTCCGATGCCCCAAGGTTTTCCATGGGCATTGATGGGCGGAGCACCGTCTACACCGTCACCAGTTCGACTCAATTCTGGCGGAGTCGCACTCGCATTGGTGAGTGACGATTACGTCGAAGCATACAAGAAATTCTTTTGCGGCGGCGGACAACCGTCCCGTAAACCAGCGTACCGCAAGGGCACAGCCCGGAGGTTACTGAAACGCGATGGCGATGAAGAAGACGATGCCGCGGCGGCGGGGAGTCCTGCCGATCCGGTATGACGTGTCCGTGAGGCATGCACCCTTGGTAGATACACAGCAGGCCGTTGACCGTTTCCAGAGAACGGCACCGCGCTTGTGGGACACCGTATCTGTACCGAGTGGTGTTATGCGGATCGCTGAGGTATACTGGCACACGTTGCAGCATGCACACGTGCTGCTAGACCTAGCCCCACTAGGTGAGCAGTATGGAAAGACAACCACGCCGTATTCGAATACGCGGTGAAGAAGACGACAATCCAGTACTCGAGGGCACCTACATGGTTGATGCCTGGTGCAAGAACTGCAATTGGGAGGGCGAGGTAGCCATCCCAAAAGGCACAGCCATAAAGTGGGAAGAGCCCATCGGTAACTTGGCGCGGTGTGAGAACTGCGGATGCACGACGCTGCAGCGCTACGGGGATCCGGACGAAGAGCCGGCGCCAGTGGAGCCAGCAGAAGAAGCAACGGCACCGCAGACGACATCAGTACCTACGGACGAGGAACTACGGCGCACCTTGGAGGAGTTTGAGCGTGTGGTACGCCGTGAGCGCAGGCGGGCACCGCTGCCGCCGCCTCAGCTGCCCATGCCGACGCCGATGGTGCCCTTACCGGTCCCAGTGGCGCCATACCGCATGCCACCGCTTCCATCGAAGTACAGCGAGTAGTACACCAGCAAGCAAACCAGCACGGACGCACCGCTACCGGCCCCACGTACGGGAGATGGCAACTGGAGTCACTCCCATACCTGCACCGCAATTGGTGGCCCGTAGGCGCCGCCACAAACACGCCAAAAAGCCAGCTGCAATACCTGCAGCTGGCTTCTTTTTTGGAGACAACCATGACGGAGCGGCTAGACGGCCAGCGGAGGCTGGTCGAGAGTGCTCGTGCCGTTCTGTATAAGGAAGACAACGCCGTCGAGAACGTGCGTGACCTGCTTATACAGATTAGTGCCGATGACGCCGACGACGAGATGCGGCAGGAAGTCGAGAAGCTCTTTGCCGCCTACGACGCCGCGGACAACATGGACCGCATTGTGCTCAGCATGATGCTGCTGGGTCCGGCGCGTAATCGGTTCATGCATCGTCTGTACAAGACGTACTGCGTCTTCATCGGTGCCAACCACTACGACAAAGGCGTCAGCTTTGACACGTTGGCTACTGAGTGTGCTGGCAAGTACGAGCTTGAAGGCGACATCAATCGCTTCATGCACGATCTGCGCGACCAGGTCCTCAAAGGCAACGAAGACGAAGACGTGGCTGCACGTTTTGATGCTGCCATAGACGCCTTGGCACGCGAGACACTGGTAAGCAGCGAGGAGGAACTGCGGCAGCAGGCGTTGGTTGATGCTGCCATTGCGGGAGTCAGAGAGCACTACGCAAACGAGCAGGGCATCGACGTTGATGACGTGGAGTCGATGATTGTACGCCCCGAGCAAGTAGCAGGCTTGTTATCCCAGTTGGCGGGCATGCATCCTGCCATCGTGGATATCTCTGGCTGCCTGACCGTTGATGGTCAGGTTGGGGATACGGCGTATGACCAAATCACTGCAGCGATCGAGGAATGCCGCGACGCGCTGGCAGAGCCCGATACGCTGCTCAAGAACATCGAAGATCTGCGCCTGCGCGCGGGTGAGGAGCATCCCGCACTCACGACCGTAGTGGCAGCGGACAAGCTAGACATCGCGGAGATCGTCGAGCTGATCCGAATGGATCGAGTCTACCTAGCGCCGTCTAGTAATGACTAAATAGGCAAAATTGACACAGGAATCGCCATGCCGCAACTTGCCGCGTTGTAACTACAGCCACCGCAAGGACTTGCGGTTAGTGTTGTATGTGTTGAATATAACGCAACTGACATAGCATACACGGGGCGCTGGACATCTGTGCCCAAGCCCATCATTATCGCCGACAGCGGCGCCAATGTAAAGAGTGCCGCTTTTTGCGGCATTTTAAGCTATGAGGAGGTCTACCCCACGCCGGAAGGAGGCCTGTGATGCCGGAGGAGCACGCATATGGTGTGCTGAACGACGCGCTAACGTGTGCAGAGCCGAGCACACGCGTAGCTGTGGACCAGCTTTTTGCGGAACGGCCGGAACGGGTCGCCGCATTTGAGCTGCGTCTGTGGCTGCTGCCCTTTGTCAGGGCAAACACGGTGCATCACTTGGAGAATGCACTGCATTGGCGTTTGCGGTCTGGGCCATACCCTGCAGAGGAGCTCAGGGCCGATTACGACAATGATCTGTATCTGTTCCCCAAGGACGAGGCGGCAATGTGGCAACGTCAGGGAATACCAGCACAGAGTGCGGCGCACCTTGCTGGCGTACTGTCTGGAGAAATGTGCGGCGGGCCGACGCATGCGCGTTTGGTTGCAAACTTCATCCAGACATTCCCGATCCCTCTTGTTGGCGACGCTGCGCAAAACGTAGCACGAGTCAGTATTGAGGGTCTGACATTGCTTTGCATACACCGCCTTAGCGAGAGCCGTAGACCCGCGGCAAAGCGCAAGTCGAGCTATGCTGAGGTCGCTGCGCGGTTCCGCGCGGCCTAAATGTGTCTGCGCCGCCGTACCTACTGCTATGGCGGCGCAGACATTGTTTTTCGTACCTCTAGGAGAAAGGACGGAGTCGTGCCTGAGGACGTCAAGGACGAAAAGGATTTGGTTCTGCATGTGTGTGGCCTCGACGCGCAGGATGACGAGGCACAAGCGTTTCCCCCGCCGGGGCTGTCACCGACGCCGCCCATATATGGGGGCAAGCTCGGCGAAGACTAGCCGCCAGGCGGTCAACCCTAAACGGAGAAGAATCATGTTCACCTGTATTGTGGCCATTACGGCTTTGACATTAGGATTCCTATGTGGAGTCATATGGTGCTGTACGCGGGTGGTCAACATCGAAGACACACACGCCGACGCGATCGACGTGGAGTTTCACTGACCCAGGGAGATGCCCATGGCGGATGAGAAGCCGGAAGAAAAGAAAACCAAGCCGACCTACAAGGACGAACCGGTCCACGTCATCCTCGTAAAGAACGGCGAGCCGATGCCCACGCATATCATTGCGGGCTTCAAGGACATCGGGAACGCCGAAGAGGACGCCGCGGCCCGGACCAAGAAGGCCAAAGAGGAGCTCAAGCTCGAGGGCACAGAGTACCGCGCTGTCGACAATCCGAATTTCGTGGCGGCGTGACGTACGGAGATACGAACCGCGCACTCAGCTATTTGGATTGAGTGCGCGGTTTTCCATACTCTTACCAAGGGAGCAAGCCGTGGAATTCATTGGGGTGTGGATCGTTGCTGCCGGTACCGTTGTGCTTGGTATCGTCTGTATCATCAACGCGCTTATCTTGCCAGCAGTGGAGTGGCTCTTCCCGCTTTGTCCTGCGCGGACACTCGCAGAAGCAAAGCGGATTGGAAAGCGCGTCAATCTGGCGAACGATCTGTACTACGAGCTGAACAAGCCGACGGGGTTCTATGCTCGTCGCTGGTGGGCAGTAATCACGTTGGATCGAATCTTAGTGTCCTACTATTGGAGACGCGAGAGGCAGCATCCCCGGCTGGGCTACTCATGTGCGAGTTGCCGTACCGGTGGTTATAGCTGAACCCGTCTTGTCTCGCAGGAGATAGGCGGCGGTTTGCCGGCACCGTAAGACCCGGCCGGATGTCCACGGACATCGCGAGAATATGAAGCCCATTCTGGTGACAGTGAGGGTTAGCTCAATTGGCGCAAGCTGATGGTCTAAGCCCCGGGGGGCGGATCCCCCCGGGGCCTTCATGCTGTTCTTCTTTACCCATCCCAAAGGAGTGTATCGCCATGTCCGGGGCGTCATGTCCACGCCGCAATAAGCGGCGTCCGCCAAAGAAGAAGTATCCGACGTTGCTGTCAAAAAGGAAAATGAAGCGCGAGCGTAAGGCAGCCGCTGCGGCTGTGGAGCCCCGTCCGCGCTGCGATAACCGGTCCTCGACCTACGAGGATCCGGTGCGCGCGGCAGAGCGGGACGCCGTCGACACGGAGAAGCTCCACGCGGACCTCGATGGGGTCTGCAGTATCCCGCGAGACACGAATCCGCACATGCCTCCACCGCAGGTGTTGGACGCAGGAGCGAGGGCATCCGCGGCAGCTGATGAGGCAGCCAAGCCGTGGTGGAAGCGCCAACTGCGCAAAATCGGCATGTGTTAGCGCACCTGCCGTTGCTGTACTCATTCCCATACGGGGCTGGGTTTTTTAGCTGTCAGTAGGCGGTTAAGAACGCAGCTATTCGCGGCATATCAAGGTGATGTGTTATCTGTTCCTAACCCAAAGGAGACGCTATGAATGTGACATCGCCTGTTGACTGCAGCGATCACTTCACACTGCGGGTTGTACCGGCTGGGGGTTGGCGCCCGTATGGTGTTGCTCTGGAGGATACGCCGCAACAGTCGCAGCTCCACATGTTCGGGCGGACGCCAGACGTCCGCAAGTACATCGAGGCGCAGAGTGTGGAGCTAGAATCGTCGTGGCTTGCACCGGTGAGCCACATCTACCACAAGCATGTCTATGTGGATATGGCCTACCTCGTTGACTTGCACGACGCAACGCTCGAGCAGGTTGCCCTGCTGCATGACTTGGCTACGGAACCGAACATGGTCCGACGCCTGCTGTTGCAGGCATGCAGGAACGTTGCCGAGGCGTGCGATGACTACTTCGACCTCGGCGGGTATATCGGCTCTATGCGCGCATCAAGGCGTATCGATGCCGCGGAGGCGGAGCTGACCACTGCCTTTAAGGCGGTGGTATTTGCGCAGGAGCTCGATGCCGCTTACCTGCGCAGTGTCGGCGAGGTCGTGAGGTGCAAGGCGCACAAACCGACGAACTTCGCGTTCATCAGGCGTATGCTCGACCACTTTGCCGATGAGGCCCGTAAGCGCCACATGTGTGACGCAAACCCCGACGTACTTTGTTCAGCTGAACAAGATTAGGTCCCCCCTTCCCCACTTTGCATGGAGGCAATCGTATGTTGGTCATGGTCCCGATAGACAGCTCCCACGCCCCGATGCTCAAGCATGTGCTTGTGCATGGCGTTGAGGACGTACCTGCGCACCTGCGCATCGAGGCGCAAGTGCTTGTCAACCAGATCGTCGCCGCGCTCAATGATCAGTGTGGCGGTACGCTAGAAAACAGCGGGGTGCTGCGTCCGGCGGAGGCAGCCTGCGAGGTGGCATGACAACTGTCGTGGCGCCGAATAGAGAGACCTACTCCCCTCCGGGTGGGTCTCTTTTTAGCCCTCAGCGCTGCTTAACAATGCCGGCTTTTACGGCATCTCAAGGTAGTAAGTGTTATCCTCGGGCATTCAGCCCGGTCCCAACCTACAAGGAGTTTAGACATGTCACGCGGAAATCAGATTGTGCTGGAAGAGGTCGACAAGATCTACGAGCTGGCGGCGGAGGTCGCTGGGCGGCCGGAAAAGAACGGAAACGGAAAGTTGGCTGTGTTTGGCCCCAAAGTGGCCATGGGCTTTGCGGCCGAGATCATCAGGATGGGACGCGTCCTCGATGCGATCAAGCACAAGTCCCGAAGCAATGCAAACGACGAGACCAGGGCGACGGTCGAGCTGGTGCAGAGCCTGCTCCTCGCGGATGCCCGCGGAATGGTGGATAAGCTGTTGAAGAATGCCGACGGTACCTCCATCCTGCGCGGCGACGACGGCATTGTCGTCGACGTGGTCACGCGCTGCGAGCAGCTGCTCGGCATGGAGCGTCATCCGTGCCTGGACATACTGGAAGCGCTTCACTAGCGACGTCCGGTCCTCTTGCGTCACCGGGCAGGGCCTACTCACGTAGGGGCCCTGCCCGGTTTTCATTAAGGAGCGACGCTATGAAGTGGTTTGTGATGATCTTGGGCCTGGGCCTCTTTGCAGCCGGCATGGTTGTGTTGCTGCTCTAGGTCCGCAAATTTGCCCCCCTAAACAGCGCCCGTGTGTTCCGCCAAGTAAGAATTACACGGGCGTTGTTCTTTCATTACCTGCCCCCAGCGGCACCCGTATTTCCTGCAAGAATGCTGCGGGTGCCGCTTCTCTTCCTCAAGGAGGATCAAGGATGGCTGTGCTGCTTAACGAGAGTGACCGACGGCGTGTCTGCAGCAATCCGTGTGCACACGCGTTCTATAGGGAGATCCGTACGCTGGTGCTCGCCTGTGGCGAGGGTGGCGTGCTGCCGTGCCAGAACATCCGCGAGCCGTACAACGTGCCGAGGCTCGTTGGTGGAGGTAGCGCGGAGCAGCGCGTAACGCTGTACATCGGCCACGCGGATGGCTGTGATGCGTTGAGGCACCTGGCACGTTATGACGCGTCGGTGCTGTTGCTTAGTTACTGGGGTACTTCGGAGCACCGGATCATCAACCATCCGGACGACCCGACAGGGCAGCGTCGGATGCACAGTGCGCATTACACGCTCACGGATACGATGCGCTGCGCCATTGCGTCCATGCTCGGTAAGCAGTGGTGTCCGGTGTGCGAGCGGTACATGCCCACCCGCGTCCTCGATACGGTGGTCGCGGGGCACCCATACCCGAAAGAGTTGTGCCGCGAGTGTGCGCACGAGCATGCGCGTCGTCACAGTACGTTACCTGATCGCCCACGATAAAAGGAGTTGCTATGTGCACGATCTTGCAAGTACGGCCCCCCGTAACTGTACCGATCGTAGAGTTGCTGGAGAGCCATGCCTTCCAGCCGGTATTTCAGGGCCACAGCCTGTCGAGTGATGGGTGGCCTGGCACGCGTACTGTTGCAGTTGGTACCTGGGCGCAGCAAGTGAAGCTGCGTCGAGTGGTGCCATACCCAGGCGGCGCGAGTGATACGTGGGTTCGCCTCAGCGACGGGAACCTCCCCGTTGTAGATGTCTTGGAGCACCCGGATGTCCGGAGCTCCAAGATGATGAAGGCCAAGAAGGAATACTGGGAGAGCAAACCCAAGAACATGCTGCCGGTTGTGCAGTACGCCTGAAACCTAGGAACGCCTACCAGCGGGAGATAACCCCCGCAGAGTGGGAAGCTTTGCCGGTATACAAGCAAGCATGATTGTCTCGTGGTTCGCTTCGTGGTGGTTTCGAGTTCCACAACGGAACGCATCCTCGAGGGAAAGGGCCCGTCTTGTCGGGGGCCCTTTCTTTAGCCCTCAAGCCCCTTAACAGCGGCCGTTTATGGGGCATAGTAAGTTGTTGGTGGCTTACCTTTTCGTCGCTATTCTCCATGCCCAGCCAGCGGCTCGTGCGCTGACATCGACCGTACTCACGCAACTCGGCGTCGCTGCGTGTTCGCTGGCTGGGCTCTTACACGCACCCTACACGCACAGGGAGAAATACTATGCGTAAGTTCAAGCTCGGGTTGTACCGTCGTATCGTCACGGTGCTGATGCGCGGTGCACTCTTCTTCGCAAAGAGGGCGCAACCCAAAGACCCGGCCGAAGTGTTGAAGGGCGCAGAAACAGCTGCTGGATACCCGGTGGTGCGTAGCAGCGCACCGCTACGCACCACCTGGTATGGTGCGCTCATCCGCGAGAACAACAGGCTGTCAGAGCGGAATGCTAACCTGACGGACAAGCTGTTCGCGATGACGTTTGCACGTGATGACCTGCAAAGGACGTGCACCAGGCTGGAGCGCGAATACGCGCATCGGCAGCGTAACCATGCCAACACGGTAGAGGCTGCCATAGCCGCCCAACACGAATGTGCTGCAGCATCGCAAGCTGTGGCCCTCATGTCTGAGGAGGCGCGAGCGCTTTGCGGGGAGCAGGGCGTAATGTTGGTGTTGGCAGT